>Ga0187892_10005499_pt1 | contig 19863 bp, 17 predicted proteins | sample MA1701073metaG_FD_139345 | JGI IMG/M metagenome (GOLD analysis project Ga0187892, IMG submission 139345) | Bio-ooze microbial communities from a basaltic lava cave in the Kipuka Kanohina Cave System on the Island of Hawaii, USA - MA170107-3 metaG ...
CGCACCGGCGCGCGCGAGCGCGTCGCGATGGCGGTTGTGCCAGCGCGGCAGCGCGCGCCGGTAGACCAGCGCGTACTCGACCCGCGCGCCGCGCGCGATGAGCCCGCGCGCGATCGCGTCGCGCCCGCCCGGCGCGGTAACGATCACGACGCGGCGACCGCGCACGGCGGAGAGTTCGCGCAGCGCCAGCACGCCCTCGCTGTCGAAGCGCAGGCTCGGCAGCACCGGATCGGCGCCGAGCCGCGCGAGCGCGTGGGCGGTCGCGGGGCCGACCGCGATCGTGCGCATCTCGCCCCAATCGAGCGCCGGCGCGAGCGCGGCGGCGTGCCGGACCGCAGTCGCGCTGGTGAACACCGTCGCATACGCGGACGCGGCTTTCGCGAGCGCGGCCCGGGCAGCGGCGGGCGCGTCGGTCGCGCGCAGGCTCGCGGTCGGCAGATGCACCGCGTCGGCGCCGAGCACCGACAGACGCGTCACGAGCGCCGCCGCCCGGCCCACCGGTCGGGCGACGAACACCGTGACACCGTCGAGGCTCGCACGGCGCCGGGCGCCGGCGCCGGATTTCGACTGCGCCATGCCGCGATCCTAGTGGAGACACGGACCCGCGCGAGCGCGTACCCTCCGCCGAATGTCCACGCTGTCCGACACGCTTGCGCTCGAGCGGCACATTCTGGCGACCATTCCGCTCGCGCGCGCGATGGAGCTGCGCGTCGCCGACTACGACGGCAACCGGCTCGCGCTCGTGGCGCCGCTCGCGGCGAACGTCAACGACAAGGGCTGCGCCTTCGGCGGCAGCATCGCGAGCCTCGCGACGCTCGCGGGCTGGGGCCTCATCTGCCTCAAGCTCGGCGAGGCCGGCATCGACGCCGACGTCTACGTGCAAGAGTCGTCGATCGTCTATCTCGCACCGGTCTGGGACGAGCTGATCGCGGAGGCCGCGGCGGCCGTGGACGAATCCTGGGACGAGTTCGTCGCGCAGATGCGCCTGCGCGGCCGCGCGCGCATCGCCATCGACGCCGAAGTCGCGGCGGCAGAAGGCGGCTCGGTGCCGGCGCGCGTCACGGCGCGCTTCGTCGCGAAACGCGCCGAAGTATGATCGGGCCAGCCTGGGACGGGAGCGGGACCATGCGACTGCGCGCGGTGACCATCGTTCTGCTGACGCTCTTCCTCGCGGCCTGCGGCAGCGGCCGCAAGGCCGACACCAAGCTGCTCGAGAACACGCTCAGACTCTACGCCTCGACCGTGCGCTGGGGTGACATCGAGCGCACGCTCGGGTTCGTCGATCCCGCCGTGCTCGAGGCGAACCCGCCGGCGCGGCTCGATCTCGATCGCCTGAAGCAGCTCCAGGTCGTCGGCTACCGCGAGCAGCCGTTCCAGTTCGTCGGCGAGCTCACGGTGCGCCAGGTCGTGCAGATCGAGTACGTCAACCGCCACACCCAGGCCGCGCGCAGCGCGGTCGACGTGCAGGAATGGCGCTTCGATCCCGAGGCCCGGCGCTGGTGGCTGATGAGCGGGCTGCCGAAGGTCGGCGAGGGCCGTTGAGCGGCGCGCCACCCGCGTTCGGGGCGGCCGCACGCTGAGAGACTGCGCCGGCCTCGCACAGCTTTTCCCCGACGCCATGCGCGTCCGCGACACCCGCTCAAGGGTGCTGTGCCGCGCGCTTCTCCGGGCAGTCCGGAGGCGCGACACGAAGGCGCAGCGACGGGGCGGCAGGGAGGCCGAGGGCATACGGCCGGCGGCGGAACCGCGCTCGCGCGAACCGCCACCGGCCGGACGCTTTGCCGCGCCGGTTGCGGTGGCGAGCGACATGCGGATAATCCGCGCTCCCGCAAGTCGGCCGCAGTAAGGTCTCCGTCGTGTTCCTCGAGCGCCTCCCCGAGTTCGTCGCCAACCACGTCATCCTGGTCGGCATCTTCGCCATGCTCCTCGTCGCGCTCGTGTCGACCGAGATCTCGCGCTTGACGCGCAAGTACAAGTCGCTGAGCCCCGCGCAGCTGACGCACCTCATCAATCGCGAGTCCGCGCTCGTGATCGACGTGTCCGCGCTGAACGAGTTCCAGGCCGGTCACATCCCCGGCGCGCGGCACGTCGCGATGAGCCAGTTCGATCCCGAGAGCAAGGAGCTCGCGAAGGTGCGCGAGCTGCCCGTCGCGGTCTACGACCGTCAGGGCACGGTCTCGGCGCAGGCCGCCGAACGGCTCGCCAAAGCGGGATTCACCAAGGTGTATTGGCTCGAGGGCGGGATCGCTGCGTGGCAGGGCGCCGATTTGCCGACCGCCAAGGGAAAGGCATGAGGAAGAGGCCCTGCCTCTCTGTATAATCCCGCCCCCTTCCGCTTTACCTTCCGGAGTACCTCCCATGGCCGAGACCGCCACCCCGACCAACGGGGCGAACGCGCCCGCCCAGCTTTCGGTGCAGAAGATCTACGTCAAGGACGCGTCGTTCGAGGTGCCGTCAGCGCCCGCCATCTTTCAGGAAGCTGGCCAGCCGCAGATCCAGCTGAACCTCGCGCAGAAGGTCAACCGCTACAACGATGATGGCCTTTACGAGGTCGTGCTGACCGTGACGGTGACCTGCAAGATCGCCGACAAGACTGCGTACCTCGCCGAAGTCCAGCAGGCCGGCGTGTTCGGTCTCTCGGGCTTCGACGCGACCAACCTCGAGGCGGTGCTCGGCACCTACTGCCCGCACACCCTGTATCCGTACGCGCGCCAGGCGATTGCGGACCTCGTGATGCAGGGCGGCTTCCCGCCGTTCGTGCTGCAGCCGATCAACTTCGAGCAGCTCTACAGCGAGCACCGCAAGCGCAGCGGCGAGACCGCCGCCGTCGCGAACGCGTAAGCGGAAGCCGAGCCGCGCCATGGAGGGGCACGCGCGCGTCGCCGTCCTCGGCGCCGGTTCGTGGGGCACGGCGCTCGCGCTGGTGCTCGCGCGCAACGGCGTCGCGACGACCCTTTGGGGGCGCGACGCCGCCGCGATCGACGCGATGCGGCGCGAGCGCCGCAATCGCCGCTACCTGCCCGATGCCGTCCTGCCCGACGCGCTGACGCCGACCGCCTCGCTCGCCGAAGCGCTCGCGGGTGCGACGCTGGTGCTCCTCGTCACGCCTAGCCACGCGTTCGCGGACGTGCTGCGCGACGCGAAGCGGCACATCCCGCCGCGCGTCGGCATCGCGTGGGCGACGAAGGGCTTCGATCCCGAATCCGGCCGCCTCCTGCACGAGGTCGCGCGCGAGATCGTCGGCGACGGCCCGCCGCTCGCGGTCGTGACCGGGCCTTCGTTCGCGAAGGAGGTCGCTGCCGGTTTGCCGACCGCCGTCACGGTGCACGCCGACGATCCTGCGTTCGCCGCGTCGGTCGCACAGCTGCTGCACGCACCGGCGTTTCGCGCCTACGACGGCACCGACCTCGTCGGCGCCGAGCTCGGCGGCGCGATGAAGAACGTGCTCGCGGTCGCGACCGGCGTCGCCGACGGCATGCAGCTCGGGCTCAACGCGCGTGCGGGCCTCATCACGCGCGGCCTCAACGAGCTCCTGCGCGTCAACGAGGTGCTCGGCGGCAGGGCCGAGACGATCATGGGCCTGGCCGGCGTCGGCGACCTCGTGCTGACCTGTACCGGCGAGCTCTCGCGCAACCGGCGCCTCGGCATCGCGCTCGGCCGCGGCGTGCCGTTGAAGCAGGCCGTCGCCGAGATCGGCCAGGTCGTCGAGAGCGTGCAGACCGTCAACCAGATCATGCAGCTCGCGCGCGCACATCGCATCGAGCTTCCGATCACCGAGCAGGTCCAGCGGGTGCTGCGCGAGGAGATCACGCCGGCCGAAGGGCTCAAGAACCTGCTCGCGCGCGAACAGAAGCCCGAGTACGCGAACGCGTAACGGTCGAGCCCGCCTGGCACGCGTCGGTGTTTTTCAAGACTCGCCGTACCCGCCGGATTAATTCCGCGTTAATCGCTCGGACACGAGAGTGCACGCCGCGCGTCGCGCCGGGGGGCGAGCGACGCGCGCACTCTCAACGCACGGAGCAATTCGACATGAAGCACACCGCACTCTTCCTCGCGCTCGCGGCGGGCGCCCTCTTCCCGGCCGCGCAGCTCGCAGCCCAGGACGCCTCGGGCTTCTTCATCGAAGGCCGCGTCGGCTCGGCCTCGGTCGACGAGGACCAGTTCGACGACGACACCACGACGCTGCAGTTGAACGGCGGCTACCGCTGGGGCAACTGGGGCATCGAGGCGGGTTACGTCAATTTCGACGATTTCGACGACGAGATCGGCGACATCGAGATCCAGGCCGGTATCGACGGCTTCACGATCGGCCTCAACGGCCGCACCAACCTCGGCGACGGCCCGTGGTACCTGTCGGGCCGCCTCGGTGCGTTCCTCTGGGACGCGGAGGCCGACGCGGTCGTGTCGATCAACAACCGGCCGACGCGCGTCAGCGCCGACACGGACGGCACCGACGTCTACGCCGGCGTCGGGTTCGGCTACGACTTCAACGAGCAGTTCTCGGTCGGCCTCGCGTACGACTACTTCGGCGCCGAGAGCGACCGGCAGTCGCTCGACACGAATGTGCTCTCGGTGACCGCCGAAGTCCGCTTCTGAGGCGAGGCGAACGGCGGGCGCGCTGCCGTCGTTCGTATCGGACCGGAATGGGGGCTTTCCCCCAGCAAGCGCCGCGCGAGCACCCAGCTCGCGCGGCGATTTCCACCCGCAGCGCGACGCACGCGGGAAATCGCGCGACACTTGGCACCATGTCCACGGGGGGCATCGCACGCCGTCTACTCCTCGCCGTTGCCCTGGCGCCGGTGGCATCGTCCGCCTTCGCGGCGAGCGTCGCGCAGGGTGACGCCGCGGGCGTGCGCGTGTCGGTCCGTGCGGGCGGCGGCAGCCTGCTCGACACGGGGCCGATCCCGTCCGGCGCGGCGGGCAACGCGCCGCTCGACTACGAGATCGTCGCGACGGTGCTCGAAACCGATGTCCAGCTCGGCGCGCTCGCGGCCGTCTCGAGCGGTCCGCTGCGCGCCGGCGTGCGCGCGACGCTCAAGCGCGAGCTCTCGGAGGCGAGCGCCGGGGCGCAATCGGTCGATGTCCGCATCGGTGGTGCGCTCGGCGTCGTGATCGGTGTCGACGGCGCCGCTTCGACCGCGATCCTCGAGTGCCGTGGCCCGGCGCCGACCGTCGCGCTCGACGCCGAGCTCGAAGGCGTCACGCTCTCGGTGCTCGGCGTGCCGGTCTCGGTCGGCGCCAATGCGGCGCCGAACACCGTCGTGCCGCTCGCGCTGGCGGGCGCGCGCCTCGTGCTCAACGAACAGACGACGAGCGGCGGCTCGGCCGTCGTACACGCGCTGCGGCTCACGCTCGACGACGTCGCGCTGCTGCCCGTGCCGCTCGCGCTGATCGACGCCGAAGTCGTGGTCTCGCGCGCCGCGGTGTCGCTCGCCGCGTGCGGAACCTTCATCGACAGCGACGGCGACGGCCGCACCGACGCGACCGACAACTGCCCGACTGTGCGCAACGGCGATCAGCGCGACACCGACCGCGACGGCGAGGGCGATGCCTGCGACGTCGACGACGACGCCGACCTCTTCATCGACACGGTCGACACCTGCCCGCTCGAGCCGAACCCGCTGCAGGGCCCGTGCCTCGACCCGATGTTCGGGAACGGTTTCGAGACGCCCTAGCGTCAGCTTCAGCCGATGAGACGGTGCGTGCGCCCGGATCGTTCGGCGCGCTCTCGCTCCGCGTGTGCGACGCGAACCTCCGCGAGCAACGCCCGCAAAGTCGCGGGCTCGCGCCGGTGGCGCGCAACGGCGACGCCGTAGCCGATCGGCGGCAGGCGCAGCAACGAGTCGAGCGGCGTCAGCACGCCGCCGGCGACGAGCCGGCGCGCGTTGACCTGCGGCAGCGCAGCGACGAACGCGTCGCCGGCGAACAGGATCTCGACGACTGCGCCGGGCGTCCCCGCCTCGACCGCGACGCGCGGCGGGGCGAGCCCCGCGGCGGTGAACACGGAGTCGACATGCTCGCGCAGCGGATCGCCTCGCGGTGGCAGCACCCAAGGCATGCGCGCGAGATCGCTCGGCAGCCGAGCACCGCCGTCGCGCACACCGCGGCTCGCGACCAGCGCGAACGACTGCTGCCCGAGCGGCTCGTACCCCGCTTCGGGCGAGGGCAGCATGCGGCCCGGCTCGACGATCGCGGCGTCGAGCTCGTTCGCGAGCAGGCGCTGCAGGAGCTCGGCGGCGAAGCCGTCGCGCAGCTCGACCGGTGGGCGCGCGTCACCCGCGTCGCGCGCGCCGCCCGCCCCCGCGTCGCGTGCCGCGAGCGCGTGTGCGACGAGCGTGCGGGGCACGCCGATTACGCTGCCGAGGCGCAGTGCGATCGATGATCCGTGCGCGAGCGCGCTGACTGCGGCGGCGGAGTCGCGGACGTTCGCCAGCGCCTGCCGCGCGAAGTCGACGAGCGGACCCGCCGCGGCGGTCGGCACGAAACCGCCGTCGGCGCCGCGCTCGAACAACAGCACGCCGAACATTGCCTCGAGCTCGCGCAGGTGCTTTTCTGCCGCCCGCGCGTTGAGCCCGATCCCGCGCACGCCGCGCAGGCTGCGATCGCGCCCGAGCAGCGCCGCGAGCTTGAGGTGCTGGACGCTGAGCCCGCTGAAGCGCGGGTCCGGCAGCACGAGCGGGGCGGTCGACATCGCTCCCGAAATGGTGGCGCGGACGCGCCCGATCAACGGCGCCGCCGCCACCAGCTCACGCGCCGCCCACGAACCCCGACTGGCGCCACGCTTCGTACACGACCACCGCGACCGCGTTCGAGAGGTTGACGCTGCGGTTGCCGGCCCGCATCGGCAGCCGCAGCACTTGCGCGGGCGGCAGCCGCGCGAGCACCGCCTCGGGCAGGCCGCGCGTCTCGGGCCCGAACACGACTGCATCGCCGGCGGCGTAGCGCACCGTATCGAACCGTGTCGTGCCGCGCGTCGAGAGCGCGAATACGCGCTTCGGCGTAACCCGGGCGAGGTATGCCTCGAGCGACGCATGCGTCGCGACGTCGGCGAACTCGTGGTAGTCGAGCCCGGCGCGCCTGAGCTTTGCGTGGTCGAGGTCGAACCCGAGCGGCTCGATCAAGTGCAGGCGCGCGCCCGTGTTCGCGCAGAGGCGGATGACGTTGCCGGTGTTCGGCGGGATCTCGGGTTGGTAGAGCACGACGTCGAGCATCGTGCGATTCTGCCGCGCCGCGCGCGGCGGTGCGTCGGCGCTGGGCTCAGCTGCGGCTGCGCGCGATCGTCGCCGGCACGCGCGCGCGCCAGTCGACCCGCACCGGCGCCACGACGCGGACCACGGTCGGCTTCTCGACCGCCGCTTCGAGCTCGGGGCACGATGCGGAGAGCACCATCGATTCCGCCGGCGCCGCGAGCGAGTCGCCCTGCGCCAGCGCGACGCAGCTGAAGCCCGCAATCGCCGCGAGCGACATCAGGGTCCGTCGGTTCTGGGTCTCGAGCTTCATCGTGGTGCTCCCGCGTGGGTGGCCCGCTGTGGCTGTCGAGGCTCTCTAAGCAGCCGACGTGCCAGCGCCGATCTCGACGCTGCGCGAGCCGTCGGTGCATAGCCTAAGCGGTTGACGTGCAATGGGAAGTGCGCTCGCGCCCAAGCGACGGTGCGACGCGCCGTGCGGTGCGTGCGAAGCGTCCGGGGCCGGACAGGTGTCCGCGCGCGGACACGGATGCGGACTTGCGCTAGGTCGCGGCGCCTACCACGGCAGCTCGTTTCCGTCGTGGCCGAGGAAGCGGCCGGTGTCCTCGGGCCGCAGCGCGTCGATCACTGCGATCATCCCGCGCACCGACACCGACGGCTCGAGCACCGCGCCGGCGCCGCCCATGTCGGTCTTGACCCAGCCAGGTGAAAGCACGACCGCGACGATGCCGTGCGACGCGAGCGCCTGCGCCGCCTGCCGCATCGCCATGTTGAGCGCGGCCTTGCTGGTCGAGTAGCTCGGCGTGCCGAACTCCTTGACGCCCGCGAGCGAGCCGAGCCCGGACGAGACGCTCGCGACGCGCGGCACCGTGCCGCGCTCGAGCAGCGGCGTCAGCGCCTGCGTCAGCAGCATCGGGCCCGTCACGTTCGTCGCGAACGTGTCGGCGAACGACTTCGCCTCGAGCGTGCCCCAACGCTCGCCCGACACGAGCATGCCGGCATTGTTGACGAGCACGTCGAGCGCGTCGGTCACGAGATGGAGCTCGCGTTCGAGCTCGGTGATCGAGGCGGGCTTGGCGAGATCGAGCGGCAGGATGGTGAGCCGGCCGGGGTGCGCGAGCGCGAGCTTGGTGAGCTCGTGCGCGTGACCGGCCTTGCGGCAGGTCGCGTAGACCCGGTCGCCGCGATCGAGATGCTGGCGCACGAACTCGTGGCCGATCCCGCGGTTCGCACCCGTCACCAGCACACGGCGCATCGTCGACTCCTCGGCCGCGCGGGAACTGCGCGACGGCAACGGTGTCAGAGTGGCTTCCGGATTCCCGACCCGCAGGGAGCGGTGCCGATTGTGCCGCGGCGTTCGGCGGAGCGCACTCCGGCACCGTTTTGCGTAGCATTCCGCGTCCCAGAGAGGAGAGATCCCGATGTTTCGACGCCTTCCGCTCGTCGCAGCGGCGTTTGCCGTGTGCGCGAGTGCCGCGGCCGCAGCCGCGGCCGACCGCCAGGTCGACATTCCGCACCAGACCTTCAAGCTCCCGAACGGCCTCACCGTCATCGTCCACGAGGACCACAAGGCGCCGATCGTCGCGGTCAACATCTGGTACCACGTCGGCGCAAAGGACGAGCCGCGCGGTAAGTCCGGCTTCGCGCACCTGTTCGAGCACCTGATGTTCCAGGGCAGCGAGCACTACAACGACGAGTACTTCAAGCCGCTCGAGCTCATCGGCGCGACCGACATCAACGGCACGACCGACTTCGACCGCACGAACTACTTCCAGAACGTGCCGAAGACCGCGCTCGACACGACGCTCTGGATGGAGTCCGAGCGCATGGGACATCTGCTCGGCGTGATCGACCAGCCCAGGCTCGACGAGCAGCGCGGCGTGGTCCAGAACGAGAAGCGCCAGGGCGAGAACCAGCCCTACGGCCGCGTCTGGGATCAGATCTTCCTCGCGAGCTTCCCGACCGGTCATCCCTACGATCACCTCCCGATCGGTTCGATGGAAGACCTCGACGCCGCCTCGCTCGACGACGTCAAGAGCTGGTTCAAGCAGTACTACGGCGCCTCGAACGCGGTGCTCGTGCTGGCGGGCGACATCGATCTCGCGACCGCGAAGGAGAAGACCGCGAAGTACTTCGGCCACATCCCGGCCGGTCCGCCGCTCGCGCACCGCGAGGACTACGTCGTCGCCCGCGAGGACGCGCGCCGCGACACGATGCACGACCGCATCGCGCAGAAGCGCGTCTACCGCAGCTGGAACACACCGGGCTTCGGCAGCGCCGACGGCGATCTGCTCGCGGTCGCGGCGCAGATCCTGGGCGGCGGCAAGACCTCGCGCCTTTACGAGCGCCTCGCGTACCGCGAGCAGGTGGTCGACTCGATCTCGTCGTTCGCGTTCGGCCTCGAGCTCGCGGGTCTCTTCGTCGTGCAGGCCGACATCAAGAACGGTGTCGATGCGACGAAAGTCGAGGCTGCGATCGCGGAGGAGGTCCAGCGCTTCCTCGCCGAGGGCCCGAGCGCGGACGAGCTCGAGCGCGCGAAGGTGCAGGTTCGCGCCGGCTTCGTGCGCGGGGTCGAGCGGATCGGCGGTTTCGGCGGCAAGGCCGACGTGCTGGCCGAGTGCCACGTCTACACCGGCGACACGAACTGCTGGCGCCGGACGCTCGACCGCATCGAGGGCGCGAGCGCGGACGCGGTCCGCGCCGCAGCGCAGCGCTGGCTCGCGCGCGGCGACTACACGCTCACGCTGGTGCCGTACGGCGACCGGCCGAACGAGGCTACGAGCGCGGTCGATCGCAAGACCGGCATCCCGAAGGTCGAGAGCTTCCCGGACGTCGACTTTCCGGCGCTGCAGCGCACGAAGCTCGAGAATGGCGTCGAGGTCGTGCTCGCCGAGCGCCATGAGATCCCGATCGTCAACGTCGAGCTGATGTTCGACGCAGGCTACGCCGCCGACCAGGGCGCGGCACTCGGCACCTCGAGCTTTACCATGCAGATGCTCGACGAGGGCGCCGGCAAGCTCGATGCGCTCGCGATCGGCAAGCGCACGCAGTCGCTCGGTGCGCAGCTGTACTTGGGCTCGAGCGTCGACTACTCGAATGCCGGGGTCTCGGCCCTGACCGACCAGCTCGATCCGTCGCTCGACCTGCTCGCGACGCTGGTGCGCGAGCCGACCTTCCCGCAGTTCGAGATCGACCGCGTCAAGAAGCAGTGGATCGCCGGCATCGCGCGCGAGAAGACGCAGCCGACCTCGATCGCGCTGCGCGTGCTGCCGCCGCTGCTGTACGGCGATGGCCACGCCTACGCGATGCCGTTCTCGGGCACCGGCACGGAGGCGTCGATCGGTGCGTTGACGCGCGACAAGCTCACCGCGTACCACGAGAAGTTCGTGCGTCCCGACAACGTCCGCATCCTCGCGGTCGGCGACACTACGCTCGACCAGCTCGTGCCGCTGCTCGAGAAGCACTTCGGCGGCTGGAAAGCGAGCGGTACCGCGCCCGCGAAATCGGTCGCGAGCGTCGCACTGCCGGCGGCGCCACGCGTCTACCTCGTCGACCAGCCGAACGCGCAACAGTCGACGATCATCGCGGGCGTGCTCGCGCCGTCGCCGAAAGCGCCCAACCACCTCGAGCTCGGCTCGGCGGACGGCATACTCGGCGGCACGTTCACCTCGCGCCTCAACATGAACCTGCGCGAGGACAAGCACTGGAGCTACGGCGCCGGCTCGTTCTTCGGCGGCTCGATCGGGCAGCGCCCGTGGATCGTCTATGCGCCGGTCCAGACCGACAAGACCGCAGAGTCGCTGACCGAGATGCGGCGCGAGATCGACGAGTACGTCGGCAAGCGGCCGGCGGAGGCCGAGGAGCTCGAGAAGGTCGTCTCGAACGACGTGCGCTCGCTGCCGGGTTATTTCGAGACCGCTTCTTCCGTGCTCGGCTCGATCCGCAACATCGAGCTCTACGATCGACCCGACGACTACGTCGACACGCTGAAGCAGCGCACCGAGGCGCAGACGCTCGACGCGGTGCGCGCGGCCGCGCGCGAGCTCGTCAAGCCCCAGGCGCTGACCTGGGTCGTGGTCGGCGATCTCAAGGTGATCGAGCAGCCGATCCGCGCGCTCGGGATCGGCGAGGTCAGGATCGTCGACGCCGACGGCAAGGTGGTGCGGTGACCGCGCACCGCGCCGCGCGGTACGCAGCGAGCCTCGCCGCGACGCTCGCGCTCGCGTCGTGCACTTGGGTCGAGCCCGACGCGGGCGGCAGCACCGTCGAGGTCGCGCGCGCGGCGCAGGACCTCGGCGGCTGCCTGCGGCGCGGCGAGGTCACGGTCTCGGTGAAGGCCGACGTCGCCGGCATCGACCGCAACCCGCTCAAGGTGCGCGACGAGCTCGAATCGCTCGCGCGCAACGAGGCGGCGACGCTCGGCGCGACGCACGTGCAGTCGCTCGAGGATCCGCACGACGGCGAGCAGCGCTTCGCGGCCTACGACTGCGACTAGCCGCCGCGGCTCGGGAGCCGCGGCAACCGCCGTGACACGCGCCCGCCCGACGCGCATGATCGCGACACGACGGGCCGTTGAGACCGCGGAGTCGCGTCGGGTGGAGCAACTCGGGTATGCGTTGATCGTCGCCGCCCTGCTGCTCGGCGGTGGCTTGCTGTGGCGCCGATGGTCCGCGACGCGCGCGACGCGAGCGCTGGACGCAGGCGCGCACGAGCGTCCCGAAGACCTGCTCGACCTCGTGCTCCGGGCGGGCGGTGAGGAGCTCTGGGAGTACGAGGCGTCGCGGGGCTTTCGGCGGCACGGCGCGCTGCCGGTGTCCGACCGCCTCGACGCACGACGCAGCGCCGACCTCGCCACGTTCGTCAGGGCGATCCACCCCGACGATCGCGCCGAGGTGACCGCGGCGTTCGACCGCACGCTGCTCGACGGCGCGGAGCACACCGAGGCGACCTATCGCGTCAGGCTGAAGAGCGGCGGCTGGGTCTGGCTGCATTCGCGCGGCCGCGTCGTCGCGCGCGACGACGCCGGGCGCGTCCTGCGCATCGTCGGCACGACGCGCGACGTCTCGGCACTGAAGCGGAAGGAGGAGCGCCTGCTGTTCGCGCTCGAAGCCGCCGGCGAGGAGCTCTGGGAAATCGACACCGCGACCGGCACGGTGCGGCGCGACAACCCGTTCGGCGAGGTCGCGAACGTTTCGAGCTACCGCGCGACCGCCACCGAGATGACGAAGGTCCTGCACCCGGACGACGTGGCGCACGTCAACGCGGCGTTCCGCGCGAGCGTGACCGGCGCGGCCCGGACCTTCCGCGCCGTCTATCGGCTGCGCCGCAGCGACGGCCGTTATCTCTGGCTCGACTCGCAGGGCCGGGGCCTCGATCCCGACGAGAACGGACGACCGCGGCAGGTCGTCGGCACCACGCGCGACATCACCGAGATCAAACAGGGCGAGGAGCGCCTGCGGCTCGCACTGTGGGGTAGCCGCGCCGAGCTCTGGGACCTCGACATGACCTCCGGCGAGATCGTTCGGGACGGCAAGCTCGAGCACCTGGCGATCAGCCGCGACGGCGACCGGATCCGCTTTCGCGAGCTGCTCGCCGCCGTGCACAAGGACGACGTCAAGGCGCTGCGCGTCGCGATGGTGTCGCATGCCAAGGCCGAAACCGAAGGCTTCGAGGCGAGCTTTCGCACCCGCGATCTCGCCGGAAGCTGGCGCTGGGCGCTCGCGCGCGGACGCGTGACCGAGCGCAATCGCGAGGGCTGGGCGATGCGTATGCTCGGCACGATGCACGACGTCACCGAGCTCAAGGAGGTCGAGGACGCTCTGCGCGCGCTCAACGACGAGCTCGAGCAACGCGTCGCGCGACGCACCGGGCAGCTGTCCGACGCGAACGCCGAGCTCGTGCGCACCGTGGAGCAGTTGCGCGAAGCGCAGCGGCATCTGGTCGAGTCCGAGAAGATGGCGGCGCTGGGCTCGCTCGTCGCGGGGGTCGCGCATGAGATCAACACGCCACTCGGCATCAGCGTCACCGCCGCCTCGCACCTCGACGAGTCGCTGCGCGCGATCGAGTCGCAGGTGAGCACGGCGCCGGCCGGGACCGCGCCGGCGCTCGAAACGGCACGACAAAGCGTCGACCTCGTGCTTCGCAACCTCCGCCGCGCCGACCAGCTCGTCAAGAGCTTCAAGCAGGTGGCGGTCGACCAGTCGGCCGAGACGCCCCGTTCGATCGATGTGCGCGACTACATCGGCGAAGTGCTGGTCTCGTTGCAGCCGAAGCTCAGACGTCGTCCGATCCGGATCGAGGTGACGTGCCCGCCGGACCTCTCGATCAGGACCTTCGCGGGTGCGGTCTATCAGCTGCTCATGAACCTCGTCGTCAATTCCGCTATGCACGGCTTCGGCGAGGACGAGCCGGGGACGATCCGCATCGACGTCGCACGCTGCGACGATGCGATCGAGCTCGTCTACCGCGACGACGGTCGCGGCATGCCGCCCGAAGTCAGGGCACGGGTGTTCGAGCCATTCTTCACGACGCGGCGTGGCTCGGGGGGTACCGGGCTCGGGATGCACATCGCCTACAACCTCGTGACGCAGGTGCTGCGCGGCACGATCCGCTGCGACGACGTCGGGCGCGGCGTCAGCTTCACGATCAGGTTCCCATGCCAGCTCGGCGCTGCCTGACCGATCGCGGCGATCGCCTGCGGTGAGGGAGCCGGCTGCCGTATTTCGCGTCTGAGGACAGCCGTTCGAACGCCGGGCGGGGTCGTGCGGCGACGGCGGCGCGAGGACGTGAGCGGCGTGGGAGTCCGAAGCCGACCAGGACAGTACATGACGGACGGCCTCCCCGGCCGTCCTTGAGCCACCAAGCTCACGAGGAACAGGGGCGAAGCACCGCGCCGGGAGACCGTCGCGGTGTTTCGTTTTTTGCGTTCAGCCGCCGCAGCCGCCGAGGCGCGGCGGAAGGCTCAAGCGCGTCGTCACCGCGCGACCCGCGCCGAATGCGGCATCGTTCGCGCGCCAGTCGAGCGCGACGACGCGGCAGCTCGACACGTCCAGCTCGACGCGCCCCCAGTGCGTGCGCGTCACGTCGCCCGGGGCGAAACCCATCCCGAAGCGCGCGCCGCGCGCGGTGTACATCTCGAAGCTGCGGCTTCCGTCGACCGCGGCCCCGACCAGCCACAGCGGATCGCCGTCGCGATCGAAGCTGTACCAGACGAGCTGCGACAGCGTGCGCGAGCCGGCGCCAGCGCCGACTGCAGACTCCTGCAGGATCACACCGTCGCCGTCGCGACCGGCGAGCGTGTAGGTGCCGCTGCGTGCGAACGTGAACGGCGGCGGCGGATCGAGGAACACGCCGGGCGGGGCACCCGTCCCGAGCATCGACGTCTGGCGATAGACGAGCGTGCCGCTGCCGTAGTCGCCGGCGTCGCGCCAGCGGATCCGAGCGACACCTTCCGGCGGTGAGCCGCCGACGAATTCGAGGTCGAGCCGACCCCAGCGCGTGCGCGTCGCGACGCCGCCGGCGGTGAAGCCGCGGCCGCGCCCGACGTACGCGTCGCGCACGCGTACGGCGTTGTCGGCGAGCACTTCGCCCTGGCCCACGATCCACAGCGGCTCGCGCGCGAGATCGTAGGTGAACCACGAGACCAGCACGCGCTGCGCGCCCGACTGCCAGTGGCCGATCGGATCGTCGAGCTCCTCGATCACGATGCCTTCGCCGTTGCGCTGCGCGTCGAACCAGACGCCCGAGTACGTGATCGGTGGTGCGTGCGCGGTTCGGGGCGCCGCGACCACGCCGTTGATCGCCGCGTTCGCGTCGATCCGGCACGGGCCGGCCGCGCCGGCACCGACCAGCGCCGTGCACGCCGTCTGCAGCGACGCCACGCTCGGCTTCGGCGCGCCGGCGCGCCACGCGCGCAGCGCCTGCCAGCTCGCGAGGCCTTCTGCGATCGTGAAGGTGCAGTGTGTCGGCGCGTCTTCCGCGACGATCGCCGAGACGAGCCGCTCGGCCGGATAGCGCCGGCGCAGATGCGTCTGATGCGCCGGCACGACGAGCTGGTCCTTCGAGGTGTGCAGCGAGAGGATTTTCGCGCGGCCCGTGCCGGCGAGCGACGAGGCATCGGCGAGGTCGTAACGCGCGAACGGGTCAGCATGCACGAGCGGATACGCGGTGACGTTCTCGCCCGCGACGTAGGCCTGGCGTCCGCTCTCGAACGGGCCGCGCACCGATAGCTTGTCGGCTGCGCGCACGACGTCGGACATCGCGAACACCGCGTAGGCGAGATTGGTCGAGAGAAACGCTTCGTCGGTGATGCGCGAGCGACGCATCAACTCCGCGAGCCGCGCGCGCTGCGGCGGCGTGCGGAAATCCGTCGGCAGCGCGAGCCCCGTGCACTGCGTTACGCGCGCGAGCGCGCGCAGCGCGTTCTCGTTGTTCTCGAGGTTGTCGAGATTCGGGGGGATCTGGCCGAGGTCGAGCGCCCAGGTCAGGGGCGGCACGCCTTTCTGCAGCTCGCCGCCGTCGACGCCGGCGCAGATGTCGTCGTAGATGAGCCGGAGATCGAACGCGAAGTCCCACGCCTCGGTTCCGGCGGCGGCGGGACAGAGCGCGAACACGCTCGAGGTCCGCTCGGCGAAGCGCGGGTCCTCCGCGAGCCTCAGCGACACGAGCCCGCCCATCGAGCCGCCGAACGCGACGATCTCGCCGGGTGCGCCGAATTCGTCCGTGAAGCGCGACAGCAGCTCGGCGTTGTCGTCGAGCGCGCGGAACAAGGCCCAGCCACGCTGCGAGTAGCTCGACGCCGCGACCGCGTAGCCCTGCTGGAGCTGGATCTCGACCAGCGGCCCGAGGCTCGGGTTCGGCTCCGGCGGATCGAAGTCGAAGCCGTGCTGGTAGAGCACGAGCGCGTCGCCCGCGCGCCAGGCGTCGGGCGCCACGATGCGGAAGTACGCGCCGCCGGGGGTCTGGCCCGCGAGCTCGCGCACGGCGGCCGCCGGGAAGCTCGCGAGCAGGAATACCGCGAGGAGCAGGACACGTTCGAAGGTCATCGGTCGAGAGTCTAAGCAGGGCACGCTTCGCGTTTCATTAATCGAGACGCGCGAGCATGAACCACGCCCCAACCGGACGCGACCGGCGCTACGATGGCGCGCGACGCGTTCCGGAAGCCGCGATGGACGCAGGCGCCGTCACCGAAGACCTGATCGCTGCGGCGCGCGGCGACCGCGCCGCCCGCGATCGCGCCTTTGCGACGGTCTACGCGGAGCTCAAGCGTCTCGCGCACGCGCAGCTCGGCCGTGGTCGCGCCGACACGCTCTCGACCACGGGGCTCGTCCACGAAACGTACCTCAAGCTCAACCGCGCGGCGCAGCTCGAAGCGCGCGACCGCGAGCACTTTTTCAGCCTCGCCGCGCGTGCGATGCGGCAGGTGCTCGTCGATCGCGCGCGCGTCGCCGCCGCCGCGAAACGGCCCGACGGCGCGTTGCGCCGCACGCTCGACGGCGATGGTGCGATCGAGCTTGCGGCGGTCGAGACGGCCGGCGCGGACCTCATCGACCTCGATCGCGCGCTGACGGCACTCGCGGCGCTCGACCCGCGACTCGCCGAGGTCGCGGAGCTGCATTTCTTCGCGGGGCTCGAGTTCGCCGAGATCGCGGCGCTGCGCGAGGCGTCCGAACGCACGGTGTTCCGCGACTGGCGCAAGGCGCGCGCGATCCTCGCGGCCTCGCTCGACGAGCACGCACCGTGAACGAAGCTCGCGGTCACCAGCACGAAGCGCTCGCGCTGTTCGACGCGCTCGTCGACCTCGACGCGACTTCGCGCGAAGCGCGGCTCGCCGCCGCCGAACCGACGGTTGCCGCGCTGGTCCGGCGCTGGCTCGACGCGGACGCGAGCCACGATGCGCGCGTCACCCCGCTGCACTACGCCGAGCTCGCGACAGCCGCACGCAAGGCCGACGCGACGCCGGGTGAGCGGATCGGCGCCTGGTCGCTCGTGCGCGAGATCGGGCGTGGCGGCATGGGCAGCGTCTGGCTCGCCGAGCGCGCCGGGGGCGACTTCACCCAGAAAGTCGCGCTGAAGCTGATCCGCCGCGACCTCGGCGCGAGCGACGCCGAGGCACGCTTCCGGCGCGAGCGCCGCATCCTCGCGACCCTCAAGCATCCGAACATCGCAGCGCTGCTCGACGGCGGCGTCACGGCCGACGGCCGGCCGTGGCTCGCGATGGAATGGGTCGAAGGCCGCACGCTGCGCGAAGCACTCGCGGAGCGGCCGCTCGAGCCACCCCGACTCGTCGTGCTCGCGACCGCGCTCTCGAGCGCCCTCGCGCACGCGCACGCGGCCGGCGTCGTGCATCGGGATCTCAAGCCCGAGAACGTCATGCTGGCGCGCGAGGGCTACGCGAAGGTGCTCGACTTCGGCGTCGCGAAGCTCATCGCCGACGACGCGCGTGCCACCGGCGCGACCGAAACGCAGCCGGGGCGGGTGATCGGGACGACGCCGTACATGTCGCCCGAGCAGGCCGCCGGCGAGCCGGTCGACTTCCGCTCCGATCAGTTCGCGCTCGGGGCCGTGCTGTACGAAGCCGCGACCGGGCGCGCCGCGTTCAGCCGCGACACGCCGGCCGAGACGATCGCCGCGGTGCTGCGCGACACGCCGCCGCTCGGCACCGCGCTCGGCGACGCGCTGCCGCCCGCGTTCGCGCGCATCGTCGAACGCTGCCTCGCGAAGGATCCTGAGGATCGTTACGCCTCGACGCAGGATCTCGCGCGCGACTTCGCCGACCTCACGCACGCCCCGGCGCGGCGCGTGCGCATGCGTCCCGTACTGGTGCGCCGCGTCGCGACGATGGTGCTCGCGCTCGCCGCGATCGGCGCGTCGTGGTGGATCGGCCGCGGGATGCGAGACACGGCGCGACCGCGTATCGAGGCCGAGCTCGCGATCGCACCGGCCGAGAAGCTCTGGTTCGGCACGATCGTGCAGCACGCTTTCACGATCTCGCCCGACGGGCGCAGGCTCGCGTACGTCGGACAGCGCGGCCCGCGCGAGCGCCTGCTCTACGTTCGCGACTTCGGCGAGCGCCGTGCGACGCCGCTGCCGGGCACGGAGTTCCCGACCAATCCTGCGTTCTCGCCGGACGGCGAGTGGATCGCGTACTTCGCGGGCGGCTTCGAGATGCGCAAGGTGCCCGCGCGCGGCGGCAGCTCGACCGTCGTCGCGCAGGCGCCGAACAACCTCGGCGGCCTCGCGTGGCCGACGATGGACCGCATCATCTTCTCGCGCTCCCCGGCGACCGGGTTGTGGGAGGTGTCGCCGAACGGCGGTGAGCCTCGCCAGATCACGTTTCCCGACTTCGACGCGGGCGAGGAAGGACACGTCTGGCCCGTTGCGGTTCCGGGCACGTCGCTGCTGCTCTACGTGTCCGAGATCGAGTCGGCCGACACGTTCGATGCGGCGCGCATTTATGCGTACGACGAGGCGAGCGGCAAGCGCACGCTCCTGCTCGAAGGCGGCTCCGATCCCGGCCTGCGCGACGGCACGCTGTACTACGCGCGCGCCGGCACGGTCTACTCGGTGGGCTTCGACGCGGACCGCGTCGCGTTGCGCGGTTCGCCGCGGCCGGTCTGGGAGGGCGTGATCTACTCGATCGCCACCGGCGCCGCCCAGTACGCGCTCGGACCCGGCGTCAGCGTGCACGCGAAGGGCGCCGAGGGCTGGGACCTGATCGACCCGGTGATCGTCGATCGCACCGGCAAGGCCGAGTCGCTCGGCCTGCCGCCGCGCAACTACGCGCGTGCACGCGTCTCGCCCGACGGAAGACGCGCGGCGTTCCAGATCGCGGCCGCCGACGACGACATCTGGATCTACGATTTCGAGCGCCGCGCGATGACGCGCTTCACCGACCGCCACGAGAACATCTTCCCGATGTGGTCGCGCGACGGACAGTGGATCATCTGGTCGCGCCACCGCCAGCCGCCGCCGACGCTGTGGCGGCAGCGCGCGGACGGCAGCGGCGAGCCCGAGCAGCTCACGAGCTCGCCCGACCTTCTCGCACAGCTCGCCGAGGACGTGACGCCGGACGATCGCACGATCGTGTACGACCAGTACAAGTCGGCCACGGACTTCGACATCGGTTTCTACGACTTCGCGACCAAGACCACGCGGCTGTTCAACGACGCGGGACGCCGCGAGATGCGCGCGCGCGTCTCGCCGAACGGCCGCTGGCTCGCGTTCCGCGGCGGCGCCACTGGACGCGACGAGGTCTACGTGCAGGCACTCGAGGCCGACACGCGGCGCTGGCAGCTCTCGACCGCAGGCGGGGCCGACCCGGTGTGGTCGCCCGACGGCCGCGAGGTGTTCTTCAGCTGGGCCGGCGTGCTCTACAGCGTGCCGGTGTCGTCGGATGCCGACGACCTCGCACCCGGCGCGCCGCGCAAGCTGTTCGACTACGACTTCTTCGGTGGTTACGACGTATTCCCCGATGGCCAGCGCTTCCTGATGCGACGGCGGATCCCGGAGCCCGGCGGCGCGGGTCCGCTGCTCGTCGAGTTCGACTGATCGGGGGTGTCAGTCGAGGCGCGCTTCTTCCGTGTCCCCGGTCAGGACACGAGGAACCGCCATGCATCGACTCTCTCCGCTCGCCGCTGCACTGCTCGCCGCGTTCACACCGGCCGCCATCGCAGCG
>Ga0187892_10005501_pt1 | contig 19860 bp, 13 predicted proteins | sample MA1701073metaG_FD_139345 | JGI IMG/M metagenome (GOLD analysis project Ga0187892, IMG submission 139345) | Bio-ooze microbial communities from a basaltic lava cave in the Kipuka Kanohina Cave System on the Island of Hawaii, USA - MA170107-3 metaG ...
AGAGTATCTCTTTGTTTTGTCGGGTGTTGAAGCATCGCCTGGAGCCAACATCAAGCAAGGTCCAGAGACTTTCGTAACCGTTTGTTTTCAGATAGGTAAATGTCGAGGACAAATTGACCCTGCAAGCCCTTGCAACCGTCGGTTGCCACTCGCCTCTATGCTCGCCTTTCCCTTGTCGGCCAAGCACACTTTGGGCAGCCACAGAGGCGCGCTTTTTCTGCGATGTCTCGTGTGCCAGCTGGTCTGCTTTGCCCTGCTTGCTGGCTGCGCTTCGCCGTGGAACAATCCTTATCCACCCAGGGAGAAGGTGCAGAACATCTTCTATGCGGCCTTCGACGAACGCCCAAAGCACCTCGATCCGGCGGTCTCTTATGTGGAGAACGAATTCACGTTCATCGGCCAGATCTATGAACCGCCGCTCCAATACCATTTTTTGAAACGACCCTACGAACTGATCCCGCTTACGGCAACGGAGGAGCCCAGGCCTATTTATCTAGCCGAGTCAGGGGAGCAGTTGCCTTCCGATCCAGGGACGGCGGTGATTGCCTACAGCGTCTATCGGATCACCATCCGGCCAGGGATCCTCTATCAACCCCATCCCGCCTTTGCCCGGGATGCACAAGGCCGCTACCTTTACCACCACCTGGAAGAGCCAGACCTAGAGGGGGTGCATAGCCTGGCGGGTTTCAAGGAGACCAACACGCGTGAGCTCACGGCCCATGACTACGTCTTCCAGATCAAACGGTTCGGTCACCCCAAGTTGCATTCGCCGATCGCCGGACTGATGGGTGAATACATCGTGGGACTAAAGGAGTTGGCGGCGCGACTGGTCGAGGAGGATAAGCTGCTGCGAGTCAAGGACGGCGCTCAGGCATTCTTGGACCTCTCCCGATTTGACCTGGAGGGTGCCCGAGTCATCGACCGTTATACCTATGAAATCAAGCTAAAGGGCAAATATCCGCAATTTCGCTACTGGCTGGCCATGCCTTTTTTCGCTCCCATGCCCTGGGAGGCGGATCGTTTTTACTCCCAGCCCAGCCTGCGGGACCGGAACATCACCCTCGATTGGTATCCGGTGGGCACCGGGCCCTACATGTTGACGGAGAACGATCCTAACCGCCGCATGGTGCTGAAGCGCAATCCCAACTTCCGGGGCGAATCCTACCCCAGCGAAGGCAATCCCGGAGATCGGGAGCGGGGGTTACTCGCGGATGCCGGCCAGACCATGCCTTTTATCGACAAGGCGGTCTATAGCCGGGAAGGCGAAACGATCCCCTACTGGACCAAGTTCTTGCAAGGTTATTACGATACCTCTGGGATCAATTCCGATAGCTTCGATCAGGCCATCCAGTTCGATGCCAGGGGCCAGCCTCATGTCACCGGGGATCTCCGGCGGAAAGGATTGAAACTGCTGATTGCGGTGCGGCCTTCCATTTGGTTCATGGGGTTTAACATGCGCGATGAGGTGGTGGGAGGAAACTCGGAGCGGGCAAGGACGCTTCGGCGAGCCGTCTCCATCGCGCTGGACTACGAGGAGTTTATCTCTATTTTCGCGAATGGGCGTGGGATCCCTGCCCAGGGTCCCATCCCCCCCGGGATTTTCGGCCATAAAGAAGGAGCGGCCGGGATCAACCCAAACGTCTACGAGTGGGTCGATAACCGGCCCCGGCGGCGTTCGCTCGGGGAGGCGCGCGCCCTCATGGCAGAAGCGGGATATTCGGGAGGGCGGGATGGCTCGACCGGCCAAGGGCTGGTGTTGCACTTCGACACCGCCCTCACCGGCCCAGAGGCCAAGGCGCGCCTCGACTGGTTGCGCAAGCAATTTAGCAAACTGGGGGTCCAGCTCGATATCCGCGCTACGGATTTCAACCGCTTCCAGGACAAGACGCGCAAGGGCACGGTCCAGATCTTCGAATGGGGTTGGAACGCCGACTACCCTGACCCTGAGAACTTCTTGTTTCTCTTGTATGGCCCGAACGCCACCGTGGATAGTCAGGGTGAGAACCACGTCAATTACCAGAATCCTGAGTTCGATACGCTTTTTACGCGGGTTAAGAACATGGACGACGGACCTCGTCGCCAGGCCATCATCGATCAGATGGTGGAGATCTTGCGCCGGGATGCTGCCTGGGCCTGGGGCTGGCACGACGTGCGCTATATCCTGCATCATGCGTGGTACAAAAACGCGGTGCCCCACCTGATGGCGGATAACACACTCAAATACAAGCGTATCGACCCCAAGCTACGGGCGAGCTCGTGCACCCAATGGAACCGTCCCATCCTCTGGCCTATCGGTCTCATTGGGGTAGCGCTGGTTTTGGGCGTCGTGCCCGGCTACCTGAGCCATCGCCGCAAAGAGAGCGCCGCTGCCCCATGATGGCCTATATCCTGCGCCGGGTCTTCTACGCCATCCCGATATTGATGGGTGTGAACATCCTCACCTTTGTGCTGTTCTTCGTCGTGAATAGCCCGGACGACATGGCGCGCATGCACCTCGGCATAAAGCGCGTAACCCCGGAGGCCATCGAAAAATGGAAGCAGGAGCGGGGTTACGATAAGCCATTGTTGTGGAACTCGGCCGCACAAGGGACCCAGAAACTCACCCAGACCATCTTCTACCAGAAAGCGGCCCGGCTGTTCTTGTTTGATTTTGGCTATTCGGATACCGGTCGGGACATCAGCTACGATATCTACCAGCGGATGTGGCCGAGCCTTGCCATCGCCGTCCCCGCTTTGATCGTGGGGTTGCTCGTCGACGTGACTTTAGCTTTGCTGGTCGCCTTTTTCCGGGCCACCTATATCGATCTCTGGGGCGTTATCCTGTGCGTCGTGATGTTGTCCATCTCCAGTCTTTTTTACATCATCGGTGGCCAATATCTAGTCGGTAAGCTGCTGCACCTAGTCCCGATCTCTGGTTACGATACCGGCTTGGGCGCTCTCAAGTTCGTCGCGCTTCCGATCCTCATTGGAGTCATTGGCGGGATCGGTTCGGCGGTGCGGTGGTATCGCACGCTGTTTCTCGAAGAGATGGGCAAGGACTATGTCCGCACCGCTCGTGCCAAGGGCTTATCCGAACCCCTAGTGCTCTACACGCACGTCCTCAGCAACGCCTTGATCCCTATCCTCACCGGGGTGGTGGCGCTGATCCCTCTATTGTTCCTGGGCAGCCTCCTCACAGAATCTTTCTTCGGGATCCCGGGGCTCGGTAGCTATACCATCGACGCTATCAATAGCCAGGACTTCGCCATTGTGCGTTCCATGGTGTTCTTGGGGTCGGTACTGTATATCGTGGGGCTGCTCATGACCGATATCTCCTACACTTTGGTCGACCCTAGGGTGCGTTTGCAGTAGCTTAGCCGCTACTTATGTTTGTCCTCTTCTGGACCGATGCCTCGATCTTTCTCCTTCTTTCGGTGGTCGTGGCGTTTGCTCTCTACGCCCGGCGCAAGGAACACTTACGGGCCCCATGGCGGGGGGTTGCGCGAAGCCGCATGGGGCTGGCCTCGGCGGTGGTGCTCGGGGCCTTCGTGCTCACAGGGCTCCTAGATTCCGTCCATTTCCATCCGCTTCTAGAACCGCAGAGCCAGGCGGCATCTCGCTATTCTTCCGAGGTCTTAAGCCTCTTCGATCGCCTGGCGATGCCTTTGCGAGAAAGGGTCGAAAAGACCTATTCCGCGCCTTTCGCGACTCATCTCTATGCCAAAGAGACCATGACTCTCCCAGATGGCCGGCAGGTGCGAGACTACCCGCGGCTCCAGTTCGGCGGCGCCCATCTGAAACACCCGGCGAGGGATCGAGGCACTGACATCGCTCGGACCATCGCATCCGCCACTGTCGAGGCATTGATCCTCTGGGGTCTACTGATTGTGGGAATCGTCTGGCTCATCGCCAGACAGTCGAAGGCCCGGTGGCGTGAGTGTGTCATCGATATCGCGAGGCAGCGTACCATCGTCCCCTGGCATGTGATGCTCCTGACCCTGGGCGTGAACCTATGGGGGGCAGTCGTGGTTAGCCGCTTATGCCTCGATTACCACATCCTGGGCACCGACAAGGTCGGGCAAGATGTCTTTTACCAAACGCTGAAGAGCATTCGCACCGGACTCCTGATGGGGACCTTGACCACGCTGGTGATGTTACCCTTCGCTATCCTGCTCGGAATTGCCGCCGGTTACTTCGGTAGCTGGGTCGATGATGTGATCCAGTACCTTTATACCACCCTGAATTCCGTCCCTGGCGTGTTGCTCATCGCGGCGGCCATCCTGATGCTGCAGGTCTATATGGCCACTCATGCCGAGGGCTTCGAAAGCTTGGAGGAACGCGCCGATCTGCGCTTATTGTTTCTCTGCATCATATTAGGGGTGCGGAGCTGGACCGGATTGTGCCGGGTCTTGCGCGGAGAGACCCTGAAACTGCGCGAGCTCGATTACATTCAAGCCGCCCGAGCTTTTGGGGTAGGGCATTTCACTATCATTCTGCGGCACATCCTCCCCAACGTCCTCCATCTCGTCCTCATCGCCATGGTCTTGGATTTCAGCGAACTGGTGCTGGCCGAGGCGGTGCTCTCTTATCTCAACATCGGGGTCGACCCGAGCATGAACAGTTGGGGCAACATGATCAACGGCGCGCGCCTGGAGATGGCCCGTGAGCCTATGGTGTGGTGGTCGCTGGCAGCGGCGTTTCTGTTCATGTTTACCCTGGTACTGTCGGCCAATATCTTCTCGGACGCAGTACGCGACGCGTTTGATCCGCGGTTGCGGGAACTGCAGCGCGAATGAGGACCTTCTTCGCCAAGCCCGCTTGGCGGTGGCGTCGTGCCCCTATTTACTGGATGAGCCGCACGGGTAGGGTCGTCTCTGTCGAGGTTTCGAGCACGATCTCTTCCTTAGGGAAGGCGCAGCGAAATGTACTTCCCTCACCGAATTTGCTCTCGATATTCAGCACCGCGTGATGCCGATTTAGCACATGTTTTACGATGGCTAGCCCCAGGCCCGTGCCCCCACTTTCACGCGATCGGCTCTTGTCCACGCGAAAGAAGCGCTCGGTGATGCGTGGAATATGGTGCGCCGGGATCCCTATCCCGGTATCTGTCACTTCCATATGGGCACCGTCTTGGTCTTGATACCAGCGGATTTTGATCACGCCGCCAGCAGGTGTGTAGCGAACAGCGTTAAAAACGACATTGGAAAACGCGCTGTATAATTCTTGCGGGTTGCCCCAAATGCAAAGCTCGGGATCGGCCACAAACTCGAACGAATGGTGCTTATCCCCACTGAGTACCTGAGCTTCCTTCTGGATCTTGGCAAGCAACTCAGCGACCGCCACCTCGGTTTTCGCTGTCGTTTCGTCTTCTTCAAGACGCGACAGCAATAGCAGATCGTCGATGATCTCCTGCATGCGGCGCGTTTGCGCATCGAGCTGCGGCATGCACATGCGCCAGGCTTTAGGCGCCAGGTCCGGATTATCGTTCAGGGTCTCCACGTAACCGCGAACAACGGTTAAAGGGGTGCGCAGCTCATGGGACACGTTGGCTACGAAGTCGCGGCGTACTTCGTTGAGGCGATGCAGCCGGGTTACGTCTCGGGCGACGAACAGGCGCAGATCATCGCCAAAAGGGACGACCCGGACATGCAGGTACAGTTCAGGGTTTACAGGCGAGACGAATTCCATCGCGTCAGATCCGGGTTTCTCTCTTTCCAAGAATTCCCCGAGCAGGGGATCGCGTATCAAATGGGTGATGCGCTGCTTGTCGTCTTCCGGCCATCGTATGCGCAGCATCTGCTCCGCGGAAGCGTTAGCCCAGCTGATCTCATTATCGCAGCCGAGGACCACCACCGCATCTGGCACCGCGGCGCTTGCCTGCTGGAACTGTCTTAGGTATCGAGACAGTTTTTTCTTGCGCTTTTTGAAACGATCCCGCAGGCGATAGATCTCGCTGTAAATCTCTTGGTAGATGCCTCTGACATCGGGGAAGGAATGCGTTTTCGGATAGCGGATCCAAAGGAGCAAGCGCCGCAGCTGGAGTAAATGCCAGGTAGCATAGCCGCTTGCAGCAAGGAGTAGACTTAAGCTCAGGTATCCTGTGCCCAAGCCGATGAGAGACGCCGCCGCAGCGAGCAAAATTATGTGCCACAATTCAGTACGCATACAGTTGAGCGGTTGCTCAAACGGGGCCCGCGTCACTAGTATTAGAAAAAGGGGCCGGAACCGCCATACAAAAAGGATCAACGCCTAACTGCGCCGGTTTTGGGGAAGGGATGCGGCAGAGGCTTTTTCCAAGTCGCTGGGACGGACCGTTATTGCGTTGAGAAGCGATACCCAATGCTACGAACCGTTTGGATCAGCCTGTCATAACCGTGTGGCGCCAAAATCTTGCGCAAGCGGCGGATGTGTACGTCCACGGTGCGTTCCTCGATATAGACGTTATCGCCCCAAACCCGGTCCAGCAGTTGCGGGCGCGTGTGCACCCGTTCGGGGTGGGTGACAAAGAAATGCAACAGCCTGAATTCGGTCGGGCTAAGCTCCAAAGGGTTCCCAGTGGCGGTCACGCGGTGGGTTTCGGTGTCGACCCTCAAGCCGTCCACTTCGACCGCACCCTCGGCGTGGCGCGGCGTGGCACGGCGCAGAACGGCTCTAATCCGGGCTATTAGCTCCTTAGTCGAAAAAGGTTTGGTCACGTAGTCGTCTGCACCAACCTCCAAGCCCTTTATCCTATCCGCTTCTTCGCCCTTGGCCGTGAGCATGATGATAGGAACTTCGCGCGTGCTGGGGTTGCGTTTCAAGCGGCGCGCGAAGTCGACGCCGCTGATCCCGGGCAGCATCCAGTCCAGCAAAATGAGCTCGGGCAACTGCTGAGTTAGCATCGCCTGCGCCTCTTCCGTGTTGCCGGCCTCCTCGCACTTGTACCCCTCATTGGATAGGGCAAACCCGAGCATCTGGCGGATCGCCGGTTCATCGTCAACCACGAGAATGGTTTCTTGCATTCCAACCATCGATCTGAATCCGAACGCGACTGTACCCGTATAAGTAAACCGCACCCATGTTACAGCACGATGACAGCGTGAAAGCGGGGAGCGGTTTGAGCACAACAAGCCCAATCATTGTAACCAGTTTGTCACTGTTCCGTCACTAAAGCGTAACGACCGCCTTGTACTCTTGCGGCTCAGACCGTACGGCGGGTTCCAAACATAAAATTTTTCTTTTGGGGAGGAAACCGTGAATAGAAGCATGAAAGTTCGTTTCTTTAGTGCGGTGCTCGCGGGGTGCACCGCGACCTTGGCCGCTCCCAGATCCGCTGGGGCGGGCGGCACCATGGAGGAGCTTCTCAAGGTGCTCAAGGAGCAGGGCACGATTTCCCAAGAGGCCTACGATAAGTTATCGGACGCGGCGAAAGAAGAAGCCGAAAAAGCTCAAGACAAGGCATCGGAGGTAGCAAAAGAGGAAGCCGAGAAAACCCTGAAAAGCCAACTTCCGAAATTCAATAAAGAAGGCAAATTCGGCTTCGTCAGCCCGGATGAAAAATTCTCATTCGAGGTATTCGGCCGCCTGCAGGCCGATGCGGCTTGGTATGACGACGATCGTACCCGCCTCAACAGCTCCACCGAAATCCGTCGCGCGCGGATCGGCGTCGGGGGGACGCTGTGGGACTACTGGGACTGGAAGTTCGAGACCGACTTCGCGGAATCCTCGGCTGACATCACGGATGCCTTTATCCGGAACACCTATTTCAAACCCTTAGGGATAACAGTGGGTCACTTCAAAGAGCCCTTCAGCCTGGAGCAGATGACCAGTAACAGATTCGTGACCTTTATGGAGCGCTCGCTGGCCGATGCCTTCACCTCGGGGCGTAACGTCGGTGCCATGTTGCAGTACCTCGGTCCTTTCTGGACAGCCTCTGCCGGTGTCTTTGGCGAAGGCTTTCGAAACGAAAACGAAAAGGAGATCGACGGCGGCGATGGCATAGGCGCGACCGGCCGCATCACGGCCGCGCCGATCTTGGCCGAAGACCGTCTGTTGCATCTCGGTGCCGGTATCTCGTGGCGCGAACCAGACGTCGGAAGTGGGTTGCTGCGCATCCGGCAACGGCCAGAATCCCATATCACCGACACACGGCTGGTCAATACAGGGTTTATTAACGGTGTGGAGGATTTCCTACGCTATGGTGGAGAGGCCGCCTTCGCCTGGGGTCCCTGGTCCCTGCAAGGCGAGTACATCTACTTCGACTTAAGCCGGAGTGCGGGAGGGGATCCCAGCTTCGACGGTTGGTATTTCTACGGAAGCTGGTTTTTGACCGGCGAATCCCGCGCCGCTGCCTACAAGGTCGACAAGGGAGGGGTGTTCGATCGGGTCAAACCCCTGCGTCCCTGGCATGCGCCGGATTTAGGCGGCCGTTGGGGCGCGTTTGAGCTCGCGGCCAGATACAGCACCATCGACTTGTCCGACGCGGGGATAAACGGCGGCGAGGAGGACAACTTCACCGCCGCCCTCAACTGGTATCCCAACGCCAACCTGCGCATTATGTTCAACTATGTCAATGTCTTAGACGTAGAGGGTGGCCCGTTCAATGGCGACGAGCCCGACGCGTTTCAAATACGCGCCCAAGTCGACTGGTAGCAGACTCCGGTCAGCGCGGTCCTCGGACCGCGGTTAGGGAGAGCAGCCCCGCCGCAAGGCGGGGTTTTTTTGGGTGTTTACTTGGAAGATCTTGTGCCTTCTGCCCCTGCCGTTGCTCTCCAACCTCATTTCGTGTCCGAAGAGACAGTCGAGAGCAATGTATCATGATAAGCTGATCTGCTTTCATAGCCGATCATGGCTTGAGATTGCTGATGCCGCATATGCGGATTGCCCTTCAACAACAGAACGAGCGCTCGGAGGGGTCGCGCTCCGACCATCGCCTGCCTGGGGAATAAGCCCCGGGCGGAGAATGGAGACACTGTTCCCGAGCAGGTCATGTGAATGAACGAACAAGAAAAGACAGAAAAATGCTTTCATATGACACCGGAGCAATTCCGCAAACACGGATATGAAATCGTCGATTGGATCGCAGGCTATTACGAGCGCATCGAATCCTTGCCAGTGCTTTCCCGGGTACACCCGGGTGAGCTCCGCGCGCAGTTGCCCCCTAACCCGCCGCTGCACGGGGAGGATTTCCAGCGCATTCTACGGGACCTAGAGTCGATCATTCTCCCCGCCATCACCCACTGGCAGTCCCCCAATTTTTTCGCCTTTTTTCCCGCCAATGCTTCCGGTCCTGCCATCCTCGGGGAACTGTTGTCGGCCGGGCTCGGGGTCCAGGGCATGCTGTGGGCGACTAGCCCCGCTTGCACAGAGCTTGAGATCCATGTTCTGGATTGGTTGGTCGAATTGCTGGCGCTCCCGCGGCGGTTTACCTCCCAGGGCACGGGCGGCGGTGTGATCCAAGACTCCGCCTCCAGCGCTTGTCTGTGCGCGCTCATCGCGGCGCGCGAGCGTGCCACGAGACTCCGGTCAAACCAGCAGGGTTGTAGCGGGGGCTTAGTCGCCTACGCCTCGACCGAGGCGCATTCCTGCGTCGAGAAGGCGGTTCGCATCGCGGGCATCGGCAGCGACAACCTGCGCCGTATACCGGTTGACGATCGCTTTGGGATGCGTCCAGACCGGTTGGCGTTAAAGATCCGAGAGGATCGGAGCAACGGGTGCACGCCTTTTTTCTGCTGCGCCACAGTGGGCACTACCTCGTGCAACGGCATGGATCCCATGGCGGAGATCGGGCGCGTTTGCGGGCAACATAAACTGTGGCTGCATGTGGATGCGGCGATGTCTGGCACGGCTGCGCTGTGCCCTGAATTCCGCCACATTCACCACGGCTTGGAGCTCGCCGACAGCTACGCCTTCAACCCCCACAAATGGATGTTCACCAACTTCGATTGCAATTGTTTTTTCGTCGCAGACAAGACGGCTTTAATAAGCGCCCTCAGCATACTGCCTGAGTACTTGTCTAACACCACGAGTGCCTCGGGTGCGGTGACGGACTATCGTGACTGGCAGATCCCGCTCGGACGCCGCTTTCGGGCCTTGAAGCTCTGGTTGGTGATCCGCCATTACGGCGTGGAAGGGCTGCGCCATCATATCCGCCGTCACATTGAACTTGCCCAGCAGTTCGCGGCCTGGGTTGAGGCCGACGAGCGCTTCATGCTTGCAATGCCACCGCCATTGAACCTGGTGTGTTTTCGCCACCGCGGTGGCGACGATGACAATCAAGCGCTGTTAGATGCACTGAATCGCAGCGGAAAGCTTTATCTTAGCCATACCCGCTTGCAAGGGCGGCTGACGCTGCGTCTTTGCGTCGGTCAGACCTATACCGAACTGCCCCACGTGAGGAACGCCTGGCGATACATACAGGAGACGGCGCGGCTTGTCGCGTAAGGCTTGAGTCGAGCCTGCTTTTCGCGCGACGAAGCCTCGCCACTTAACTGCAAGATGACATCCTGCTGTAGTCAGGCTGTCATATCGTTGACATGAACGGCCGCTAAGGTATTGGGACGTTATGGGGGATAGAACGGACCCGCAACAAAGCAGATGGCGGCGCGGCGCCTTGCCTCGGAACGAAGCCAGAAGGCCCAGGGCGGTGTTGCAGCGGCTTGAGAAATAGATGGTGGCTATTCCGGCGCCGCTGCGCCTCCTGGCTCCGCTCAGTTACATCGAAATAAGGTAGACAGAGCGCTAGTATCAGAGGCCCCTGTATGAGGATCCTCATGATCTCGGACGTCTATTATCCCCGTGTCAATGGGGTTTCGACCTCGGTAGACACCTTCCGAGAGATATTTCGGCACCACGGTCACTCAGTCACGCTCATCGCCCCGCAATATCGCTTGGACGAAGAGCCCGAGGCCGATGTGATCCGTATACCAGCCAAACCGGTTCCCTTCGATCCCGAGGACCGATTGATGAGTTGGCGTCACATTAGTCGGTGCGGCCACACATTGCCCCACACCGGCTTCGATCTGATCCACATCCAGACTCCTTTCGTGGCCCATTACTTCGGGGTGAGGTTAGCTAGAAGACTCGGTATTCTCTGCATCGAAACCCTTCACATCCACTTCGAGGAGTATTTTTACCACTACATTCCCTTTATGCCGAAACGAACGTTACGTATGCTGGCCAGGATAATGACAAGGAGACAGTGTACGGCGGTGGACGCCTTAGTGGTGCCCTCTCACGCCATGGCCAAGGTGCTGGGTGGCTACGACATAAAGCACGTCCCCCGGATCATTGCCACCGGAATTCACCTGGCTGACTTTCAGGGCGGTGACGGGGCGCGCTTCCGCAAAAAGCACCGCATACCCTCAACGCGCCCCACACTCATTCATGTCGGAAGGTTGGCGCTGGAGAAAAACATCGGGTTTCTAATCGAAGTGCTGGCGCAAGCGAAAAAGCTGCTACCGGAAATCCAGATGATCATCGCGGGTGAAGGTCCTGCGAGACCGATCCTGGAGAGGCTCGCGTGGCGACTTGGCGTGAGGGAAGACCTTCATTTCGTGGGCTACCAATCCCGCGCAGGCGATCTCCAGGACTGTTACGCAGCCGGTGAGGTGTTCGTGTTTGCTTCCAATACCGAGACCCAAGGCCTAGTGTTGTTAGAAGCGATGGCGCTCGGGGTTCCGGTGGTGTCAACCGCGGTATTAGGTACGGAAGATATGGTCGGGCCCGGGCGTGGCGCGCTGCTAGCCGAGGGGAACGTCGGCGATTTCACTGCAAAAGTGTGCCAGCTATTGAGCGACCGCGATTTACGCATGCGCTTGTCGGATGAAGCCAGGGAGTACGCCAAAGAATGGAGCGATGACAAGCTCGGCGCAGAAATGCTCTCCTTTTATACCCAAGTCATCCAATCCCGTCCGATCAGTGGTTTTGCTGACAGCGACCTCCGACCAGCCGATGACTCATGAGCGCGTGCTGTCGCTCGCACTTCGCATTGCGTTGCACAAAAAGGTGGCTGCGGAGCGCTACACCGCTTGCGTAACCCCGGGCACCCCGTTTAGGCGGGAATAGCGTCCCGGGCACTTTCCCAAGTTATTTTCATCTCTACCGCGCGGGCTATCAGGGATCGATAGCCCCACTAGCCAGGATCCCCTCTCCCCATCCGCAGCGTGAACGTACGAGCGCTGAAAAGGAATACCGCTCTCATGCTATCATCAATCGTCCGACGGCTTTAGTTCCTTGAAAAGTCCTAGGTAAAGGAGATAAAGTGGGAAGTCTGAGGAGGGAAGTGGGCACAGTAGCAGCGCAGCGCGACTTCGGGCTGTGTCCGTGGGCGCCAAGGGTCACACTTCTGTGCAGGGTTTGACGTGACAGCGGATATCGCGGGCAACTATAAAATCCTCGAAAAGCTCGGCGAAGGCGGCATGGGCGAGGTGTTTAAGGGCCTCGACCTAGCGCTAGAGCGCGAAGTCGCCATCAAAGCGCTGCGTACGGGCTTAACGCAGCATCCCGAGATCCTGGAACGTTTCCGCAAGGAAGCGGTGGCTCTTGCGAAGCTTAATCACCCCAATATCGCGACTTTGTACAGCTTTGTCTCTCACGGGGAAGGCTATTACATGGTGATGGAGTTTGCCCCCGGCGAGACGCTTGATCGCATCATCACGAAGCATAAGGGGGGCCTCCCCTGGAAGCAGGCGCTATCCCTCATTCGTCAGGCACTGCAGGCTATTCAGCATGCGCACCATCAAGGCATCATTCATCGGGATATCAAACCCCCGAATATGATGCTGAGCGATAGGGGGATCCTCAAGGTCTTGGACTTCGGTATCGCGCGCGTGCTCGATGCCACGCGCTTCACGCGCCCCGGTCTTGTGGTCGGTACGCCCAAGTACATGGCTCCGGAACAGATCATCGGCCGCCAGGTCGACGCTCGTTCGGACATCTATGCTTTGGGCATCGTCTTATACGAGATGGTGACTGGGCAGGTGCCGTTTAGAGCCTCAAGCGAGTACGAGTTCATGCGGGCCCAGCTTGAACGGCCGCCCACACCGCTGCGGGAGTTCGTTCCGCTGGTGCCGAAGGCTATCGAACAGGTTGCGATGCGCGCGCTTGCGAAGAGGCCTGAGGAGCGCTTTCAAACCATTGGTGCGTTCATGGACGCGCTCCGAGAACCACTGGAGTCCAGCAATCGTCCGTCGGGTACGCCATCGTATTCCACGGCGGACCGCCGCATGGCCGCGGAGGGTGACGGAAGCGCCACGGGTTCGGTGACCGCGTTCCCAGGTGCATGGGAACCACCCCAGGTAAAAGGGGCGGCTGCAACCGCGAGCATGATAGGAGCTACCGCTCTTGAGATGCGCCCCGAGGAGAACCCCAGCGTGGTGTCTTTCGAACGGGCAAGGGCGCAGCGGGATGACGCACGGGAAACGCTGGCTGATCCCGGAACCTCAAGTGCCGTTGACATGGAAGCCGGTAAAGGGTCTGCGAAAATCGCAGTCGCGAAGAGCGATTCCTCGGCTCGATTCAACGGTGTGCTGCGTTCCTGGGTTTTGGCATTGCGGGGGTCACTCATTACCAGACGTGGGGTTGTTATTGGTCGCGGCGTGGTTGCCATCGCGGCGACGTCGTTCATCATCTATGCCACGATGTTTTCCTCGCAGCGGGTGGGCCAGACCCCGGAGCGGGTGCCGACCCTAGTCAAGCAAGGCAAGAGCGCGCTGGCGGACGGCAAACTCACCGAGCCCGTTGATGACAATGCCCAGTCCTACGCGGAGCAGGCGTTGGATTTGTCCCCAGAGAATGATGAAGCAAGGCAGTTGATGGAGGAGGTGATCGCCCTCATGGTCGAGCTGGGGGAGGCGGCCGTGGCGGAAGGCGGGATCCCCCAAGCCAAAGACTATCGAGACCGGGTGGAATCCCTGGCGACCAAGTATGGGGTGAGCGCGGGGCCGGCCGCGGCTCTGAGCAAGCGGGTTGCGGCCGAAGAAACGCGGTTGGCCGACATGCAGCGCGAGAGAGTCGTTCGTGCACAGCGCGAGCGGCGTGTGGAGCGGCTGCTTGAGAAGGCGCGCCAGGAGCTGGCGGCAGGCAGACTGACCGAACCTCGGAAAGACAATGCGATGTCCCATGCCCGGGAGGTGTTGGAGCTGGCGCCAGGACACGCAGAAGCCCGGGATATCTTGGGTAAGGTGCTGCAGGGTAGTGTTGCGCACGGCGAAAAGGCTCTCTGGGAAGGCGACCTAACCCGGGGCAAAGCTCTGCGCGCGACAGCGCGTTCTCTGGTCGAGGACTATGGGCTGTCCGATGACCGGCTGACTCTGCTGGAACAGAGCATTGGCGAATTCGAGGAGAGACTGGCCGAGCGTGAGGCGCGCCTAAATACGCTCATGAAGCAAGCCGAACGGGCGCGTGAGGCCGAGCGCTGGACGGCGCCCGAGGGGGACAACGTGCTCGACTATGCGCGCCAAATTTTAGATCGGGAGCCGAAACACGAAGGCGCCCGGCAGCTCATCGCCCAGACGGTGGCCAAAAGCTTGGAGGAGGAGGCGGCAGCCTTGAATCGCGGCGAGATCGAGAAAGCCAGGCTGCACAGCGAGCAAGCACGGGAACTGGTGCAGCGATACGAGATAGTGAGCCCAGAGCTGAACTGGCTCACCGAGCGGATCGCCGCAGAGGAGCCCCGCCGCCAGGAGGTCGAGCAGCGGGAGGCGCGGCGCAAGGCGCGCACCGAGGACCTTCTGGAACGAGCACGCGAGGCCTTCGCCGCAGGCAGATTGTCCCATCCAGAGCGAGACAATGCCTTGGCTTATGCGCGGGAGGTGTTGATCCTAGCGCCCGGAAACACAGACGCCCGGGGACTGATGAGCGAGATCCTGCAGTCCACTGTTGCGCAGGGCGAGCAGGCGTTAGGCCAAGGGGATCTCGACCAGGCCAAGACCTTGCGCGAAACCGCCCGTTCCTTGGTGGAGGAATATGATCTCGCCGATAGCGACTTGGCCCGTCTCGATCAGGGGATCGCCGACGAAGAACAGAAACGGGCCGCGCAAGCGGCACGCGAGGCGCGCATCAGCGAGCTTATGGGCAAAGCAGATAAGGCCCGTGCGGCGGGCCGTTGGGCGGAGCCCGCAGCAGATAGCGTGCTTACCTACGCGAGTCAGGTCCTGGAGCTCCTGCCCGAGCATCAAGGCGCGCGGGAGCTGATCGGGCAGACTGTGGCGTGGACGCTCGAGCTTGCCGAAGCGGCCTTCGATCGGGGCGAGCTGGACAAAGCCAAATCACTCAACGACCAGGCCCAGGAAATAGCACGCCAATACGCGGTAGCGGGCACAGACCGAGAAGGCCTCGGCCAACGCATCGCCGCCGACGAACAGCACCGGCAGCAGATCGAGCAGAGGCAGGTGGAGACGGCAGCACGGCTCGAAGAACTGACCCGGCGTGCCAACAAAGCGCTCGCCGACAACAACCTCACCACCCCCAAACAGGATAATGTGGTTGCGTACGTCCGCGAGCTGATCGAGCTGGCGCCACAGGATGCACAAGCGCGGGGACTGCTCGGGGCGGTGATTGAGCGCTACGTCGAAATGACCGACAAGGCCCTCGCCCAGGGCGAGATCCGAGCCGCGCAAGCCGCGCAGCAAAAAGCACGTGATGTAGCGGCCGAGTTTGGGATCGCGAACACCGATATCGAACGCCTTGGCGAACGCATAGTGGCGAAGGAAGAGCTTGCCGAGGTTGAACTCAAGCGCGAAGAGGCACGGCGCGTCGCCGAAACCAAGGCGGCTGAGGAAGAAAAGCGGCGTCTCGCCGAAGCCAAGGCAGCCGAGGAAGAAGCGTGGCGCCTCCTCGCCCGAGCCAAAGCAGCCGAAGAAGAGAAGCGGCGCCTCGCCCAAGCCAAGGCAGCCGATGAAGAGAAGCAAAAGGTGGCGCGCGTCGACGGCATCGACGGCCTTCTCGAGAACGCAAGAAAGGCCCTCGCGGCGAACCGGCTCACGACGCCGGCGGGTGATAATGCCGCGGAATACGCCGGTCGAGTGCTCACCATGCAAGCAGGACACCCGGGGGCTAAGCGGATATTGCAAGAGGCCGTCGGGCGCTATGTCGCGCTGGGCGAGGTGGCTTTGAGCACCGGTAGGCTTGATAACGCCAGGCGCTATCAACGGACGGCCGAGAAGTTGGTCAAGACCTATGGGCTCTCCGACGCCGAATTGCAAAAGCTCGCGGCGCGCATGCTGGCAAAACGACAAGAGAGGCCGGCGCCGGGGAGAACGGCCGCAGCAAGACCCGAAGAAAGGGCAGGAGCACGAACACCGCGAGCAAAGCCAGCGGCGTTAGTGCCGCCAACCGCTATCGCGAAGCCTAAACCGGCGGCGACCACACCGCTAGCGGGTGACTCCGTCCAAGACCAAGAGCTGGAGCAGTTGCGCCAGCAGCTCGAAATGTTGCGGAAGAAATCCGAGGAGCGAGCGTAGCCTGGATGGAGCGTAGCGGAATCCGGGATAATTCCAGGCATGGTGAATTACCGCCGTGCACGTCTCCCCGGAGCTACCTATTTCTTCACCGTTAGTTTGCGTGACCGGCGCTCGCGGATGCTGACCGACCATGTCGACACTTTGCGCGAAGAGGTCAAATACGTGAAGCGGTTGTGGCCGTTTCGAATCGATGCTCTCGTGGTGTTGCCCGATCACCTACACACCATCTGGACGCTGCCCGAGGGGGACGCTGACTTCTCGAAGCGCTGGCGTGCGATCAAGGCGCGGTTCACTCGGCGTTTAGTAGAGCGAGGTATTGTCCTGGCTCAGGACCGGCGCGGCGAATACGAGTTGTGGCAATGGCGCTTCTGGGAACACCTCGTTCGGGATGAGCAGGATTCTAGCCGCCACGTTGATTACATTCACTACAATCCGGTCAAGCATGGTTGGGTGGCCCGGCCGTTGGATTGGCGCTGGTCCTCAATCCATCGCTACGTTCGTTTGGGACTGCTCCCGCCCGATTGGGCGGGCGTCCGTGAGGAAGGCCGGTTCGGCGAGTGACTCCCGGATTCCGCTGCGCTCCATCCAGGCTACCTGACTGACCGACCATGTCGACGCTTTGCGCGAAGGGGTTCAATGCGTGGAGCGCGGCGGTGGCCGTTTCGGATCGACGCCGAAGATCAGACGAAAAATGCTTTGAGGACGAGCGAGACAACACCGGCAAGCAGCACACCCAACATCCACTTCATCAAAGTGATCTCTCCTCGTACCTCGGTGAGCTCGCCCGCCAGTCGACTAATCTCACCCATCAGTTTGCCCTCCAATCGGCTAATCTCACCGGTCAGTTTGCCCTCCAATCGGCTAATCTCACCGGTCAGTTTGCCATCCAATTGGACCAGCTTGTTCTCTAATCGGCTAATCTCGCCCACCAGTTTGGCGTCCAAGCGCATCTCCAGCTCCTTAAGCTCATGCCTCAAGTCCTCTTTGGTAACTAACTCCCTGAAGTTGACCTGAATGACCTCCGCAATAGCCTCGGCCTCCGCTTCGGCTTGCTTGTCCGCGACGCCGGCGGCCTTGGGCTTGTTGGCAAACTTCAGGGTATCGAACGTAATGGTGGCCATTGGGCCAGTATAGAAAGGGGCGGGACCCTGTCAAGCCGAGCAGCGCGCCAACCTAGGTACGGAGGGCGCGGTCCGATCAAACGAAAAACGCTTTGAGGACGAGCGAGACAACGCCCGCAAGCAGCACCGCCAGCATCCACTTGATCAATGTGATCTCTTCCCTTAGCTGGGTCAGTTTGCCGCCCAATCGGGTGATCTCGCCCACCAGTTTGGCATCAAAGCGCATTTCGAGCTCCTTGAGCTCGCGCCTTAAGTCCTCTTTCGTAACCGAATCCCTAAAGTTGAGCTGAATAACCTCGGCAATAGCTTCTGCTTCCGCTTCTGCGTGTTTGTCCGCGACACCGGCGGATTTGAGCTTGTTGGCAAACTTCAGGGTGTCGAACGTAATCGTGGCCACTCGGGCAGTATAGAAAGGGGTAGACGGCCAAGTCAAAGTTTAGAGTAGCATTTCGAGCGGCATTAGGCCTTCGCACTCAATTGCTCGTAGAGCCGAAACTCGCAGAGCCGACGTATTACCGAAATTACGCCGTCCCTCCAAACTGGACGATGGCGCAATTCGAAGAAGACCAGCGCTTGCCCGGGTCTGTTCTTTCCTCCCACCCAGAGACGTCTTTTGTTGTGCAAGTGGTAGGGAGGCGCCCACGGATCCCGTACCGCCGCCCCAATGGGCGCGCGGTGAGATCAAACGAAAAATGCTTTCAGAACGAGCGAGACAACACCGGTAAGCAACACACCTAACATCCACTTCATCAAAGTGATCTCCCCTCGTACCTCGGTGAGCTCGCCCGACAGTCGGCTAGTCTCACCCATCAGTTTGCCCTCCAATCGGCTAATCTCACCGATAAGTTTGCCCTCCAATTGGACCAGCTTGTTCTCTAATCGGCCAATCTCACCAGTCAGTTTGCCCTCCAATTGGACCAGCTTGTTCTCTAATCGGCCAATCTCACCCATCAGTTTGCCCTCCAAGCGGTCCAGTTTGGCATCCAATCGCATTTCCAGCTCCTTAAGCTCGTGCCTTAAGTCCTCTTTGGTAACCAAATCCTTAAAGTTGAGCTGAATAACCTCGGCGATAGCTTCTGCTTCCGCTTCCGCGTGTTTGTCCGCGACACCAGCGGCCTTGAGCTTATTGTCAAACTTGAGGGTATCGAAGGTGACCGTAGCCATTAAGCCAGTATAGAAAGGGGCAGGAACCTGTCAAGCGGCACCCTGCTTGGCTTACACGGTGGGTGCTTTATCAATATTGCGCTTTACTGGTAGCCCTCAGGGACGGGCATACCGTCCCGATGCAGAGGGCGGTGACGATCAAACGAAAAACGCTTTGAGGACGAGCGAAAGAACACCCACAAGCAGCACAGCCAGCATCCACTTGACCACTGTGATCTCCCCTTTTAGCCGGGCGATCTCATCCATCAGCTTGCTATCGGATCGGGCAATCTCTCCCATCACTTGTTCTCCAGTCCCGTACTGTCGCCGACCAGTTGCGCGAGCAGGATCGTTATAGTAACGCAGGCCAGCAAGACTCCGAAGCTTGCGCGAAACTGGACCATGCCATTAACCAACCACGAACTGGCAGAACATTACCAAAAGCGAGCGTAGCCTGGATGGAGCGTGGCGGAATCCGGGATAATTCCAGGCATGGTGAATTACCGCCGTGCACGTCTCCCCGGAGCTACCTATTTCTTCACCGTTACGTTGCGTGACCGGCGCTCGCGGATGCTGACCGACCATGTCGACACTTTGCGCGAAGGGGTTCAATGCGCGAAGCGGCGGTGGCCGTTTCGGATCGACGCCATCGTGGTGTTGCCCGATCACTTACACACGATCTGGACGCTGCCTGAGGGGGACGCAGACTTCTCGAAGCGCTGGCGTGCGATCAAGGCGGGGTTCACTCGGCGTTTAGTAGAGCGAGGCATTGTCCTGGCCCAGGACCGGCGCGGCGAATACGAGTTGTGGCAACGGCGCTTCTGGGAACACCTCGTTCGGGATGAGCAGGATTTTAGCCGCCACGTTGATTACATTCACTACAATCCGGTCAAGCATGGTTGGGTCGTCCGGCCGTTGAATTGGCGCTGGTCCTCGATCCATCGCTACGTTCGTTTGGGGCTGCTCCCGCCCGATTGGGCGGCCGTTCTGGAGGAAGGCGCGTTCGGCGAGTGACTCCCGGATTCCGCTGCGCTCCATCCAGGCTACGCTCGCTGCCAGGTGTTAGCCGCTTGCCGCAGAAACGTGGTCCGGCTGCCCAAGCGCGGAAACCACTCACCAAAGTGCCGCTTGAAGTAGGCCCAGATCGCCTTGTCATGATTCAATCCCAGAAACTC
>Ga0187892_10005503_pt1 | contig 19850 bp, 18 predicted proteins | sample MA1701073metaG_FD_139345 | JGI IMG/M metagenome (GOLD analysis project Ga0187892, IMG submission 139345) | Bio-ooze microbial communities from a basaltic lava cave in the Kipuka Kanohina Cave System on the Island of Hawaii, USA - MA170107-3 metaG ...
AGCTCGCGAGAGGTTAAGAACCCGATCTATCTCGCCCTGGCCGATGAAGAGGGGTTCCCACACAAGGGACATATAGACTTCGTGGATAATCGTATCGACCCGAGCACCGGCACGATGCGTGGACGCGCGGTCTTTCCCAACCCCGATCTGGTGTTGACACCGGGACTGTTTGCATCGCCGCTGTGTGACGAAGGGAATCGTCAGGTGGTCAAGAACGCATGTAGTTGGGCGACAACGGCTGCACCTTCACCCACTGCGGCAGCTACGCGTTTGACCGAGCCTGCGCGCACGTCACCGATCGCGAATACGCCTGGACGGCTCGTCTCAAGCGGGAGCGGCAAGCGATCGAGCGGTTTCCAGAACAAAGCCGCGAGGTCCGTGTTGCTCAAGTCAGCCCCCGTCTTGACAAAACCTTTTCCGTCCAGCGTGACGCCGCAGTTATCAAGCCAGCATGCATTCGGCACGGCGCCGACAAACAGAAAGACATGGCGGAGTGCGTTTTCCTCCTCGACTCCCGTGGCCCTGTTCATCCACCGGACGCGCTGCAAGCCCTCGCTGTTTCCGGCGAGGTCGACAATCTCAGTTTCGGTATGCAACTCAACGTTAGGCAGGGCACCGATGCGATCGATCAGGTAGCGCGACATGCTCGTTTCTAGACCGCTCCCGCGCACGAGCAGATGGACCTTTTCGGCGTGGCCGGCCAGGAAAACCGCGCCTTGTCCGGCCGAGTTGCCGCCGCCAACGAGTGCTACGTCTTGCTTTGCGCAAAGCTTGACTTCGATGGGTGTCGCCCAGTAATAGACGCCGCGACCCTCAAAATCGCAACAGTTGAAAATTGCGAGACGACGGTAGCGTGCGCCGCTCGCGACGACTACCGCTCTGGCGGCGATACGCGCTCCGCCCTTGAGACTGAGAATGAATGACGGGAAGCGGCAGTCAGCGGGCGTCATGTCGTTAGGGTGCTCACCGCATTGAAGGCGAGCGACTTCGGCCGGTATCGCAAACTCTGCGCCGAACTTCTGCGCTTGCGTGTAAGCGCGTCCGGCCAATGCCTGGCCCGAAATTCCAGTCGGAAAACCGAGGTAATTTTCTATGCGGGCGGAAGCGCCCGCCTGCCCGCCGAAAGCGCGGGAATCGAGCACGATTACCGACAACCCTTCGGACGCCGCGTACACGGCGGTTGCCAATCCAGCTGGGCCGGCGCCGACGATGGCGATGTCGTAAGTACGATTCAGCTTTAGCTCGGGAAGCATGCCTAGGCAATGCGCAAGCTCCGCTTCGGTCGGATTGCGCAAGACCTCGCCGTTCGGGCAAACCGCAAGCGGTAATTCCTCGATCGAAACGTCGAAACGCTCGAGCAACGCCGCAGCATCACGGTCTCTCGTCGGATCGAGGACTGTATTGGGAATTCCGTTGCGCGATAGAAAACCTTGCAAGCGCACCAAGTCGCGCAGTCCCGCCGCTCCAAGAAGTATGGGCCCGCCCGCCCCGCTTTGGATCAGGCTCACGCGGCGCAGGATGAAAGCGCGCATTATTAATTCACCGATCTCGGCGCTGCCGACGACCAGTGCGCGCAGCGCTGCAGCGTTGAGCGGTACGACTGTACATCCCTCCGCTCCTACCTTGGCCTCAGCGAGGGCCGGACGCCCGGAAAGCGCCCCGATTTCTCCGGAAATTTGCCCAGCGCCATGTGTTGTGATAATTCCCGAAGCACCGAATGCGTCGCGTCGATTGACTTCGAGGGTTCCGGCGACAATCAGATAGGAAACTACTGCGTGTTGGCCGACTTTGAACAGGATCTGTCCGGGGGGGTAATGCTGCGGCGCGCCTGCAAAGCGCTTGATGATTTCAATCTGTGCCGCGTCAAAGGTGGGAAAGATTTGATCGCGGCGACTATCGATCAGAGACGCGGATGATGAACTAGACACGTCTACGGCACGTTTTAGTCTGCAGCAGGTTAAAGGGATTGTCTTGCAGTAGCTGTGGTTGCATCGCGATTGTCTATCTCGGTTTGTAAAGCGTGGGCTCGTCCGAACCCATCGGCGCGTATTCCCATCCGCCGCCCAACGCTTTATAGACTGCCGCAAGCGCCGTTGCCGTACTGGTTTGACTCACGACCAGTTGGTCTTGCGCCGCGAGCTGCACGCGTTCTGCGTCAAGAACTTCCAAAAAACTCGCAACGCCTTCTCTAAATCTAAGCCGCGCCAGCTCAGCCGCGGCGGTACTCGCCCGTTCGCTTTTTTCCAAGTTCGCATAGCGAACCCGCTCGCGGCCAGATGTGACCAACGCGCTCTCGACTTCCTCAAGCGCTGCCAGCACCGTGCGCTCATACTGAGCAAACGCGCCCTCCGCGCGCGCGTCGGCCTGCTCGATACGAGCGCGCACACGGCCGAGATCGAATGCCGCAAGCCAAGTAATGCTAGGACCTATTGAATAAAACGCGGCATCGCCGCGGACTAGATTAGAACCCGAGGTCGCGGCCAGACCCGCGGACCCCAACAACGTTACGCGTGGAAATAGATCTGCCACCGCCATGCCTATGCCCGCAGTGAAGGCAGCAAGGGTACGTTCCGCGGCGCGGATATCAGGTCTTCGGCGAAGCAAATCCGCAGGCGCTTCGACGCCGATCGTTTGAGGAAGCGCCGGTATTGGCGCGAAGTTTACAACCTCGGCGTCTAGGTGGCCGGGCGGTTGGCCGGTGAGTACCGCGAGGCGATGATGCGACCGTTTGATTTGTGACTGCAAGGGAGGAATCGTGGCAACGGTCGAGTTGAGCTGCGCTTCGGCGCGAGCAACGTCGAGTGCGTTTCCGCGTCCTCCCGCCAGCAGTATGTTGGTTAGATTGAGCGTCTGCTCCTGATTGACGGCGTTTGCACGCGCCACTTCCAGTCTCTGCTGAGCGCCTCGTAACTCGAGATAGTTGCGCGCCACCTCGGCGATGAGCGACACGGCAACATCGCGCCGAGTGGCTTCGAAGCTCTCGGCTTCAGCTTCGCGCGCTTCTATCAGGCGCCGCACGCGGCCAAAAAAATCGATCTCCCAGGATGCATCGAAGCCGGCGTCGTAAAGTTCGATATCGCGGTCAGCCCCGGGAACGCTCAGGTCCGCGCTTTGCCGTCCGAATTCGGCATCTGCCTGAGTCGTTACGATCGGATAGCGCTGGTAGTTGGTCTCGCGCCTGAGTGCCCGTGCCTCTCGAAGCCGAGCACTTGCAACTCGCAGATCGGGATTGCCAGCTAGGGTTTGTGAAACCAGACGATCAAGCGTCGGATCGCGGTATATGGTCCACCACGCTGCTTCCAGGCGAGCGGCGCTGAACCCCTTCTCATCGGCATTTAGGTATCGCGTCTCTTGATTGACCGCCGGTTCCCGGTAATCAGGTCCGACGGCAGCGCAACCACAAACGAAGATCGGAAGCAGCCTCGCGCCAACTCCAAATCTAGCCATGAACGTTATCGCGACTGGACTCGAGCTGTGATCGCCGCTTCGTCCGCGGGCGCAGATAGCTTACGGATCACAACATAGAAAACCGGTGTCAGAAACAGCCCAAATAGGGTGACGCCGAGCATGCCGCTGAACACCGCCGTCCCCAGTACTTGGCGCATCTCCGAACCTGCGCCTGAGGCGAGCAGCAACGGCACAACGCCAAGAATAAACGCGAACGAGGTCATGAGAATTGGGCGCAATCGCAATTGCGCGGCTTCAACCGCCGCGTTGTAGCGGTCCTTGCCTTCATCCTCGCGCTGCTTGGCGAACTCCACGATCAAGATAGCATTTTTGCATGCGAGGCCGACCAACACGACGAAACCGATCTGGGTGAGGATGTTGTTATCCATGCCGCGCGCCCAGATGCCGAAGATGGCAAACAACAGGCACAGCGGAACAATGAGAATAATCGCAAGTGGCAGCGTCCAGCTCTCATATTGTGCGGTCAATACCAGAAAAACGAACAGGACACAAAGCGGAAAGATCAGCAACCCCACGTTGCCCGCGAGACGCTGCTGGAAAGCAAGCTCGGTCCAATCAAAGCCGATTCCACCCGGCAGAGCCGCACGCGCGAGCTCCTCCATGGCTGTCAATGCTTCGCCCGAACTGCGCCCGGGGCGAGCGCTGCCTTGTACTTCGGCCGCGGGGTAAAGGTTGTGCCGGACGACGCGGTCCGGACCGGTCGTCTCGCGAATTTCGGCAAGAGAGCCGAGCGGCACCATGGCACCCGACGCGCTGCGCACGCGCAGTCGCGCAATGTCCGCGGGTTCCAGGCGATAGGGCGCATCGGCTTGGGCAGTGACGCGATAAGTGCGTCCAAGCAGATTGAAATCGTTGACGTAGGACGAGCCTAAAAAAACCTGCAAGGCCTCGAACACGTTTTCCACCGGCACATTCAGCATCTCCGACTTGGTGCGATCGATATCCAAAAAGTATTGCGGCGTCGTCGTGCTGAAAGTCGTGAACACGCGTTCGACCGTAGGCGATCGGTTGGCCGCCGAGATCAACTCTCCGCTTGCCGCCGAGAGCGTTTCCAACCCTCGGCCGCTGCGATCCTGTACCACCATCTTGAAGCCGCCGCCGGTGCCGAGACCGCGCACCGGAGGCGGAGCGATGACGAACAATTGCGCACCTCGAATCTGGCTGTTCAAAGCCTGCGTCAGACTTTTTACGAGAGCGGGCGCGGTGTGACCCTCTTCGCGCTCGCTGAACGGTTTCAAGACCACGAAGATTGCAGCCGCATTCGAGGCATTGGAAAAAGTTGCGCCCGAAAAGCCGGCGAAGGCGGCCGTGCTGTAGGCGCCCGGGGTTTTGAGCGCGATCTCGGTTGCTTGGCGCACCACTGCGTCGGTGCGCTCGAGCGACGCGCCCTTCGGCAGCTCGACCGCAATGATCACGTAACCTTGGTCCTGTTCAGGGATGAAGCCGCCGGGTACCCGTTGAAACATGAATACAGTCATGCCGATCAAGCCGGCGAAAACGATCAACGAGATCGCTGGACGGCGGGCGACGCGGCACACGAGATAGGCGTAGCCACTGCTCGTTTTATCGAAGCCCTTGTTGAAGCCGCGGAACAGAGGGCCGAGCAATCTATCCCACGCGTTGGCAAAGAAACCCGAAGGGGCCTCGTCCTTGGGTTCGAGCAGAATCGCGCCCAACGCGGGGCTTAGCGTCAGCGAATTGAACGCCGAGATGATGGTGGCGACCGCAATGGTAAGCGCGAACTGGCGGAAGAACTGGCCAGAAATACCGCCCAGGAACGCGGTTGGAATAAAGACCGCGCTCAACACCAGAGCGATTGAAATGAGCGCGGCGCCGACTTCGGTCATGGTTACGCGCGCCGCTTCCCTGGGCGCAAGTCCGCCCTCGAGATTGCGCTCAATGTTTTCAACGACAACAATCGCGTCGTCGACCACGATTCCGATCGCGAGCACCAAGCCAAACAGCGAAAGATTATTGAGCGAGAAACCGAACGCCGACATGACCGCGAATGTGCCGATCAGCGATACGGGTATCGCGATGATCGGAATCAGCGCCGCGCGCCAGCTCTGCAGAAACACAATGATGACGAGAATGACGAGCGCGATCGCCTCGAATATCGTTGTGTAGACGGCTCGCACCGACTCGGCGACGAAATCGGTGGGGTTATAGACGATGCGATATGCGAGGTCTTTCGGAAAATCAGCAGAGAGCCTGTTCATAGTCAACTTAATCGCTTCAGCGGTGCTCAAGGCATTGCTGCCTGGCCGCTGAAAGATCGCGAGCGCCACCGCCGGCTTTCCGTCGAGATAGCTGTTGGTCACGTAATCGCGGGCGCCGAGCTCGACGCCGGCAATATCACGCACGCGAACCAGACGGCCGTCTGCGCCCGCCTTGACGATGACATTCGAAAACTGCTCGGGATCGATGAAGCGCCCCTGGGTATTGACCGTCAACTGAAACGCGTTATTGATCGGCATTGGCGGTTGCCCAAGCGCACCGCCGGCCACTTGAACGTTTTGCGCTCGCAAAGCCCGGACGACGTCACCGGCCGTTAGGCTCAGAGAAGTCAGCCGATCCGGATCGAGCCAGATACGCATGCTGTACTCGCGCGCTCCGAAGACTGTGATGCTGCCGACCCCGTTGATGCGGGCCAGCACATCGCGGATTTGCAACAGCGCGTAGTTGCTGATGTAAAGCTGATCATAGGTCTCTTGCAGAGACTCCAAGTGCACGACCATCATCAGATCGGGCGAGCTTTTAACAGTCGTGATACCGAGTCGCCTGACCTCCTCGGGAAGGCGCGGCTCGGCGATCGCTACGCGGTTTTGTACAAGCACCTGCGCCGTGTCCAGATCGGTGCCCAACGCAAATGTGATCCTCAGCGACATCGCGCCGTCGCTGGTCGATTGTGACGTCATATACAGCATATTCTCAACGCCGTTGACCTCCTGCTCGATAGGCGTCGCTACCGTCTGCGCGATGACTTCGGGCGTTGCGCCTGGGTAACTCGCCGTAACTTGTATCGTCGGCGGAGCAACCTCGGGATATTGCGCGACCGGGAGGTTGAAATAGGCAATGACGCCGACGATGACGATCAGAATCGAGAGCACCCCGGCGAAGCGAGGATGGTCAATGAAGAAGTGGCCAAATCTCATGAATCTTTAGCGGAAGATGAAGATGCGACGCTCTCCGCCTTCGCCGGCTCGTCTTTGATTTGTGCCTATTGCGGAGTCACCGGCGACCCAGCTGTCACACGCTGTAATCCGTCAACGACGATGCGTTCATCTCCCTTCAGACCTTCGCGGACGATGCGTAATCGACCCTCCGTTCTTCCGGGAACGATCGTCTGGCGTGCGGCGACATTCTTTTCGTCGATGACAAATACAAACTTCTGCGATTGATCGGTTCCGATCGCTTCATCGGGAATGAGCAGGGCCTGATACGGTCCCTCGCCCAATAGCCTGACCTTCGCGAACAGACCTGGTATCAGCAGCCGATCGGGGTTCGGAAATATCGCGCGGCCTTGCACAGTGCCGGTCGCGCGGTCGACGCGATTGTCGACAAAATCCATGTGTCCTTCGTGCTCGGTCTCTTTTTCATCGGCCAATTGCAGTTTCACGGGATTTGCTACATCGCGCGAACTTGGGCGCGATCCGCTGCGCGCAAGTCTCGCATAGCGCAGGTAAGCGCGCTCGTCCGCAGTAAAATACACGTAGATGGGATCCAGCGAAACAATGGTGGTCAGTAAGGTTGAGCCTTCGCTGCCGCCGCTCACCAGATTGCCCTCGGTTACGAGTTCGCGGCTCACGCGTCCTTTGATCGGCGATGTGACGCGTGTGAATTCGACATTGAGTTCGGCGGCTTCGACCGCGGCCTTTGCCGCTTCAAGTGCCGCGAGCGCTTGACGCTGTTCCTGCGTTCGCGTGTCGAGCTCTTCAGCGGAAATCGCGCGCGATTTGAACAGACGCTCCGCGCGCTCGAGGTTGTTCCGAGCCAAATCCAAACGCACCCTATTGCGGGTGACCTCGGCCTTGGCCTGATTCAAAACTGCCTGGTACGGGCGAGGATCGATTACAAAAAGCAGAGCGCCTTTGTTGACAATGGCGCCGTCTTTGAAATTGACGGACTGAAGATAGCCACTCACGCGAGCGCGAACTTCGACCGCTTGGACTGCCTCAAGTCGGCCCGTATATTCGTCCCAGTCGGTTACGGCCTTCGCCAATGGGTTTGCAACCGTTACAGTCGGAGGCGGCAACGCTGGCGCCTGCCCCTCGCTCTGGCATCCGAGCGCAAGCATCAAGGGCATAGCGAATATCAACAATAGAACCCTGTTTGATGCGCACGCTTTCACCAAACATCGACATAGCGGGTGGCTTTCAACCATCTTCCCTCCTGTTACGTACTGCACGCAGCGGCGGAACATCCTTGACACGCGCATGCTGGACATGGACGCTCGCCCCGTTTGAGTCACGCCGGCCGACGCGGAACGACAAGATTGCCCACCGAGTTCTGGATAGTTTCGTTCCGGTGATAGAACGTCGTCGTACGGACATGCCAAGATGCTTGAGGATCTTGGCAATCACGGTGGGATCCACGATGGCTGCGATGGCGCGGCGGGTGATGTAGCGGCAGAGGTGTTCGAGTTTCTTCCTCGGAGGGGCGGCGCAGCAGACCTCAGCACGGAGGCTAAGCCCTTGCTCGTTCACACAGCGCAGGGGGGCAGGCGGCGGCTCTCGTGTCGGGACGGTTTGCATGATTCCTCCATAAGTCGAAGGGTTAAAGGGTTCATACCACGTGGCTGCTCTGGCCGCAGCGAAGTATAGATTCTTTCACCGTGACTTCTTCGCATCCGGCAATGAAGTTGTGTGGCATTTGGTTGCGGTCAGAGGCCGCACTAGGAGAAATAAACGCCCTTTTCCGTCCACAAGAAGGGTACGGTTGGGCGAGTGAGTTGTCAAACACGCGAGTCGGGCTAGAGTCGGAGGTCAAGGATCGGGGAATTGGCCGCATCGAACAACGTGGTCAAATATTTTTCATTGCTCAGTTTTTCGATTACTCGGCTTATCGCCCTATCAGTAGCCATGTTCAAGCTTTCCGAAACGCCCGCTATGGAAGTCGTCAATCGCTTCGCTTAACTCCTTCTCGGTGTTCATCACAAATGGGCCGTAGTGGGCTATGGGCTCATCCAGGGGCTTACCGTTGAGCAACAGCGCCAGGCTGTCTTTTTTCGCCTCGATGGCGATGGCTTCGCCCGTGCGCGTGAAGTGCGCGGTCTGACCGGTGACCATGGTCATGTCACCCACAGCGACCTGGCCGCACAGTACCACCAGCAGCGTGGTCCAGCCTTCGGGCAGCGTGAATGCGACGCGGTGGCCGGGGTTGAGGCGCAGGTCCCAAACGTTCATCGGTGAATAAGTCAGCGCTGGGCCCTTGGCACCCTCGTAGTCGCCGGTGATGACGCGCACGGTTCCGGCATCCTCCGGTAGCGCGATGGCAGGTATCTGCGCGTCGAGGATGGCCTGATAGCGCGGCGCACTCATCTTTTCGCGCGCGGGCAAGTTGACCCAAAGCTGCGCCATCTCCAGCGTGCCGCCCTTCTGCGTGAACGTTGGCGAGTGGAACTCCTCGTGCAGCACGCCGGAGGCGGCGGTCATCCACTGCACGTCGCCAGGGCCGATCACGCCGGAGTTACCGCTAGTGTCGCGGTGCGCCACTTCGCCCTGATAGACGATGGTCACGGTCTCGAAGCCGCGATGCGGATGTTCGCCCACGCCGCGCTGCGCACTTGCAGGCTTAAACTCATAGGGCCCGGCGTAATCCAGCATCAGGAAGGGGCTCGTGTCGCGCGCGTCATGCGGGATGGAGATCAGATTGCACACCGGAAAGCCGTCGCCGACCCAGTGGGCCGAGGCTTGGGGCGTGATCTGTGTGAGCTGTTTCATTGTGTGTCTCCGGATTGTTCACCGCTCAACATAAGGTCAGCGATGCGCTGGGAACAGACCTCTGCGGTCGAAAGCAGTGTTCAGCAGGGGCGAACAGGCCACGTGCGTCATACCAAGCCGAAATCCCTGTGTTCCGCATCCAGTTGACGATACGTCCCAGATCAGCATCGAGGTCATGGAAATCGAGCTCAGCACGGTGCTGTTGAAAAAGCTGATGGCTTCGCCCTGCTCCTGGAGTGCGATGACATAGAGCAGTGGCAAGTAGTGTTCCGGCGTGGGCACCGCGAGTCTGGCGTTCGGCCCCAGGGTCTCGTATGCCATCAGTTCTTCGTGCTCGCCGGCCAAGAGTCTTTGCTTGACCTCTTCGTCAAAGTTGATCGCCCAATCGAAGGGCGCGGGATCATGAAAGCTGAACTGACCCAGATTGTGTACGATGTTCCCGCTGCCGATGATGAGCACGCCCTCATTGCGCAAAGGTGCCAGCGCTTTGGCAAGGCCATAGTGAAACGCTGCGGGTTTGCTCGTATCCAGGCTGAGCTGCACCACCGGAACGTCCGCTTGCTGATACATCGCAATGAGCACGCTCCAGGCGCCATGATCCAGCCCGCGCCCCGGGTCCAAACAAGCGCGTTTGTCAGTGAGCAACTCCACGGTGCGGCGGGCCAAAGGAGGGGCGCCCGGCGCGGGATATTGCACATCGAACAAGGCCTTCTGGAAGCCGTAGAAGTCGTGGATGGTTTCGGGTCGTTCGGAGGCCGTCACGTAAACGCCGCGCGTTTCCCAATGTGCGGAAACGCACAGGATGGCCTTTGGTCGTGGAAGCCGGCGCCCCAGCGCCTCCCAGCTGCGATGGAACTCGTTGCGCTCGATCGCGTTCATTGGGTTGCCATGCCCGATGAACAGCACCGGTAGTCGTTGAGGCTGCATTGCTGGTATCGCCAACGCCCGACTTCAGCTTGGTGGACTCACCTTCAGAAGATCCCATTCTCATTGGCAGAGGTCGCCGGCACCTCCTGCATGACGTCCCGGTGCTCAACGATCTTAGCGCTCGCGTCAAACCGGAATATATCGACACCCGCGTATTCCTTTCCCATCCAGTTCGGATCCGCACATGCACGAAAGCAAATTCGCCGTCGAACGCCATGCGCTTGACTTCGTTGGGCAAGCTCCCCGCTTGCTTCAGATAACCCACCAGCCCGTCGATGCCGTTTGGCCAAAAGGGGGTCGTGCTGTATGCAAAAGCCGGAAACTAGACCAGCCATCAAATGCGCCTGTTCCCGACCAAACACTTCGTAAAAAAGGATATCCAGCGTGCGCTTCGCCATCTCTCGATTCATAAAACCTTCTTTTGTTACGGCGCCCCGATTTGCTTCATGAAGGTTTGGTTGTCCCACATCAACCACTCCTCGTCCATTACACCGTGCTTCCAGTGTCCGATGGTCACCATTGTCAGTTTGAACGGCTTGCCGGTCGGAGGGATGGTCTTGCCCTCACCGATCGGCATAGGCCGGGTAAACGTTCCCTCCATGATGCCCGTGACCGCTGTCCACTCGCCCGAAGCGATTCTGATGGGATGCTCCTTGATGCGCGTGTCTGGCGCAAAGACAAACATCCCCTTCAGATCCTCGATATGCGCGTCTATACCCTTGGTCGTCCGGTCGTCGGGCCAGTGGACAGTGATGTCCTGCGCGTGACTCTTGCCGAGTTGATCCCACTTCTGCCCGCTGTAGACGTTGAAATCAAGATCATCGAAGTTGTCAAGGTTAGCCTGCTCCATCTGCTTGGTCTTTTCAATCTCGGCAAGTTTCTTAGCGCTGGAACAGCCATAAAGCACGCCAGCCAGTAGAATTGCGCAGATTCCCGATAGATAAACTGTCTTCGTTTTCATCGCCGGATTTCTCCTACTTGGTAGCAGAATGCGTCCACATACACCTGCTCGATAATACTCCTCCACAATCCAAAGCGGGCCGTTTCGGTGTATGCGCCATCCGCTCCGCTTCGTCGTCGCGCCGCTCAGGGACGAGCAGTGGGAAAAACCCCTCAAACAGCGGCGCCAGAAGAACGGGGCTGGCGGTGGGCAGATATTGCGCGAGCAGGTTACGCAGATTCGTGTTCACGAGATTCTCTCCCTGTAAGCGTTGGATGCGGCGCTGAAATGCAGTAACTTTAGGCGATATCAGCCAGTCTGCCAACGTGCGCGCGACGAACCCCTTGTTCGGTTCTGGCGAACGATGACTTACAAACATGAAATACGGCCTGGATGAGATCAAGACCTTCCTCGCCGTGGTAGAGAGCGGCAGCATCAGCGGCGCGGCCACGCGGCTGGCGATCGCCAAGTCGGTGGTCAGCCAGCGCGTGACCCATCTGGAGGCCGCGCTGGGGGTGGAACTGCTGCACCGCTCCAGCCGCGGCGTGACGCCTACCGATAGGGGCCGCGTGTTTCATGAGCGGGCTTGCGCCGCGATCGCGCAACTGGAGCAAGCGGCGGAGGCCGTGACCGACGATGAGACGACGCTGAGTGGCTTGCTGCGCATCAGCGTGCCGATGACCTTTGGCACGCATTATCTCAGCCCTATCCTCTGCGAGTTCATGTGCGCGCATCCGCGCCTGGAACTGGCGCTCGACCTAAGCGACCGCATGGTGAACGTGGCGGCGGAGGGCTATGACCTGGCCATCCGCATCACGCGCATCAAGGAAGACTCGCTGCTGGTGGCGCGCAAGCTGGCGGACAGCCGCCGGGTGGTGTGCTGCAGCCCGAACTATGCGAAAGAACGCGGTCTGCCTAAGACGCTGGCGGAACTTCCCCAGCATGTGGGGATCGGTTACGCGCGTCTTGCGGCGAATCATCTCTGGCAGTTCGCGCCGGGCCGGCGGAGAGCACAGCTTCACATCGCTGCTCCCAAGGGCCGGATCCTCACCAACAATGGCGAGGCCATGCGCGATGCGGCTGTGGCCGGTCTAGGGCTGGCGGTGTTGCCGCTGTTTATCGTCGCCGAGGATTTGCGCGCCGGCCGCCTAATCCATGTGCTGCCGCACGAGACGCCAGTACCAGACGCCATCTACGCTGTGTATCCACAGCGGCGGCACAAGCTTCGGCGGCTCAGCGCCCTAATGGAACATCTTCGCAATGCGCTGGCCGGCGTACCGCCCTGGGAGCGTGACTTGTCCGCCCGCTAAGCGCGGGTGTTCGGATTTTCCAAACCTCTCTTTCGCGGTTCCTTGTCTTGTCAAACCGGGACCCACGACTCTACACTCGCTGTGCTGTCCACCCACAACCGATCGAGGAGGAAGTCATGAGTGCATTCAAATATAAGCGCCTGAACAAGGACGACGCGGCCCTGCTGCTGGTGGATCACCAGGCGGGGGTGATCTCGCTGGTGCAGGACTTCTCGCCCAGCGAGTTCAAGAACAACGTCCTTGCGGTGGCGGCCTGCGGCAAGTACTTCAAGCTACCCACGATTCTGACCACCAGCTTCGAGACCGGTCCCAACGGCCCGCTGGTTCCGGAATTGAAGGAGATGTTCCCGAACGCGCCCTATATCGCGCGTCCTGGGAACATCAACGCCTGGGATAACGAGGACTTCGTCAAGGCGATCAAGAAGACTGGCCGCAAGCAGCTCATCATTGCCGGTGTGGTCACTGAGGTCTGCGTGGCCTTCCCTGCGCTATCCGCCATCGAGGAGGGATACGAGGTCTTCGTGATCACCGACGCCTCGGGCACCTTCAACGACGTCACGCGCCACAGCGCCTGGCTGCGCATGCAGGCGGCCGGCGCGCAGATCATGAGCTGGTTTGGCATGGCCTGCGAGCTGCACCGCGACTGGCGCAACGACATCGAAGGTCTGGGCACGCTGTTCTCCAATCATATTCCCAACTATCGGAATCTGATGACGAGCTATTTCGCCAAAAAGTAGAGCGTGGAGACTCATGAGCTGCCGACGCGCCTGAGGTAAGGCCGCCGCGTGCTGTCGTCAGCACCGCGTCCGATGGCCGGGCCGTTCGTCTTTTGATCAGATGGGTCTCGCACCGGTGCCCGGCGACCCGAAGTTCATCCCGCTTCCTGAGTGATAGACACAGAGACGGCGGGGCGTGTCGAATGTAGCAAAGGTGTGGCTTGCACAGCGACACGTTGCGGTGAACTGAACGTCTGACCATGCGGCCGACTGACCGCTTAATCGGGAGGTACAGTTTCCAAGGCCAAAGCGAGAGACCTCTATTGGATCAACCTGCGCATTCCCGACGCGGCGTGGAGCCTCTCGACCCCTTCGGTGGGCACATCGGGGTGGGGCGGGGGGAAGTTCTCGAAATCGTAAGCCGCATAGACGATCATCTCGCCGATGCCGTTGGCGTGATAAAGCGCGTGGGCGCCGGGCTGTGATTGCTTCGCCTTCTAGCGGAGCAAATACTAGGCTAGGACACGGGACACCCGGCGCGCCGGCGCTCCCACTCCTCTTGGTGCTGGTCCTGAGCCCGGCACAAGGCCCCTCGGCGGCAGGCGCTGCCGCGCCGGATTTCAGCTCGCGATGGTACGACGCGGATTACCGCTACCTGCGCCAGCCCGAGCAGCGGACGGGTACCTGGTGGGAGCCGCTCAAGAGGGTTTCCTTAAGCCGCTCGGGTGAAATCTACCTTGCGCTCGGCGGCGAGTTGCGCCTGCGCTACGAGCACTTCGAGAACAACCTCTGGGGGGAGGCGCCGGTGCCCGATGACGGGTACCTCTGGTACCGGGCGATGCCTTATGTGGACCTGCACCTCGGCCCCCGCGTGCGGCTCTTCGGTCAACTCATCGCCGCATTCGCCGGGGGTGTGGCACCGGCCGACACGCCGGTCGATGAGACCGAGACGGATCTGCTGCAGGGATTCGCTGAGTTGCAACAACCACTCGGCGAGCGCGTGCTGAGCTTACGGGCTGGCCGGCAACTCCTCGCCTACGGATCGGAGCGCTTGATCAGCACGCGCTATGGACTCAACGTATTGCGGCCGTTCGACGGTGGCGTGGCCCGCCTCGATGCAGGCCCCTGGCGGGTCGATGCCTTGTATGTGCGTCCTGTTGATACGGGGCTCGAGAGCTTCGATGACGAAACCGGGGACGACCAGGCGCTGTGGTCGCTCTACACGACCCGGGCCCTGCCGCTTGGCCAGGAGTCGGGCCTCGACCTCTACTACATTGGATACAACAACGACCGGGGCGTATTCAACCAGGGCGCGGGCGATGAGCGGCGCCACACGCTCGGCACGCGATTTTTCGGGGCCGCCCGCGGTTGGGACTGGAACTTCGAGGCCTTCTATCAGTTCGGTGATTTCGATGCCGGTGCAATCTCGGCCTGGTCCGTCGCCTCCGACGCCGGCTACACCTTCGCGGCGCTGCCCCTCTCCCCGCGTCTTGGGCTCAGGGCCGGCATCATCAGCGGGGATGAGGACCCCGCCGATCCGGATCTACAGACCTTCAATCCACTCTTCCCCAAGGGTAAGTACTTCGACGAGATCGGGCTTTTGGGTCCGTATAATCTGATCGATGTGCACCCCATTCTGACCTTCACGATAAGCGAGGAGTGGGAGGTCAGGGCCGCGGCCGCGCTTTACTGGCGGGAGAGTAGCGAGGACGGCCTCTACGATAATGGCGGCGGGCTGATACGCGCCGACGGGGGCAGCGATGCCCGCTTCATTGGCAGACAGATCGAGCTCGTGCTCAGCTACTCGCCGCTACGCGAAGTGAATTTTAAGATTTCCTATTCGCGCTTCGAGGCCGGTCGGTTCATCGAGGAGACCGGCCTAGACGATACCATCCACTTCATTGGCGCGGAGGTACGGCTCTGGTTCTAGATACGCCCGGACCAGCGGCCGCCACGCTATCACTGCGAGCTGCACCGCGACTGGTGCAACGACATGAAGGTCTGAGCGCGCTCTTCTCGAACCACATTCCGAACTAGCGAAACCTCATGACGAGCTACTCCACTAAGAAATAAGGGGAATCACATGAGTCAAGTGAATACGCCTCAAAAAAACGTGATGATCAATCCCGACGACGCCGTCATGCTGCTGGTCGATCACCAGAGATCTGTTCCCATTGGTCAAGGACATTAGCTTTTAGAAGTTGAGCCTCCTATCGGGATATGGCTTAGTGGATTTCTTAGTTGGCTCGATACTGTCACGGGGAGATAGAGCTCCTCGTGTCGGGGCCGAGTTGTGGCTATAAGTCAATTTCTCCAACCGGAGGTAACTACTATGCATAAAGGCGCTTTTACCCCGAATAACGCCGCCATGTTGCTGATCGATCACCAGCTTGGCACGATGGGTTGGACGCATTCGCATGATCTCAACCTGGTCAAGCAGAACGCGCTAAAGCTTGCCCGGATCGCTAAGGCCGTGGACATGCCGGTGGTGCTGACATCGAGCATGGAAGATCACGCACAAGGGCCGCTGATGCCGGAACTTGAACAGATATTGCCGGAACCGTTCGCCGGGCGCGTCAAGCGCCCGGGCATCGTCAATGCGATGCACCACGAAGGCTTCAACCAGGCCGTCAAAGCGACGGCCGGAAGAAACTGATCGTGGCCGGCATCACTACGGAGGTCTGCGTGGTCTTCCCGGTCTTGCAGGCGCTGGAGGAGGGCTACGAAGTACAGGTGTCGGCCGACGCCTCAGCGTCGTGGACGAAGTATGGCGACGACCTGGCCTTGCACCGCATGGAGAAGGCCGGCGCCACCATCACGACGGTGAGCCAGATCGTCTCCGAACTGGCCATAGATTGGACCAGCCCGAACGGCCAAAAACTAATTGCGATCCTAGAGTACAGCTAAGGACAGAACGCTCGCCTGTTTTCAGACCGAACCCATTGGGATGGTCAATACACCAAGCCCGTGGCTAAGGAGAGGAAGCCTCAATAAAGTATCAAGGCGCTCAAGCCGACGTCCTGGATCGCAGCGGTTCTTCTAGGTGCCTGTGGCGGGCGCGGCTTACCTAGATACTTTGGGCGGCTTCACGTAGTGCCATGCGGATAAGGCACATTGGAGATGGCCTCTCGCCTCTGCGATAATCGTCACATGAATAAACCTGCTGAGCCATTGACTGCTGCCTTCGATCCCGCCGACTTCCTCCCGCAGGGGGTCGGTGAGATCACTAATCATCAGACTGATCTCCCTAGGATCGCGAAGGACACTAAGCTTGTGGCGGCCATCGAAGCGAAGTTGGAACAGCTTCCTACGCAACATGAGCTTTATCGGAGAGACTCGCGACAGATCGACTATCTTCTGCCAGAAAGTGTTCATTTGGTTATTACGTCCCCGCCCTACTGGACCCTGAAGGACTACAACGTCAGCGAAGGCCAGATGGGTTACATCGATGACTACGATACCTTTCTGGACGAACTGGATAAAGTTTGGGCCTCGTGCCTCCATGCGCTGGTTCCAGGGGGTCGTCTCATCTGCGTGGTGGGAGATGTTTGCCTATCGCGACGCAAGAACAAAGGCGAGCACCTTGTCATGCCGTTACACGCATCAATTCAGGAGCACTGCAGACGCCTAGGCTTCAATAACCTCGCTCCCATTATCTGGCACAAAATTGCCAATGCGGTCTATGAGGCGACTGGTAATGGCGGCTTCCTGGGGAAACCTTACGAACCCAACAGCGTAATAAAGAACGACATAGAGTTCATATTGATGGAGCGGAAGCCAGGCGGCTACCGAAGCCCTTCGATCGCAACGCGAATTCTCAGCGTGATACCAGGTGAGCTGCACAAGGCTTGGTTTCAGCAAATCTGGACTGGAGTAACGGGCGCTTCGACGAAGTCGCATCCAGCGCCTTACCCGCTGCAACTCGCAGAGCGTCTCATTCGGATGTTTAGTTTTGTCGGCGATACAGTCCTCGATCCTTTCATGGGAACAGGAACAACCAATGTCGCAGCAGCAAAATGGGGGCGAAATAGTGTTGGCGTAGAGGTCGATCCGCATTACTTCGAGATGGCCGCCAAGCGTCTAGACATCGAAACACCCAAGCTCATTGCTGATCGAACAGTTCGCCTTCACGAGTAGAGCCGCATGCTCGATTTTGAGATAGAGCTCGGCAGGGCTGTCCAGCACTTTTGGCGGGTTCGAGGTAAGCAGAAACACCGCCAGGGTGGCATGACCGGAAAGAAGGACGCGGGCGAACGCAGTTCAGTCACCGGCGGCAAGCACGCCGACGGTTTCATACGTTTAATCGCGGCTATTGTTAAGGATGCCGGCTTGCCGAACGTTGACATCCATGTGACCGAAAAACGGCCGAGAACACTCCCTGGCTTCTACAGACCCTGTAAGGAGCGGGATCTTGTCGTCCTCTCCGGCCCATCGTTGGTCGCGGTGGTCGACGTCAAATCTCAAGTAGGCAGTTTCGGAAACAACTTCAACAATCGGGTTGAAGAAGCGCTCGGGAACGCGACGGATTTCTGGGCAGCATACCGCGAGGGGATCTTCAAGCCGTCGCAGAAACCATGGCTTGGATATATCATCTTCATGCTAGAGGAGAGAGAAGCGTCCATCCGTCCAACGAAACTGATTCTGCTGAAGCCGTACCAAGTGGATGAAGCGTTCCAGAAGCGAAGCTATGCGAAACGCTACGAGCTGGTTTGCCAGCGTCTCGTCCGCGACAGACTGTACGATGCAGCGTGCTTCTTTACATCCAACGCTGCAACGGGCAAAAAGGGGCAATACAAGGAACCCAACGAGGAATTGAGCATCAAGAATTTCGCGATATCTCTACATGCTAGAGCGGCCGCATTCGCGCGGATGGGTGACGAACTTAAGGTGCTTGAAGGAAGTAGTGATTAGTGACGCCGGGAAAACACCAAGTCAGGAGGTGAGCGATGGCAGATCCTCGTGAACAGGCTATGGCCGAAACAGATGCAGCCGCCGAGACAGCATCCGGGATCACGCGGCGGGACTTTTTGCAGCGCGCGCTCGCGGTGGGCGCTGCGTGGGCCGGAGGTGCTTGTGCTATGAATACCCTTAAGGCCCAGGGCGGTGATCGGGCCGATCTTATCCTCACCCATGGCCGCGTCACCACTTTGGATGCTGCCAAACCGAGCGCCACCGCGGTGGCGATCAAGGACGGGCGCTTCCTGGCGGTGGGTAGCGACCAAGACGTCATGGCGTACCGCGGTCCGAGCACCCGAATCATCGATCTCAAAAAGCATACGGTGATCCCCGGGCTCAATGACTCGCATACGCACCTCATCCGTGGCGGTCTTAACTTCAACATGGAGCTACGCTGGGACGGCGTGCCCTCTTTAGCCGACGCGCTACGCCTACTGCGCAAGCAGGCCCAACGCACGCCGCCGCCGCAGTGGGTAAGAATCGTGGGCGGTTGGTCCGAATTCCAGTTCGCGGAGCGGCGCATGCCCACCTTGGAAGAAATCAATGCGGCGGCACCGGATACGCCCGTGTTCATCCTCCATCTCTACGACCGCGCCCTGCTCAATCGGGCCGCGTTGAGGGCGGTCGGGTACACCAAGGACACGCCAGACCCGCCGGGCGCCGAGATAGCGCGCGACAAACAGGGCCATCCGACGGGCATCCTCATCGCGCGGCCGAATGCCCTGATCCTCTATTCCACGCTCGCCAAAGGCCCGAAGCTCAGCTTCGACCATCAACTCAACTCCACCCGCCATTTCATGCGTGAGCTCAACCGCTTTGGTCTAACCAGCGTCATCGACGCCGGAGGTGGTTATCAGAACTACCCGCAAGACTATCAAGTGATCGAGGAGCTGCACCGCCGCAGCCAGCTCACTCTGCGCATCGCCTACAACCTCTTTACCCAGCGCCCGAAGCAGGAATATCAGGATTTCGTCTCTTGGGTGAAAATGACGAAGGCTGGGAGGGGCGATGACTTCTATCGGGTGAATGGCGCCGGTGAGATGCTGGTCTATTCGGCGTCCGATTTCGAGGATTTCTTGGAACCTCGCCCTGAGCTTGCGTCCTCAATGGAAGAGGAGCTCTACAAGGTCGTGCGTTTACTCGTCGAGCACCGATGGCCATACCGCCTGCATGCGACCTACGATGAATCCATCGATCGCTTCCTCAAGGTCTTCGAGCGGGTCAATCGTGAGGTTCCCTACGATGGGCTACGTTGGTTCTTTGACCATGCGGAAACGGTCACGGCGCGCAATCTGGAGCGTATCAAGTTGCTCGGTGGTGGTGTGGCGATCCAGCATCGAATGGCCTTTCAAGGAGAATATTTCGTAAAGCGTTACGGCGCGCAAGCGGCTGGAGAGGCGCCCCCGATCCGGCGAATGATCGACATGGGGATACCGGTCGGGGCCGGCACGGATGCAACGCGCGTGGCGAGCTATTAATCGTTGCATAAATATGCGCACCCCTGTTAGCAGGCTGCGTATCGAGTGGATTCCAGTTGAAAGAAGGAGAGGATGAGGTCAGTGCGCTTCTGGATGGATTGCAGGATGTTCAA
>Ga0187892_10005504_pt1 | contig 19848 bp, 24 predicted proteins | sample MA1701073metaG_FD_139345 | JGI IMG/M metagenome (GOLD analysis project Ga0187892, IMG submission 139345) | Bio-ooze microbial communities from a basaltic lava cave in the Kipuka Kanohina Cave System on the Island of Hawaii, USA - MA170107-3 metaG ...
CTTCGATCATCGTTTCGGCCACTCCGGACCGACCAGACAGAAAAATGTGAGAGAGAAAAATGGCATCTCTTATTTTTCTCTCTCACATTTTTCTGTCTGGTGGCCGAAACGATGATCGAAGCCATCAATCCCAATCAACTCGCCTTTTTCGAGCGAGAAGGAGGAAGAATGCGAAATCGAATCTTTGGCGCCTTGTTGCTCTTGGCGTTGACGGCCTCTGCTTTGACCGTCAAAGCTCAGACAACCGAAGTCAACGAAGCCATCGAACGTGGCAATGGGCTTTTTCATCGCGGGCAATACAACCTGGCGATCTTTGAATACCACGGCGCATTGCAATGGCCGGGCGAACATCAAGCCCGCGCCCGTTTCAACATCGGAGCCTGCAACTACCGGCTGGGCCAGTTGCGTGAAGCCATCAGCGAATACCGCGCGGCAATCAAGCTGCGAAACGGCCAGTACCCGTCGGCGTCCTACGCGCTGGGCGTCGCGCTTCAGGATTTGCGGCAATACCCGCAAGCCCGCGAATCGTTTGCCCAAGCCGTGAAAGCGTCAGGCGGCAAACACGCTGAAGCGTTGTTCGAGTTGGCGCTGGAATCGCAGCGCGCAGGCGACGAACGCGCAGCTTTCGATCATTACCAGCAAGCGATCACTCAATCGAAAGACCGCATTCCCGCCTGCCACAACAATCTCGGAGTGATCCTGGCGAGGTCAGGGATGTTGGATGAGGCGATGCGCGAGTTCGAGACCGCGCTCAAACAATCGCGCGGCAAATTCACCGAGGCGCGCGAAAACCTTGCGCTCTGCCAGCAGATGCTCGATTCGTCGTCACAGCGGATAATCGCCGCTCTCAAGGCGGTTGATGGCAACGCTGGCGCGGCGATGAAGGCCGAATGATCCAGGATCGGAGCCGCGAGAATTTGAAGGCGGTGTGCTAAACTACGCCGCCTTCAATCCAATCCGGGAGAATCAAAAATGATCTATCACACCATCGCTGACATCTTCGCGGCGAACGAGAGAGCGCAGGAGAGATTCATCGCGGCGATTTCAAATCTGACTGAAGCTCAAGGGAATTTTCGTCCCGCCGAAGATCAATGGACGATTGCCGAGATCGTTGAACACGTCAGCATCGTCAACGACGGCTTCTTGCGGATCACGCACAAATTGCTGAAGGAAGCTGAAGCGGCGCCCAAACCGCCGAAAGCCGATTTGAATCTCGGTCACACTTCGCTCAATGAAAACGGCGAGCAACGTGGGCGGTTTCAAGCGCCCGAGCGAGTGCATCCGAAAGGTGGAGTAAACATCGAGGAATCGTTGGCGAAGCTGCGCGCGACGCTGGCTGGCTTCGCGGAGATTCAGCCACGGCTCGAAGCGGTTGATCTGTCGGAACAGATGTTTCCGCATCCAGCCCTTGGCCCGTTCAGCGCTTACCAGTGGATGGTCCTGCTGGGCGAACACGAAGACCGTCATCGCGGGCAGATCGAAAGGTTGAAAGCGGACGCCGAATTCCCTGCCTGAGGACGAAGAGGAGAATACGGAACAAACGGAAATAACGGAACAGACGGAAAACTCTCTTGGAGAAACTTCCGTCTGTTCCGTTATTTCCGTTTGTTCCGTGTTCTTTTTGGCTTTCCTTGTCACGCTCAGAATAACGCTTCGAGCGCATCGGTCACCGAACGCACACCGATAACTTCGAGGCGGTCATCTTCCGGCAACCCGCTCAGATTGTTCTTCGGCAACACGACGCGCTTGAATCCCATCCGCGCGGCTTCGCGCAACCGCACCGCAGCATGGTTGGTCGCCCGTACCTCTCCGGCCAGTCCGACTTCGCCGAAGACGACTGTGTGTTCGTTGATCGGGATGTTGCGGAAGCTGGAGGTCACTGCGGCAACAATGCCAAGATCAACTGCTGGCTCGTCGAGCGCAATGCCGCCGACCAGGTTGACGAAGATGTCGTCGCCGGAGAGATGAAACCCGGCTCGTTTTTCGAGCATCGCCACGAGCAGCGCCACCCGGTTGATTTCGACGCCCTGAGTCGTGCGTCGTCCCGTGCCGAATTTCGACGAACTGACCAGCGCCTGGATTTCGACCAACATCGGTCGCGTGCCCTCCATCGCCGCAATCACCGCCGAACCAGACGCGCCGATCGGACGCTCACTTAAAAAAACTTCCGAAGGATTGGGCACGCCGATCAGCCCACCTCCCGTCATTTCAAAAATGCCAAGCTCGTTGGCCGCGCCGAACCGGTTCTTCGCTGCGCGCAGGATGCGATGGTTGTGATGCCGCTCGCCTTCGAAATACAAAACCGTGTCCACGATGTGTTCCAGCGCCTTTGGCCCAGCGATCGTTCCCTCTTTGGTAACGTGGCCGATCAGAAAGACGGGCACGGTCAGGTTTTTGGCGAGCAGCAGAAACTGACCGGCGACTTCGCGCACTTGCGAAACCGAGCCAGGCGCGCTTTCAAGCTTTTCTGAGAAAACGGTCTGGACCGAATCAATGATGATCGCCTGCGGTTGCAGCTTGTTGATCTCGTCGAAGATCCGTTCGAGGTTGGTTTCGGAAAGCAGGTAAAGCCCCGCCGGGTTGATGCCCAATCGTTCGCCACGCAGTTTGATCTGCCGCTCGCTCTCTTCGCCCGAAACGTAAAGCGTGCTGCCGTAAAGCTCGCTCAGCTTGTCGGCGACCTGACTCAGCAATGTGGAGTTATGAACGATCAGGTCGTTGGCTACGAAATTGGAATGCGGCGACACGGATAGATCGTAAACCCGCTCGGCGCCCGCCGGAACGATGCTTTGAATTTCGTCCCAGTAAACATCAGACCGCGCCAGCCTTTGCAAGTATGGCGACGGAAAGGCAGAGGCTAACGCCAGCGCTGTATTGCGACATAGCGGACCATCCGTGCGCGCCGGATGCAGCGCAACACCAGCTTCCGCCGCAATGCGCTTAAAAGACAAGCCCGGAGCCATCTCCCGCACGTGCTGCCAGAAGAACTCTCCGGTCGGGATTGTGTCGAAGTGGGTCGAGGAGAGTTTCGGCTCACTCAGCAGCATCAGCTTCTCTTTTGCCGCAGCACGCCCCCAAATGCCAATCTCCGCCAGAAATCGTTTGACGACGGCGACACCGAGCAGTTGTATCTCATAAGCCTGATAGGCCTCTCCGTTGACGCGCTGCTGCTTCGTACGCAGCCTGGTAATAAAACCGAAGCGCAGCAAGAGGTGTTGTACGTCTTCCGCTAACCTGTGGCTGATGGTGCTGTAGGATACGCCGGCCTGCCCATTCGCGGTCACGTAGATCGAACCATCACAAGAAAAGAGCACCTTCAAAAACAATGCCATTTGCTGCCGAGACAATTGGAAGATGCAATCCGGCACGGTCTTCTGTGCCGCTTTGATGAAGCGCAACCCCAGCGATTCTAAAAATCGAGCAACGGACGAAGCGTGCTCGGCCACCTCACGCGCAGCAGGCGCCAAAGCATCAGGTTCAACACCAGCCACTCGCGCCAATCGCTGTAACTCCTCCGCAGTTGGAACACATCTGCCATTTCTCCAGGCGCGCAACTGGTAATAGTGAACCGCCGCCTCCCGCGCCCACGCCGCCCAACTCAACCCGGCGGCAGCCTGCACGCGCTTCACCGCCTCGGCAAACTCCTGGCGGGCTTGCGCGCGTTTCTCCCACGGCTGCACAAAGCGATACTGCCGCGCTCGATTGTCGCGCTTGTTGTAGACCTTGAGTTCCACACCGAATTGGCGGGCCAAATCGCGCAGGTCATCTCCGATTTCGGGAATCGCGGTCGTTACCGAGACCTGCCCTTGCGCGGAACCATCCGACAAAATGTAGGCAATCAGTTTGACGGCGGCTTCAGACATTTCCGCTTGGCCAAAATATGGCAACGCCAATGGCGCAGCTACGCGCGTCCCCGGCGTCAGTTCCCCTACTGCACGCCAACCTTCGGGCGTTAGCGCCGGATGGCTCGGCGTGCAGCGCAACGTGCGCCCTAGCCGCGTCACCACCTCGACCACTGGCTGGATGCCTTGATCCAGAAACCGCACGGCCCGCTGCGGCGTCAGCCGATGCGTAAGCTGGTCCAGCGATAGGACGGCGCGCGGCGCGTTCGCATACTCGGTAATCTCGCCAAAGGCGCCGGAGACCGGATCGAGAATGCGCGTTGACCCGGCCAGACATTTACCGATGCCCGGCTCCCCACCAATCAAAACAAGCGAGCCGGGCACGATGCCGCCGCCGAGCACGCGGTCGAATTCCTCGATGCCTGTGACTTCGCGCGAATCATCCTGCGCTTCGATTTCGGTGAACGGAACCGGTTTGGTTTCGCGCAGACGCAGTCCCGAACGCGCTGCGCTCGCGCCCTCTTTCGACACAGCGCGTTCGCGTTCTTCGACGAACGTATTCCACCCGCCGCAATCGGGACATTTGCCCAGCCATTTGCGCGATTGATAGCCACAACTCTGACAGGCGTAAACTGTACGTGATCCTTTTGATGCCATAGCGGCATTGTAAGCCAGCGCAGTGAGCGTGAAAACAGCTAAGGCGCGGCCGGGAATCGTTGTTTCTAACAGTCGTGGCAATTGCGGTTCCGAAAATTTAATATTTTACTTTGCCGCGTCGAAAGACTACTATTTCCCCGCCAAGTAGCGAGAAACAATGACAAATTGAGTCACTCCCCTGAATGCCGCCGTAACCCCTGGATTGAGTGAGGCGAGTAGGTCTAATGAAAACCCACCGGATGGTCGCAAGTTGGATGCGGATTTGTGTGTTGATCTGCGCGTTACCGAGCGCTTCGGCTTTCGCGCAAACGCCGCTCCCACCGGCAGGCTCGATTGAAAGCGCCATCGCCATCGAAGACCCGAACGCCCGCATCGCCGCTCTGCAGAAATTTCTCAAGCTCAACAATATTCCCGAACAGTCCCAGACAGCGCGCGAAGCAACCGTCGCAAGCTGGGCGCAACTGGCCGACCTCCAACTCGCCGAGAACAACATCGAACGCGCAGTCGAATACTTTCGCCGCGCGCTGGCGGCGCTGCCCGAAAAGGTCACCGACCGTTTTTTCGATGAGACCGTGATCCGCATTCCATTGGCCGCGTCGGTGCGCGGTTATCGAAACGAAGCCGCAGGTCTGGCGCGCCAGCTTGAGAAACGGTTCGCCAAAGAATCTTCCCGGCTTGCTTCGCTCGGTGAGTTTTACATGACCATCGAAGCGTCCACCGATGCGATTCACGCTCTCGAAACCGCGTCGAAGCTGGCCGAGGAGGACGCGCGGCTGCATCGTTTGCTCGGCGCAGCTTATCGAATGGGATTGCGGCTGGACGACGCGATTGCCGAATACCAGTTCGCGGTCAATTTCGACGCGAACGACAGACGGGCTTATTACGAATTAGCCAATCTCTATCGCGCCCACGGAGCCTACGAGGACGCGATCAAGCTCTATCGCAAACAACTCGAAATCGAACCCAGGCATACGCCGTCGTACAAAGGCATGGCGCTAGCTTATATTGCGCAAGGCGACGAAGAACAAACGGCGGCGGCGTTGAACCAGGCGCGTGATCTGCGCGGCTCTGCCGATGAGATTACCGGAGACATTCACCTGCAAACGCAACTGGCCTTTCACTACCTGGCGCAAAACAAAATAAAACAGGCGCGGCAGGCCGCCGGAGCCGCTCTGCTGATCGAGCCGCGTTACAGTTGGGCGCGCATCGCCGCCGCCGAGGTTGATCTGGCCGAAGGGAAATATTTTGACGCCGAACGCAACCTGATTGCGGCCCGGAACTACGCCGGTTTCCCCACGCTTTTTTTCACGCTGGGCAAACTTTATCTGGCTGTCGAAGATTTCGACGGCGCATTGGAACAGTTCGCCAAAGCTTTCAGTTACTCGCCGCAAAAACAGTTCACGGCGAAACTCGGCGGCGTGCTCGACGTACAGGCAGACAATTTGAAAGAACTGCTCGCGCGCGAACATCAGGCTTCCATCTTCCTGGCGGAGCCTCCAACCAGGGATGAGACCTTCAAAATCGCCGAGGCTTTGGTCCGATTCAACGCCTACCTGCGCATCATCAGAACACCGCTGACTGTGACTCCGGCCATTCGCCAGAGCCGGGTCGAAAAAGGCGCGGCAAAAAACCCTGTTCAGACTGACGCCGAAACCGAACGCCGGCTGATGGAAGAACTCGATCGAGCCGCGATGGATTTCATTGAGGTCGAAAGCTCGCGGCGTTCGTTCAGGATGCTGCACATCGCCGAGCGTCTGGCGCATTCGAGCGTCGCGACAGGACTCGCGGTGGAGATTGCGGATCAGGCGCTGGGATTGGCCGAAGTGGCGACGGAATTGGACGGTTCTTTGCGCGATTATCCGAATTACGACCGCAACGGGCGGCGGGCTATCTTTCGCGGACGCGCGCTCGGCGCAAAAGGCTGGGCGCTGTTCAAAGCGAATAAGAACAGCGAGGCCGACGCCGCGTTGACCGAAGCGACGCAGGCTTATGGCTCGCTCCCCGAAGGCCGGCGCGCGCTGTGGCGGCTGGCGACGGTCAAAGAGACGGAAGGCGAATTGAAAGAGGCGCTGGATTTGTACATCACCGGATACGAAGCGCCGATGGTTGGTTCGGAGATTGATGTGAATCGCGTAGTGATCGAATCGCTTTACCGAAAGATCAACGGTTCGCTCGACGGATTGAACGAACGGTTAGGAATCGGCGCCACCGCATCCGTAGCCCGATTCGCCACTGCCGATCCGGCGATCAGACCGAACGCGAAAAACTCGCCGGCCAAAGCAGAACCGAAAGCGGCTGCGCCAGGCGCCAGGAAAAACTCTCAACCCAAACTTCCCGATACGCCTGCGCCATCGCCCGCGCCTTTGACAACAGATCGAGATAACTCCTCAATCACACCTCGCGCAGAAACAAAACCTGCTGAAGAGCCGCCGCTACAACCGGTCGCCACTGCCGCGCCCAATCAACCGGTGGATACGAAACCGGTCGAGTTGCCGCCGCCACAAACTGGCGCCACCGCCCAGCTCAATCAGACGCCGGAAACCAAATTTGCCGAATTGCCGCCGCCGCAATCCATTACTACTCCCTTGCTCACTGAACCGCCGGAACCCAAACCGGCTGAGACCCGTGGCTCTCGCGCTCGGCTCGCCCGATCAACTGCGATCAATGAATCGCCGGAACCCAAACCTGCCGAGACGCCGGTCGAACCCGCGCCCGCGGCTGCGACAAATAACGTTCCCGCCGGACCAAAACCCGTCGAGCTTCCCACGCTCGACGATCTCGATCTCTCGATTCCGCTGCCATCAATGGTTGATTACAACGCCCATCTTTCAACGCTCACGATTTTTGGGAGCTTCGCGATTCGGCCTGTGGTTCGTGAAGAGCCGCCGCCGCCTGCTCCGGCGCCGAAAGTTCACACTCGCAAACGCCGCGTCACCGTGCCCGATGATCAACCACCCAACTTCTGATCAAAAATCTTTGGCCTCGGCGATTAAAAGTCTTGACACATCTCCATCTCAGGACTAAAGTCCCGCAGTCCTTTTCAACCAACAAGGTAACATCCTTGCTCCAGATTGCGTTTCCCGGGTGGCATCGGACTGCAAACGCAAACAACCCAATCAAAGAAAAAACAAGCCCCTACACGTATACCTATCACTATCTTCGTGGGATTGCGCGCGCATTGGCGTGATGCAAAACAATCTACCTTTCAACCTTCGCTTTCATAACGCACGAGTGTGCTTTTTATATGGTTATGCGCTTTCCTACCACTCTACAACTACACCCGGCTGCCTGAGCAGCAGCTCCAATCCCAAACCAACAACCACCCTAACCCACAACCCACCTCAAACATGACCTCCTTTCCGAACCTAGCGGTTCGGAAAGGAGGCCCCACGAATTCAGGCAATCATTTGTCCTGCGCTGAAATTTTGACTTTCAGCGCCAAACAAGCTGAAATCTCCTGACAAAACCATCTGACCGAGACTTCGGAAACTTTGCTTTGGAGGAGACCAAATGAAATTCACGACCTGCTTGCTTAGCCTCTTCGTCATGGCGATCGCCAATCTCACATTGGCTCAGAGCGGTAAAGAACTGAGCGCGGCGAAGACTGCGGTCGCCGCTTTCGTCAACGTCAACGTCATCCCGATGGATCGCGAACGCGTCATCGAGCGCCAGACGGTGATCGTGCGCGACGGGCGGATCGCGGAGATTGGGCCTGCCGATAAAATCAAAGTACCTGACGGCGCGACGCGGATTGATGGCGCCGGCAAGTACCTGATGCCGGGCCTGGCCGAAATGCACGGCCACATCCCGCCGCCGAACGCGCCGAAGGCGTACACCGAAGCTGTGCTCTTCCTCTATGTCGCCAACGGCATTACCACCGTCCGTGGAATGTTGGGCGCGCCAAACCAACTGGAATTGCGAGACAGGGCGAATCGCGGTGAGATTGTGTCGCCGGCTCTCTACCTCGCCGGCCCGAGCTTCAACGGCAACTCGGTCAATTCGCCGGAACAGGCCATCTCGATGGTGCGGCAGCAGAAGCAGGAAGGCTGGGATTTGCTCAAAGTCCATCCGGGACTCACGCGCGATGAATACGACGCGATGGCGAAGACAGCCAAAGAAGTCGGCATTCGGTTCGCTGGCCACGTTCCCACCGACGTGGGCATCATTCACGCGCTCGAAATGGGCCAGGAGACGATTGATCACGTTGACGGATACGTTGAATACCTCAACGGCGACGCAGGCCCCGTGGACGAGGCCAAGCTGGCTGATGTCGTGCGCCGCACCAAAGCGGCTGGCGCGTGGATCGTGCCGACTATGGCGTTGTGGGAGACGCTGATCGGATACACCGATCTGAACACGCTGACCGCGATGCCTGAGTTGAAATACACGCCGCCGCAACAGGTCGAGCAATGGAAGACCGCTCACCGGAACCGGCTCAATCAACCCAACTTTGATCGCAAGAAAGCAGAGTTGATCGCCACCAATCGCATACGAATCTTGAAAGCATTGCACGAAGGCGGAGTCCGCATCCTGCTCGGCACCGACGCGCCACAGCAATTCAGCGTTCCTGGTTACTCGATCCATCGCGAGATGGCTGTGATGGTCAAATGCGGATTCACGCCGTATCAGATCATTCACTCAGGCACGAAGAATGTCGGCGAATATTTCAAGAGCAAGGACAACTTCGGAACTATCGAAGCCGGCAAACGCGCCGACCTGATTCTGGTGGAGGGCAATCCGCTGAAGGACGTGGCCAACATCGCCCGGCGCGCGGGTGTGATGACACGCGGACGTTGGTTGCCGGAGAGCGAGATTCGCCAGCGGCTTGATGCGATCGCGGCCTCCCGGCAGGCTCAGTAAATCAGTACCGCGAGCGGTAGCGAGCGTGGCTCCATCAGTCGATCATTGATCAAGCCACGCTCGCTACCGCTCGCGGTACTGATTTCACAGAATAAGGTTCAAGTCTCCGAACTCGTGCCAAAGATACCCACGCCGCAAAGCTCCTTCATAAGCCTCTCGCACCAACTCAGCCGGAAGCAGCGCAGTAAGCAAGTCAAGGTGACTGGCCTCAGGCTCGTGCAAACCAGTCAGCAAACCGTCCACCACTTTGAGCTTGTGATCCGCCGTGACCCGCAGCCGCGTGTAGCCGTGTTTCGCTCGAACTCTTCCTTCATCATCCGCCACTGATTCCAGCGCCCGCACCGCAGTGGTTCCCACGGCGATCACCCGCCGGCCTTGCGCGCGGGCGCGATTGATCTTCTCCGCCGTCGCTTCGCTGACGAAGTATTCTTCTTCGGAAGCCGGATGTTGCGCGTCAATTTCGTCATCCGCGTAAGATGAAAGGCTGGTGTGAAGCGTGAGGTAGGCTGTCTCCACGCCACGACGTTTGAGGTCGAAGAGCAATCGCCAGGTGAAGGCGCGACCGGCTGACGGCATCTCCGCCGAGCCAGGCTCTTGCGCGTAGACGGTCTGGTAATAATCCAGATCCCACGGCGCGGAAACGTACTCGTAGCGAATAGGACGCCCCAGACGGTAGATCGCATCCACGAGTTCCGTCCCGGTTTTGGAGAAGCGCATCTTCCACAATCGCGGGATACGCTCGTCGCGCTCAGAGACAACGCCCATCAACCCCTCGCCGAAACTGATCTCCATCCCGCTGCGCAGCCCACAGGCGAACGGCTCTCCCTCGCGGCAGAGCAGAAGAGCAAGCCACGTGTCGTCCGGCAAATGTCCCGCCAATCGCACCTCCACGCACGGATCGCCCGTCGCGCCACAGCCCGCGAGCGACGCAGGGATCGTGCGGCTGGTGTTGAAGACCAGCAAGTCGCCAGGCAGCAGGAATTCGCCGATGCGGTCGAAGCGCGTGTGGGCGACTTCGCCAGACTTCCGGTCAATGACCATCAACCGCACCTGATCGCGCGCCACACCGCGTCGTTCGGGTGGCTCTTTGGCCGCCAATTCCGGCGGGAGCGTGAATGAAAACGGAGCCGGCATAACCATCCTTTCATTTAAACCGTGGCCACTTCGCGCGCTTGTGACTCTTCAACCGCCCATCCCCAGTTCTCTTCCTGCGCTCTGAACCTCTGGCCGGAAACATCCTTCGATTCATCTGACGCGAGGTAGATGAAGACTTCGACGACATCGGCTGGGTCAGCCCATTGCGAGGGGTCTTCGTCAGGCTCGGCTTGCCGGTGCATCTCCGTGTTCAGATCGCCGGGATCAACCCAATTGACGCGCACGCCAGTGCCTTCAAGCTCCGCAGCCCAGGTCTGCGACATCCCCTCGATGCCGAACTTCGAGATGCCGTAAGCTCCCCAGCCGGGATAGCCCACTCGCCCCGCGTCGCTCGTCACGTTGATGATTGATCCCCCACACTCGACCATCGCTGGCAGCGCCTTCTTGATGAAAAGGTACGGAGCGATCAGGTTCACGCTGAGAACGTTGCGGAAATCTTCGAGCGGATAATCCAACAGGTACGGCATCGGCGTTGGGCCGAGCGCAGAAGCGTTGTTGACCAGCGCGTCAAGCCTTCCACCGAACTCCGCGAGCGTCGTCGCCACCACGCGTTCGATCTCTTCCTGGCGGCTGAGGTCGGCGCCGATCACCACGACTCTCGCTTCGGGCGCAACCTCCCGGATCATTTCCTGCGTCTCTCGCAGAGCTTCGACGTTGCGCGCGGTGATGGAAACACCTTTGGCGCCTTCGCGCGCGTATTCAATCGCCAAGCGCCTGCCCAAACCTTGCGAGGCTCCGGTGATCAGTGCGTGCTTACCTTCCAGTCTTTTCATTTTGCCTCCTTCGCTTGCCGGTCGGACGACCTCTTTTCAAGCGTGCTTTTGCGGATTTTGCGGTTGGCGGCGCCTGCGTTATCCGGTAGGCGCAGCGTCTGGCGCCGGAAACGATGTGTTCCTCGCGGCTGATTTCCACGCCGGCGCCAAGCGTCTTCTTGAACGTCCTCATCTCGGCCTGGCAGAAGCCCTGGCAGGCGGTCGCCGCCGCGCAGATCGGGCAATGATTCTCGATGAGCAGATAACCGTCCGCGTCCACCTTCCACTCGCACATATAACCTTCGCGGTCGCGGATGGCCGCCAGCCGGGCGACGCGCTCTTTCAAATCGGCGGCTCCCTCCACCTCCGCCTGGTAATTCGCCAGCGTCTCTTTTTCGCGCGCAGCGATCAGCCGATCCAGAGCTTCTTCGCCCAACACCTTCCTGATGGTGGAGATGAGCTGGACGGTCAGGTCAGCGTGCGCATTCGGAAAACGCCCATTACCCGCCGCCGTCAGATTCCAAACCTGCACGGGACGGCCCACGCCACGAGTCTCCGACGCGCCCTCGACCAGCCCTTCGCCAGCCAATTTGACCAGGTGCTGGCGCGCGGCTTCATCCGTAATCCCCACCACCGCGCCGAGTTCGGCGGCGGTTTGCGGCCCGCGCGTCTTGAGCAGAACGAGCAGGCGATCAGCGGTGGGCCAGTTGGCCGCGGATGAGTTTTCCAAGAGAGTTCTTGTGATATTCATGGGCGCATTATATACCAAGAAATTGCTTGGTAAAGGAGAATCTTTTGACGCAACTCAGCGCCTAATGACGGCTGAACTCCATATATTTGCCTTGACCAATAAGCTGTAGTAAAAAAGCCGCAGAATCATTTTGTGCAGGGAAGAGTCAAATGAAAGTGAGGTGAAGAGAAATGCAGACTGAAACCATTGAAATCACCGGACTGCCGCTCGGCGCGAAACCCGCTTTAGAAGAGGTTGGGCGGAGCCGAGGGAAGACCGTCGAGGATTATCTGCGTGACTTGATCCAAATTGACATTTTGTCCGAAAGACCATTCAGTGAGATTCTGGAGCCGATTCGCCGCAGCTTCGATGAAAGTGGGATGAGCGAAGAGGAGCTTAACGCGCTGTTCGAAGAGGCCCGCGAGAAGCTCTACCAGGAAAGCCACGGTCAGAACCCATGATCGTGAGAACCGGAGCGCCAGATGTCGTCTTCGATAGTACGCTTCTCCTGCAAGCCACCCCAAACAGGAGAGTCCACTGGGCTTCACTCAATCTCAATGCGATGGCTCACCATCCACAACTCAAGTTGTTCGAGGCGCTCTTTCCATCGCTCCTTGAACTGCTTCATCCACTTCCGATTCTTGGCCGAGTCAGGCACATCAACTACCAGGCGCACCAGCGTGTCGCGGTATATTACGCCGCCCTGACGCCAATGGCCTTCGACCTTTTGAGTCTCGTAGCTGACCGCGCCGAAGTGATCTACGATCTCCAACACCGCTTCAGCCAGCCACTCGCCGGGTACTTCACGCCCGTCATTGAACTGAAGCGGAAGCAGTACCTCGAATCGCCGCCATCTGCTGCTCATAGGTCGTCTTTCCTTTGACGGTAAACGGAATGTTCTGGTCGGCGAGGGCTTCCAGCGCGGCTTCGGGCACCAGATGTTCGCCCGTCTTCAATACGCGCCCGGAGAAGCGCCCGAGCAGAAAGGCCAGCGCCCGCTTTTCGGTTTCGCGGTCGGGAAATGTAATGGTCACCATCGGTTGTTCAACTCCTCATTGTTTGGCGTTGTAGTTCAGCCAGCACAGGATTTGTACTCTACCGCAAGCGGGAGTAAAGTTGAAGCCGCACAAATCTTCAGTTTCAGCAGTACCGTTCACAACCAGGTTTTCCGCCATTAGCAAGGAGGTCGCCTATGTTCAGCCGCAGTCTGTTTCACCATCGCCCGTCCGCCATCGTTCGCGCCATCGCCCTGTGCGCCCTGCTGTTCGTCATCGCGTTGGCGGCGGCGATAGCCGTCACATCCCGCAGCGCGGCGCCTCAGCTTTGAAGACCGCGTGGCCGCTCAGCGCGCCATCGAAGCGGTCTACCATCGCCATCGCCTCTGGCCCACAGACAAGCGCGCAGCCCAAACCAGCGCTCGACGAAGGTGCGGCCCGAAGCGGCGCTGCGCGCGAAGGTTGAAGATTACCTGCGCCAATCGCGTGCGCTCGAACTGCGGGCGGGCGCGGGCGATCACGGCTGACGAGTTGCCGCCCCGAATGGAACGGATGGCGCGGCCCCACGCGGGCATCCGCCGTGCTCGACGAGTTGTGGGCGGCGCTCGGACGTGATCCCTTCGTCATCGCCGCAATGCCTGGCGCGGCCACTGCTGGCCGAGCTGCTGCTGCGAATGAGGATGGCGGATTGCGGATTTATTGATGCCTGGTCAAGGCAGGCGTATACTTCAGTCGCCGCTCGGAATTAGAATCGAGCAGAAAAGGAGTTTGTCTATTTGTGAAAGGAAGAGTCGTATGATTGCGCCAACGTTGAGTCAGGTTGAGGAACTCGTCGGTCATTTATCCTACCAGGAGCAATTGTGGCTGCTGGAACGCTTAGCCCAACGGTTGCGACGCGCCTTGACGCCGTCGCCACCCATGGCCCAGCATCAGCCCGCGCTGCTGTCTGACGACCCGGCGGTGCAAGCGGAGTTGCGCGCAGCCGGCGACCGGTTGCTTCGCCGGGCCGAACAAGCCAAAGCGCAACACGAGGAAACTGTGCGCGCCTGGGACAAGGCGATGGCTGCGATGGGCATCGACGTCAGCGAGCCGCCGATCGGCCCCGAAGCGCTGCGTCAAATGATGATCGCCGACGGCATCAATCCCGCAGACAGTGAATTCAGCCGAGGCATCATTGAGATGCGAGAGGAATGAGCACGCATTACTTCTACCTTGACGCGAGCGCATTGGCGAAACGCTATTCGCCGGAGCCGGGCGACGTTTTGATTGATCACCTTTTCGCTTCGGTCGCGCTGGCGCGGATGATCGTCTTCAATCTCGGCGTTGCCGAAGTCGTCTCGACTCTGATACGCAAACGCAATGACGGGAGGCTGGCGCCCAAAACCTTCACGCGGGCAATGACGAATTTCAGCGCCGAAATCATCCGCGCCGCCGACGTGCGAAAAGCGGAGGCGGACAATGCGTTGGTGTTGGCGGCGCTGCCGTTGATTCAATCCTATTCGATCAATGCCACCGACGCGGTCATCCTACGCTCGGCTTTGGAACTGGCTGCGTCTTTGCGCGCCGGCGGTAATGATCTTGTTCTGGTTGCCGCCGATCATCGTTTGCTGAAGGCCGCGCGTGCGGAAGGGGTGTTGGCGTTCGACCCGGAAGCCCAGACCCAGCCGGACCTCGACGCCTTACTCTGAACCCGCTACGTCCGCCGCAATTACCTGCATTCTCTAAAATCCTGCAAGGAGGGCGCCAATGTTCGCCCGCAGCCTGTTTCACCATCGCCCGTCCAACATCGTTCGCGCCATCGCCCTATTCGCCCTGCTGCTCGTCGCTGCGCTGGCAATGACCAAAGCCGGAGCCACGCGCCCAATCCCCAATCCGCAATCTGCAATCCGCAATCTGACCTTTGAAGACCGCGTCGCCGCGTGAGCGCGCCATCGAAGCGGTCTACCATCGCCATCGCCTCTGGCCCAAAGATAAGTAGCCGTGCAAAATAAAAGGAGCATAGACAGGATTAACAGGATTTTTCAGGATTAACAGATGAACCACTATTGAGAGGTTTTCCTGAACATCCTGAAAAATCCTGATAATCCTGTCTATGCCGGATTATTTTTGCCGACGAACTTAACCCGCAACCCAAACCAGCGCTCGACGAAGTGCTGCCCGAAGCGGCGCTGCGCGCGAAGGTTGAAGATTACCTGCGGATGTCGCGTGCGCTCGAAGTCTTCGCGGGAGCGCCGCATTCATTGCTGCTCGCGCAACGCAGGTTTATACTTCGGCCTGACTCAAATGACATCAAGGGGGGGTCAAGTTGATGGCTGTCGCCGAAATTGAGTTGCGCGTCGCTGCGCTGGAAGCGGAGATGGCGCGCGTGAAAGAGCACTTGGAAAAACCGGCTCCGGCGCAGGGAGACTGGCTGGACGAAATCTTTGGGGTGTTCGACCACGACCCCATCTATGAGGAAGCGATGTGGCTGGGGCGTGAGTATCGTGAATCGTTGCGCCCCAAAGCTGCTAGAAAGGTGAAGTGAAATGCAGACTACAACGCTTGAGATTACCGAAATTCCTATCGAAACCTTCAAGGCTTTGGACGAGATCGCGCAGCAGAATGGAAAGTCGCCGGCAGATTTCGTCCGCGAAATGATCGAGGTGGAGGTGCTGGCCTCAAAGCCCTTCGATGAAATTCTGGCGCCCATTCGACAAGGATTTGCGGAGAGCGGGATGACGGGTGAAGAGGCGGAAGCCTTCCTGGAAGCTCAGTTGAAACAGCATCGCGCCGAGAAGCTGGCCAAAGCGAAATGAGCGAATATCAGAACCCACCCGGCGTCGTCTGTGATTGCATGATCTTCTTGCAGGCGGTCGCCAACGAAAACGGCCCGGCCGCTGCCGTCTTGCGCCTGCTCGATCACGACGCCATCTCCTTGTTCGTGAGCGAGGCGATACTTGAGGAAGTGCGCGACGTGCTCAGCCGGGAGGAAGTGCGCGCGCGAAACAAGGGGATCACGGACGCGCGGATGGATGCGCTGTTCACCCGTCTGACGGAGAAGGCCATCGCCATCAAAAATGTTCCCGAAGAATTCCGCTATGAACGTGATCCCAATGATGAGCCGTACATCAATCTCGCCCTGACGACGCGAGCACAGTACCTTGTGACCCGCGACACAGACCTGCTCGACCTGATGGATGAGTCCACTGAAGCAGGCAAAGACTTTCGCTTCAAATATCCGTTCCTCAGAATACTTGACCCGCTGGCGTTTCTTCGAGAGACCGGACTGAAGAAGCCGCCAGGTTAAACCCAGGCTGACAAAACCAGGAGGCTGCGTATGATCAATCTCAGTCCGTTTCACCATCGCCCTGTTTGCCCTGCTGCTCGTCATCGCGTTGGCGGCGACGATAGCCGTCACATCCCGCAGCGCGGCGCGGGCGCGACGACTCAGCTTTGAAGACTGCGTCGCCGCGTGAGCGCGCCATCGAAGCGGTCTACCATCGCCATCGCCTCTGGCCCGCAGACAAGCGCGCAGCCCAAACCACCGCTCGACGAAGTTGCGGCCCGAGGCGGCGCTGCGCGCGAAGGTCGAAGATTACCTGCGCCAATCGCGCGTGCTCGAACTCTTGCGGCAGCGGGCGATCACGGCTGACGAGTTGCAGGCCGAGATGGAACGGATGGCGCGGCCCCACGCGGCTCCCCGCTGTGCTCGACGAGTTGTGGGCGGCGCTCGGACGTGATCCCTTTGTGATCGCGGAATGCCTGGCGCGGCCACTGCTGGCTGAGCGGCGGCTGCGAATGAGGATTGCGGATTGCGGATTGCGGAATGAGGGCTGCGAGCCGCGCGAGGCTGCCAATCCGCAATCCGCAATCCACAATCCGCAATTTGAAGAGTGGTGGAGCGGCGTGCGGGAACCCATTTCATTGATGCCTGGTCAGGGCAGGCGTATACTTCAGTCGCAGTTGGAAAAGGATATTGATGACGCGGATCAATTCTCTCAATCAGAGGTCAAATCACTAAAAAGGAGCAATCAAATGTCGCCAGCGTTAAGTCAAGCCGAAGCAATTATTGGCTCCCTCTCTTATCAGGAGCGACTGTGGCTGATTGAGTGGTTAGCGCGACAATTGCGCGCGCAGGCGCCGCCAGCTGATTTCCAGCGTCAAATCGCGCTGATGGCTGCTGACGCGGCTATTCAAGCCGAGTTGAAAGCTATCGAGCAGGAATTTGCCAGTGTGGAAGAGGAAAGGCCGCTCTACGAAACGGCCACGCCGGAAGAATTGGCGCAGGCGTTTATGGCTTGGGCGCACAGCCACAGCAATAACTCGCCAGGTCTGACGCTGGAAGACGTCAGCCGCGAAACCATCTATGAAGATCGTTGAAGATGCTTGTTCTCGTTGATTCAAACATCCTCGTTTTCAGCGCCGATCCGAATTCACCGGCCATCTATCCGGAGTGGGAAAAGCTGGCGCCGCAGCACGCTGTCCTGGGCAAGAACGCGCACGATGCGCGGCTGGCCGCGGCAATGCAGGTCTCCGGCGTCGGCACGCTGCTCACCGCCGACAAAGACGATTTCAAACGCTTTCAGAGCATCACTGCGATGGAGCCGAAGGAAGTGAAGTAGCCAGCTTCCGCGCGCCTGCATCGCCAGGCCGGGATGGTTTGCAGTCTCCCGGTTTCAACATAGTTCCAACCAAACCATTCCCGGCAAAGGAGGATCGCCATGCTTCGTCCATTCACCCTGCGGAAGACCAGTTTGTTGCTCGCCCTCGCGCTCGTCATCACGGCAGCCGCGACCGCTCGCTTCGCCCACCGCAGCCACGCCGCCAACGGCAAACGCCAAACTCTGACCTTTGAAGACCGCGTCGCCGCGTGAGCGCGCCATCGAAGCGGTCTACCATCGCCATCGCCTCTGGCCCACAGACAAGTGCGCAGCCCAAACCAGCGCTCGACGAAGCGCTGCCCGAAGCGGCGCTGCGCGCGAAGGTCGAAGAGTACCTGCGCCAATCGCGCGCGCTCGAACTACTGCGGCAGCGGGCGATCACGGCTGACGAGTTGCAGGCCGAGATGGATCGGATGGCGCGGCCCCACGCGTCTCCCCGCTGTGCTCGACGAGTTGTGGGCGGCGCTCGCGCACGATCCGCTGCTGGCAGCCGAATGCTTGGCGCGCCCGCTCGTGGCCGAACGAGGGATGCGATTGTGAAGTGCGGAATCAGGTATGCGAGACGTAATAGTTTCTTTGTCGCTCAGTCGTATAGCTGGGCTAACCACAACACTTCTAAAACTGTGAGGTACTGCTTATGAAATTACGTTTTGTTATTTGGCTCTTTTGTGGGTTGACTGGCGGGCTATGCGCCGGTTGTTCGCAACAAGCGAGACCAACCACGTCTTCAGCACCGTCACCAACTTCGGCGCCGTCACCAGCGGTTACGCCAGCCAGTGCGTTGAGCGTTGCGCGCAAAGCTAGGGAGATACAGATCAACTATCACGTCCCGTCTTTTCCCGCGTTGGAACCAGGGGAATGGCCTGCATTAGTTGTGTTTTTGAGCCAGGAGGGCGAGACGCGACTGGATCAACGGATTGTTGAGGCCAAGGAGCGGCGCGTGGGGATGTTGGGGTCATCGACGATTAGGGCCGACTCCAGCTATTTCTTCTATCAGATTGCGACTACCGATGGAACGGATTTGGCGGGCTATCGCTTTGACATCTACGACCCAAAACGCCAGGAGATTCGTCCGGACGCCATGTTGAAGATCATCGTGGATGACGCCTCCGCTTCATCTTCAGCAGCGTCTTCGTTCACTACTTCTGAGGCTAGCATCAAGCTGGATTGGGAATGGCTGGGCCAGCGGGCGCAAGCCAGTGCTGCGCTCGTCGGCTTCAAGACGAAAAAGGGCGATTTCCGCTTTCAACGTTTCCTCACACCTGTTGTGAGTACGCGACTCTAACCGACTTGTGCAGCGAAAGAAGCCTCTACGAAACGCTTTACCAAAAATTGGCGTTCTCTCTGTTTGGTCGGTAGTTATCTTTTGAATGCGCTCATTGCGGCGCGCGCCGCGAAAGCTGGCTCACCATCATGCAAAGCAGCAGCGGCGCGGGCAACGGCACGATCAACTTCTCCGTGGCCGCCAACACCAGCCAGAACGCGCGCACCGGAACGCTGACCATCGGCGCACAAACCTTCACCGTCACGCAGTCGGGCGAAAATCCGCTGCCCGCGCTCAGTGGCTTGAATCCCGCTTCGGCCAGCGGCGGCGGCTCCGCGTTCACGCTCACCGTCACTGGCGCGGGCTTCGTCAACGGCGCGACGGCGCGGTGGAATGGCGCGAACCGGACGACGAACTTCGTCAGCAACACCCAACTGACCGCGCAGATTCCCGCGAGCGACCTGATGACGCTCGGCCCGGCCACGATCACGGTCTTCAATCCAGCTTCAAGCGGCGGAGGGGGCGGAGGGGCTTCCAACGCGCTGAGCTTCAACGTGACCACCTCGGTCAGCAGCATCTCGGCGGCGAGCTTCAGCGGGGCGGAACTGGCGGCGGATTCGATTGTCGCCGCGTTCGGCAGCGAGTTGGCTACGCAGACGCTGGCCGCGCCGGTCTTGCCTTTGCCGACCACGCTCGCCGGGACGACCGTGCGGGTCAGAGACAGCGCGGGGGCGGAACTGTTGGCGCCGCTCTTCTTCGTCTCGCCCGCGCAGGTCAACTACCTGATGCCGGCGGGCGCGGCGGCGGGCCGGGCGACGGTGACGATCACGAGCGGCAATGGCAAAGCCTCGCTCGGCGCGGCAGAGGTAGTGGCCGTCGCGCCGGGGCTGTTCGCGGCGAACGCCAACGGGCAAGGCGTGGCGGCGGCGGTCGCGCTGCGCGTCAGAGGCGAC
>Ga0187892_10005505_pt1 | contig 19845 bp, 12 predicted proteins | sample MA1701073metaG_FD_139345 | JGI IMG/M metagenome (GOLD analysis project Ga0187892, IMG submission 139345) | Bio-ooze microbial communities from a basaltic lava cave in the Kipuka Kanohina Cave System on the Island of Hawaii, USA - MA170107-3 metaG ...
CCATCGCCTGAAGATCGATCGCAGCTTCACGGTCGAATGCATGCGCGACGCGCGCACGCTGACCATCGTCAAGGCGGTGATCGAAATGGCGCGTTCGCTCGGAATCAATGTCACCGCCGAGGGGATTGAAACTCAGGCGCAGCAAACCTGGATGCAGCATCTGGGTTGCGATTCGGCGCAGGGCTATCTGTTCGCGCGGCCGATGCCGGCGGAGGATTTTCTGAAGATCTTTATCGACCGCCGCGGCGCCGGACGCGAACGGACGCTGATGCACTAAAGACCTCGCGGCAAAGCCGCGCCATCCCTCTCCCCTCTCCCCTCGCGGGAGAGGGGTCAGGGGGAGAGGGGTGCAACACGATCCTCGATCCCCTCTCCCCCGGCCCCTCTCCCGCAGGGGGAGAGGGGTGAAGAGTGTCAGATATGGTTGGGGACAGAGCGCGCTTCGCGCGGTCTGTCCCCAAGTCATTATTTTTGCAACATAAACGTGTGGTACTCCAGCTGATCGAACACACGATCCAGAAGCGTGATCCCGGCAAACACGACGACGAGCAGCGCGACTGCATAGCCGTAGCCGAAATACTCCGGGCCCAGCCACAGCGTGGCCGCCGTGAAGAGCGCGTTCAGAACGAGCAGGGCGCCGACCAGCAGCAACGCTAGGCGACGCCGGTCCAGATAAAAAAGAACGTTCAACAGGCCCAGAAAAACGACCTGCAAGCCGGCACCGATCACCATCACGTTCAGCAGCGGCGCATACAGCTCGGAGATGCCGAGTCCGCGCAGCAGTGTGTCGCCGGCCACGATGACGAGTAGTGACGCGATTGCCTGGATTTTCATGATCTCCAGCAGCCCGATTCGCGCGGCCTCGACCATGCCATTGCGATAGCGCTCGATCAGCCCGAGCGAACCGCCTTCGCGCACGGCGCCGTAAAACGAATCGTAGTAGTCGACAAAGTCGGTCTCCAAGCGCAGCAGGAATACCGCCATACCGGGGATGATCGACAGGTACGCGAGAAACATCGGCAGGTCATAGATCAGCGATGCGCGCAGCGGTCCAACCACCAGCTGACTGGTCGACGGGAAGTACCAGAACATCAGCTTGTCGATCCAGATGCCGAGGTTGTAGGCGAAGCCGATCCACATCAGGCTTTTGAAGTGCTGATCGCGGCGGAAGTATTCGAACGACATGAAGCGATCGGACGGAAATTCGCGGATGATCAGACCGACCATGCCGGCCAGCAGCACCGCCTGGCCGACGACAAATCCGCCAAGCAGCCCTTCCAGTCCGAAGGCGCGGAACGCCAGCGCCGCGGCGACCGACGTGCCATAGCCGATCAGATACAGCACGACCACCGTGCGATGGTGTTTGAGTCCGGAGAGCAGGATCGTTGCAATCCAAATGTTTGACAGCAGCACCAGACCCGCAACCATCAACAGCCGATAAACGATCGACTCGCCTTCGAAGAGGAAAAACGCACAGGCAAAGCCGAATGCACCCGACAACCAGGTGACCGTCAATGCCACCGCCTGATAGTTGGTCGCGACCAGGTCATTGCGCTTCTCGAACAGGCGGTCGGCGACGAAACGCGTGTACGACAACTGGAACGGGCCGGTCAGAATCAGGCTGAACGCAATCAGATACGTCACCGAAATCTGGAACTGCGTGACCGACACCACCGGACCGGCGAGCGCGACCGACAACAAGCCCACCGCAAGAATCCCGAGGATCGAGAGCACCCACGGCCCGGAACTGATGACGCCCGCGTATCCGTACGCTCCGAGCAGGCTCGTGAGCGTCCCTCGTTGCAGGATGCGCCGCAGTTCGAAGCCGATACCGGCCATACCTATCTGGGCGCGCTCGCCCCCACCCTAGCGGAGCCGCGCGCTTGCAGGCGCGCGTCGCTCCGGCGGCGCAACGCTTGCGCGTTGCGAAACCCCGCCTCCGCCCCCCGCAGGCGGGGGAGGGAATGGGAGGGGGGCGTCCTCAGCACCGATTGCATCTTCATAAAGCATCCGATACCGATCGAACATCATCTGCTGCGAATAAAAACGCTCGACGCGCGCAATGCCGGCGCGGCTTGCCGCCCGCCATCTTTCCGGATCGCCAAGCAGACGCACCGCCGCGTCGGCGAGCGCTTGCGGATCGGCGATTCGAACGACCTCGCCCGCCGCGCCAAGCGCTTCATCCTCGGCGCCATGACCGAATATCAGTTGCCGGCACGAGCCGACATCGGTCGTCACACACGGCACGCCCGCCGCATAGCCTTCCAGCACGACCAGCGGCAGCGCTTCACTGATCGAACTCAACACTACGAGGCCGATCTTCGGCAACAACTCGGGTACTTTCTGAAAACCGAGAAACCTGACGTGATCCTTCAATCCGAGGTTGTCCACGATCAGCCGGCATTCCTCCGCATACGGTTTGTCTTCATCCTCCGGCCCGGCGATCCAGCCTTGAGCGGCGGGCAATGCAGTGACGACGCTGCGCATCGCACGGATAAAGGTCTTTACGTCCTTGATGGGGACCACGCGGCCGATCAGACACAACACGGGCGCAATTCCGCCCCGTTGTTCACGCAGCGGAGCGAAGCGCGCGATATCGACGCCGTTCGGAATCGATTGCGTGCGCGCGGCGGCCGCGCCGTCGTCGATCTGGCGGCGCCGGTTCGCCTCGTACAGCGAAACGATGTGGCGCGAGGCGGCATAACAACTGCGACCGAGTACGTCGAAAAAACGGATCCACAGATCCTGGAAGTACGCGACCTGTCCGCCGCGCCGCTCGAACACGCCACGGTTGTCACGGACCCACGTGCTTTGGAACAAATCGATCTTGCGTTCCTTGGTGTAGATGCCGTGCTCGGACAGGATCAGCGGCCGCCGCGTGCGATTGCGCAGCAGCGCGCCGAGAAAGCCGGCGTATCCGGTCGATACCGTGTGCAGCGCACGCGCGCGCGGAGCGCGGCTTGCGATCGCCAGCAGGATCCAGATCGGCGTGTGCATGATGCGCACCGTCCAGAAGTAGTCGACGAAAGACGGATCGGTGCAGCGGTCGCGATAACTCTGCGCGATGAAGTTCCACGAAAGGCGCGAGTGCAGGAACGCCCGTTCATCGAGCGGCTGTCCCGCTTCCAGCAGCGGCAGCACAGGAGCGAGTTCGACATCGATGGCGTCGGCCGTTGTGCCGCGCGCGCCGCGAAATTTCTCGTGCAGCGCGTGCGAACGCGCGAACGCTTCCGCATCACCGTCCTCGGCTGCGGGCGGCAGATCGTCGCGCGCGAATTCGTGCAGGTAGTGGCATTCCAGGTGCACGAGGTTGTCGGGCAGCGCGTACTTCATCTCACCGTAGTCGGCGCGGCGGCTGCCGATAAAAATCGCACCGAACTGAAACTCGGGAAAGCCGCGGATGATCTGATTCACCCAGCTCGATACACCTCCGCTGACATACGGGAAGGTGCCTTCGAGCAGCAGCAGTACGTCGACAGACCCGGCGCGCCGTTCGACATGGCTGGTGTTGGGACGGGTCGCCATTGTGCGAACTACGCCGCCCAGTACTGCTGCAGGCTTAACAGCCGTTCGGACCCCGGCTTGTTGCCGAGTTCGAACATCGCCGCGCGCACGTCGCGGTGGCGGCCCTGCAGAAAACGAAGCTCGGCGAGATACGGCAACACCGCGGCGCGCGACGTGCCGGCGGCAAGCGCCTGCGCGAGCGCGCCGTCCGCCGCGGCAAGCTGCCCGCGCTTCAGTTCCACTCGCGCGATCAGCATCCATTTCGCGCCGTCGCCCGCATCTCCCGCGAGCGCGCGCTCGGCATGAATCAATGCCTGTTGAAGCGCAAAGTTCGCGGCATCGCCTTGCGTCAGATCCTGGTAGACGAACTCCCAGTACAACTGTGCGACGCGGGCGCAGATCGTACGCGTCGTTTCGCGATCGTCCATTTCCTCGGCGAGCGCGAGCAGCCGTCGTTCGCGCGCGAGCGAATCCGAAATTTCCTTCTCGCGCCGGTCGAGCATGCCGTACGCGAGCAATCGCATGTCGTCCGACGGATCAGCCAGCAGTTCGCGCAACAGCGCGCCCGTAGCGCGCGCCGAAGTTCCGCCCAGCGTCAGTAGCGCTTCGACGCGCGTGGCCGCCGCCAGCTCCCGATTGAGCAGTCGGGCGCGCACCGCGGCGCCGGGCAAGCGCGAGCCGGCGCGCTCGGGCGGCGGCGTGTATTCGGGATTGGCGATGCTGCGAAAAACACGCGGCTGCAACAACTGGGGAAAGAGCGCGCCGGCAAACACGCCAAGCACGCTCGCCGCCAGGCCGATCAGCGGCACAAACAGGTTTGCGCCGAAAAGCGCCGCCCACAACCAGCGGCGCGGCTTTCTGTAGAGCGCGGGAAACAGCGCGCCAATCGCGAGCGCCGCGAATGCGCTCGCGACCGCGTGCAGGGCGACAAAGACGGCCAGCGTCTGGGTTTCCTGCGTTCCAAACACAAGCGCGAGCAAAGCCCCGAGTTCGAACACCAGCGCCGCAAGCCCGAGCGCGAATCTGCGCGTTATTGCGAACAACGACGTCGCAAGCGATCTCAACCGGCTGAGATTCGCCGTCAATGGCGGCGAGTTACGCAAACGCCTTCTCCACCAGCGCTGTCAGTTGTTCGAGCGGCGTATCTTCATTCAGCGCGGCCGATAGCGAGATCACCCCGCTCGACGCCGGTATGTCACCGTGCCGCTCGCGCAACGTGCGCGCTATGCGCTCGAAGTAGCCGGCGACACCGACCACATCGGCGAGCGGCAGCAGCAACACGAGCGCTCGTTTGTCGCCGGCGGCGTGTTGCCACGCGAGGTCAACATCGCGCCGCAGGCGATCGATGCGCGGGAACCACTCCGCCGCGGCGTCGGCAGGCGCGGCATACGCGACCAGCGACGAGCGAACGAACGCGTTGGCCAGCAACCGCTGCAGCCGGACCATTTCGGACGCGAAGTCCGGCGGCAGTTGCGGATATACAGCCAGCATCGGCTCGATGCTGTCGACGGTGTCGATGCTGTCGCCGTAGTAGGCCAGCACAACCGCGACGAATTGCAGGGTTTCCAGTGTGAGCGAGGTAAACGCAATCCGCTCGACCACCAGCACACCGTGCAAGCGACCGCTGCTGGCAATGATCGGCGCGCACACAAGATAACGGCTCGGCCGGTCCGACTCGACAAACGGATCGCTCTGCACATGTGTCAACTGGCCGCTTTCAAGCGCAGCCACCAGCATCGGGTCGGCGCTTTCCAGCGGCGCGAAGTCGCCGTGCTTTGCGGCCGCGTTCGTGCCCACCCGCGCTTTGTCGATCGCGAAGAGCGCGGCCGCTTCAAAACGGCAGCTTTGTGCCAGCAGGTGCAACACGCCGGCCGCGGCAGGAAGCGGCGTCGCGACGGTCGAGCGCGCCACATCCGCGCGCATCAGCTGGCGCAACGTGAACATCATGTCGCGCAGCGTGTACGGCTTGGCAACCAGTTCCTGCTCGAGCCGGTCGTGCGACACGGAGAGCAGATAGTGATCGTGAGTCAGCGTGTGCAGCCGCTCGTCGACGTACGCATTGACCGCCTGCCCCTGCTTCAGGCGCGCGTTCCATAGATCGGAGAACTCGCCGGCGATCATTACCAGCACCAGACCACCGAGAAAATTCAGGCGCGGGAAAGCGTCCGCCAGTTGCGCAGCGTCGTGCAGCACCAGCCAGCCCGCAAGCGCGCAGCCCATCGCGAGAATGCCGATCACCGTGCCGTAGCGCAGCGCCATGATCGTCGACACCAGCCACAGCCATGGAAAGCCACCCGCGGTAAACAACGGATCCTGGCGGTTGATGAGAAACCCCACGCCGATCGCGAGCGCCATGATGACCAGGGTTTCCGCGGCGGCGATGCGCCAGTCGACGCTCGTGCGCCACAGCGTGACCGTGCGCGGCAGCCAGCGCCTTGCTGCGCGCTCGGCGGGAGTGGGCGCGGCGGCACGCAGTCGCTTGGGGCCGCGCAGTTGCATCAGCCTTCCGCTACGCCGATGTCAGGTCGCATGCGCGACAGCCAAAACGACCAGACCCCACAAGACAACCGCGATGGCAATTGCCAGGATCACAAGACCGCAAGCAAGCCATTGAAGAACCCGTCCTCGAACCGCGGCCGCTTTGCCGCGCACGATCGGCGTGTCGCGAACCAGCCGCTCGCCTTCGAGCGGAAATCGAAGATGTCGGCGCATAGCGGACCCGCGCATCCACAGATGCGCAGCAAACGCAAACAGGGGCGCGATGATTGCCAGCACGAGGACGACGGTGATGCTCATCGACCGCTGCGTCATTGCGCCCGTATCGGACAGCAGCCAGCGTTCCAGCAGCGGTCGATAGCGCTCGAACACCGCAACAACGATGCCACCCGTCAGCGCGCCGAAGGCAACCAGCAGCAGCGCGCGTCGCCGCGCGGCGGGGTCGGCGCGCTGGATATCGCTCATACCCTCGCGGTCCGAAGCACGCCGCGCAACCAAATCTCGATAACCAGCACGGAATTCGGAGGTACGAATCCGGCGATCCCTTTGTCGCGCCATGCGAGGTGTGGGCCGATAAGCTCGATGCTGGGAGCGATGTCCATCGCACGGTTTGTCATTACGGCGAAAGCCGGAATCCAGCGCGGCCCGAAGACATTGGGCTGCGGCTGAAGCCTGCCCTCGACTCCGATCGGGGGCCGGAATGACGGCACTGGAACTGTTCCGCGAATGAACTCCCCACACTAGCGCGCCAGCGGCTGCGTCAGACCACGTATCAGTTTCTGCGCCACGGCCGCCAGCGCTTCGCGACTCCAGCCGCTGCGCGCACCGGCCGCGGACCAAACGACTTTGTTGTTCGCCAGATCGGTGATCTGTAGCGTCAAACCGACCGCGGGCTCACCGTCGACGCCAACCTTGTAGCGCCACTCGGAAACGCTTCCGCCAATTGCATAGCGCGCGCCGCTCGTTCGCGCCCACGCGAGCGCCTTGTCTTGTGTCGCTGCGTCCTGTGGCTCGAACAGGGATTCACCCCCGAGCGTCTGCGGTGCGCGCACCACATCGCCGATGCCGCGCACGCGCAAAACGCTATCGACGATGGCCGCCGCGCGTTGTCCTGCTTGCGGCGTTTCGGTCAGATTGATGAGCGGCAACACCGCCCAGCGCATGTTGCGATCGAGGCCGGCGGCCGGCGCAACGTCGAGCGTGCTGCACGCTCCAAGCGACCACGCCAGGAGGACCGTCAGCCATTTTCGGCGGTGCGTTTTCATGGTTCGTCTCCTCCCGTCCGGGCCGTAATTTAGAACAGCCAGCGATACCTGCCCGTGATTTGGAAAAAAGGCGTTGCATCCGCGCCGCGGCTGGAGCCGCCGCCGATCGACAGTTCGAGATGATCGGTGCCGACAACCGCGCCCCCGGCGCCAACGCGCCAGTCGTAGTTGCCGCCGCTTTGTCGATCGTGATTGAGGCCGAACGCGCACCACGGGCGCCATGCACGCGTATAGCGCTCGCGCGCCGATTCACCGCACACAAGCGCAACGCCGATCTGCGAGGTCGAGCGCGGCAGAAAACTTGCGTTGCTCGCGCCGGCGCGCGCGGAACCGGGAAGCAACTGCGCGAGCCACGCGTCTAGGCCCGCGTAGGGGCGATAGTGCAAGTCGCTGAGCGATGCGCGCAGCGAAAGATCAGGATAGTCGAGCCGCAGCGTGTGGCCGAACTCCGCACGCACAATGCTGCCGCGGCCGAGCGTGCCGCCGTCGAGCGCCGAATAGCGATTCGCCTCGACACTCAGGCTCGCGAACTCGCGCTGCGACAGCCGGACAAACGCGTTGAACGCAAGCGTGTCGCGTTCGCCGCCGGCGCGGAGGAAAACGGAGTCCGTGGCCAGGTCGTCGATGCCGATCCGCGCGCCGAGGCGCAGCCTTGGCGTGACGTCTCGCTCACCCTGCACCAGCAGGCCGGCGCTCGAGCCGACGCCGTCGCGCGCATGAAGTTGCAGCCGCCCGCCACCGTCGCCATCAAACCTGCGGAGCAGCGCGATCGCGAGCAGCCGCTCGTTTGCCAGCCCCACGAGTTGCGCTTCGTCGGTCGAAACGCGGTCGATGAAGACAGACTGCGCCGCGACCTGCGTGCCAGACGACAGCCCGAGCGCGCCGTCAAGCGTCCACGTGTGTTCGCGCAACGGCCGCTGGCGGAAGAACGCGCCGCCGCCACCGGCGAAGTCCGGCGTCCGTGTGGTCAGATTCAAGAGCCGGGCGTGCAACTCTTCGTTGTGCGGCAGGCGTTCGAACGGCTCGAACGCGAGCGATTGCGCAAGCGACGAATCGGCCACACGCTGCGCAGCTTCAATGCGGTCGAAGATCGGCAGCCAGTCTGCGGCACCGTCGAGCAGCGCGCGCACTTGAGGGCGATCGCCCGTTGCCAGCGCCACGCTCAACGCCGCCCACTCGGGCCGCATTTCGATGTGCGCGCGCGTTCGCAGCAGCCACGCCTGCGCGAGTTCACTGTGCTCGCGACCAATCCAGTATGCGAGCGCAGCGTCGCGCGTCACATCATCGATTTTTTCGTTGGCCGTCTCGGTACCCGGTCTCTCACGCAGAAACGCATACAGGCGCGCACGCGCGCGGTCCGGCGCTTCAAAACTCAACGCGAGCGGCACCAGCCGCGCGGCGAGCGCCCGGCGTTCCGTTGATCGCGGCGTGGTCCGTTCGGAATCGCGCAACAATGGCCAGGCGTGCGCGCGGGCCTGCCACGCGTGCTCGACATGACCGATGCGTTCGTGCGCATCGGCGTAGTCGAGCCACCACGCCGGGTCGCCACCGGCCTGCAATCGCAAACGGATGAAGCGCAACGCCCGCACCGGCTCCTGCAACGCGAGCCAGCCCGCGGCGAACGGTGCCCACAATTCACTCGCGCCGACTGCCAATGCAGACCAGCGCGCGAGCCGATCGCGCAGCGCGGGTGCGTCGCGCACCGTGATCAGCGCCCACACCACCAGCGCACGCACGGATAGGTTGTCGGGCGCGATCGCAAGCGCGGCTTCGGCGTCGCGCAAGGCTTCGCGGGGTTTGCCTTCGGCGAGCAGGAACTGCGCGCGTATCGACAGAAAATCGGCGTCCTTCGTCAATCGCGCAAGCTGCGCTTGGGTCAAACGATTGAAGAAGGCGCGCACGCCGGCAGTGTTGCCCGCGGATTGCAGCAGATAGATGACGCGCAGTGCGAGGTAGGGTTCGCCAAACCGATCAAACGCTTGCGCCATCACGAGCGCAGCTTCGTGCGGCGCATCGGTTTCGAGGATGGCGGCGAGATCGTTGTACACACCGACGTCCGTACGTCCGGCGGCGAGTAATTGCCGATAGCCGCGTATCGCCGCGGCATTGTTGCCGGCGGCGCGCGCCAGTTCCGCGTAGGCGGACCAAAAGTCGCGATCGTCCGGTTTGGCGAGCGAAACGGCAGAAGCGATTGCCGCGAAGGCGGCAGCGGCGTCGCCGCGCACTGCTTCCACTTCCGCCAGGCCGCGCGCGTAGGCTGCGTTCGGTCCGAACTCGCGATTCAACGCGCGCCATGTGGCGCGCCGCAAAGGCTCGTCGCCGACTGCCTGTGCGAGCCTCGCGATGTTTTCGAGCACGATCCGGCGATGAGGTCCATCGCGGCGCGCCTGCAACAGCGCGAGCGCTTGTTGCGGTTCTCCCCGGCGCTCGTATATCCCGACCATCGTCTGCACAAGTTCGATCGCCTGTGGCCGGCGTCGCAGCTCGCGTTGCAAAGCTTCAAGCCAGCGCTCGTTATCGGATACCTGCGGCGCGCGCCGCAATACTTCCGCCCACGCTTTGTCATCGCCGGTTGCGCGTGCCACCGCGTGCCAGTTTTCCAGCGCGAGCTCTGGCAATCCGGACCAGTCGGCTACTTGCGCCAGTCGCAAACGCCACGGCGTCGAGCGCGGCGCCTGACGCACGGCCGCGCGTGCGACCGCAAGCGCGTCTTTCAAATTGCCGTTGGCGACGAAGACGTCGTAGCTCAGCTGGTACAGACGGTCGTCGAACGGCAGTTGCGGCGCGCGGTCTTCGAGTTGAACGCGGATGAAGCCACTGTCATTCCCGCGCAGAGCCTGCCCCCAGCGAAGGCGGGGGCGGGAATCCAGGGTTGTTCGCACGCAAGACACTGGGGCGATCCGAAGGTGAGCGCCTGCGCGGGGACGACAAGCAACCTCGTCATTCCCGCGGAGGCGGGAGTCCAGCGTCGTTCGATCGCAAGGCACTGGCTCCCCACTTTCGCGGAGACGACACGGCTCCATGACGCTCGCGAGTGCATAACTCCTCTGCCAGTGCCGCAGAGAAAGCCGCAACAACATCCTCGCGTAGCGCTGCGCAACATCGGGACGGCCGGCGGCGAGCGCGAAGCGGGTCAGAAACTCCAGCGTCGCTATGTCGCCTGCGAGTTCGCCCAGATGCGTTTCGGCGGCGGCCAGCGCTTCGTCGTACCGACCGGCTGCGGCCAATGTGCGCAGCGCTTGAAGGAACAAGCGCCGCTTGTCCGCATACGGCTGCGCTTCTGCCAGCGCGCGCATCAGCAAACGCGCAGCCAGGTCGCTTTCGCCCAGCGCCAGCATCGACGCGGCCCTGGCCTCCCACCACGCCAGCCCCGGCCGCAAGTCATCGCGCTCGATCAGACGCTCGAGCCACAACACAGCCGCGCGCCGCGCGCCGTAGTCAAGCGCGCGCTGCGCGAGTTCAAGTTCGATATCGGCGGCAAGCGGCCGTGCCGAAAGGCTCTCCAGCGTTGCAAAGACGCGCGCCAGCAGCGCGGCGCGGCGCGGGTCGTCAATGCGAAGTGAAAACGCCTCGCGCGCATCGAGGTCGAGTTCCAGCACGGCAATCCGTTCGGCGGCTACGCGATCGACGTCGCGCGCAAGCCGGCGCAACTGTTCGCGCGCCGCGTCGAAGGCGCCGAGTTCGATCAGCGTGTTGGTCAGACGACGCCGCAAGCCGGGCGCGTCGGGGTGCGCGGTCAGCCACGCCTGCATGTAGGCGATCTCCAGCGGGTCTTCGCCGCGCAGACCCGCTTCGAGCGATCGCTGCAAATCGCGCGCCGGAAACGTCAGCACCAGGCCCACCGCCGCGATCAATGCGAGCGCGGACGCCAGCCACGCCGGCATCAGCCGCTGCCGGTCATCAACGGCAGCGGACGACCACCACGTGCCGCGCGGGCGTTGTGGACGTGCTTGTGGCTGCCAGCTCATAGCGGCTTATATCGCGCTCGGAGGAGCGCGGTGGATTGATAACCCGTCCGTTTGCCTGCACGGTGCAGCGCTCGGCACCGCGTAGAGCGAAAGCCGGTTGCATATAGGTGTTGAAGGTGAATTCAAGCGTGCCGGAGTCGCGCTTCAAATCGGAGATCCAGCCGTTCGCTTCTTCGAGTTGAGGTTCCGTAGCGGAGGATTCGCTCGTCGCAACGACGGCAACGACCGCGCTGCCGGATGCGAGGTGCACATAACGTCCGCCCGGACCGGCGCGCGTTCCCGCCACCTGTGCGCTCGATGTCATCGCGACGTGCCGGTCAGGGCGGATGCGCAGCGTGCGCAGATCACCACGGCCGCGCACGATCCAGGTCGGTTCGCTGTGACGCCAGTCGCGTGCGATCGCCATCGACTCGAAGTCGATCACTTTGCGGATGTAGTCCGATGCATAGACCGGTGTGGTCGACTGCGACAGCGCCCAGCCGTACACCTTATGCAGGGCCGCGAGTCCCGCCGGCTTCGACGCCGAATACGTGTGGTAGTAGACATTGATGGGCTTCAGTCGCAACGGCGCTTCGGTCATCTCGAAGGTTTCAATGGCGCGTTGATAGCCATAAAACGGTCCGGTCCACAGGTTGGTGTAGACGTTCTCGTTCTGATTGGGCGCATACACCTGAAAGCTGCGTCCGCGCCGCAACCCGAGCCCTTGGACCAGCGTCAGCGTGGCGGCGGTGCGCGTGATTTCCGTGCCGCCGCCGTTCATCTGCAGCAGCCCGGAGTCTTCGGCCAGCTGGACCGCCGTAGCCGATGGCATGCAATCGCCGCTCCACAAGAGAATGCGGGTGCGCTTGCCGGCCGGCGCCAGGCGGTGGTCGATGTAGGCCGCCGAGCCCGCGATCTCCGCAGCGAGAGAGAACTTGTAGTCGGGCAGCATCAGGCGCGGCGCTTTCGCATCGCTGCCGGCGAGTTTCTCGGCGTCGCGCCAGATGAACGGGTGCGACAGCGTATGGCTGGCGAGCTCCACGTGCGGCTGAGCGAACATGCGGCGCGCGATCGCTTCCAGTGCGGGCGCCTGTTCGCGATACAGCCCATTGCTCGCAACCTCTCCCTGGATTACCGACATTGTGGTCGGCACGCGAAAGCGTGACAGCACCTCGCGCAGCAGCACCTCCGCGGCATAGGGCGTCCCCGGTAGTTCCGCGCGCGACGCAAAGCCGTCGCCGTCGATATGAACAAGCAACATACGGCGGCCGCCTTCGGTCGTCACATCGGGGGCCGGAAACTGCGGATCGCCAAGCGCGCCACGCAGGAACGCAATCGGATCGACGATCCAGTGCGCATGGCCATCGAGCAGAGGAGGGCGAAACACAAAAGGCTCGAATGCGAATGCACCCCACGATGTAAACGCTGCCGCGTCGATGGTCGCGCCGTTTTCCGCGTGCAGCCGCAGCAACCGAGTTGCTTGCACATCCGCGGCGAGCGCGAACGATGTCGTCGGGCGCGCCCCGGCGGGCGGCGGTGATTCGAAACCGATCAACGGATCGCGCTGCGTAACGGCGACCGCGCCGCTTGCGCGCGCGGCCTGCAGCCCGAGTTCGCGTAACAGCGGCGTGGCCGGATCGACCCCGAGCGCATTCATCAACACCAGCCGCAGCCCGGCGTCGCGTTGCGCGCGCAGCCACTTGGCGAATTCCGGACTGCGTGCGCCCAACGAATGTGAGAACCACGTGACGAGCGCCGCGTAACGTCCGCCGCGAAGATCGGGCAGGGGCGCCTTGATGTCAAAGGCTTCCACCGTGTAGCCAAGGTAGTTAAGTGGCATCGACAGGAACTGCACCGCAGTCGCCTGATGCAGTTGTGCGCCATCCGGCAGGTCGGTGACGATGGCGACGCGGCGCGGCTGCACTTCGATGTCGCCGACGCCGAGCGAGTCGAGCAGCGCGTTGGTGACCCACGGCACGAAGCCGAGGGCGCGGATTTTCTGCGCGGTCTCGCGCGCAGTCTTGCGATCGGAGGGTGCTGCGTAGTCGATCGCGATGACTGGAATGCCGTGCTCGTCGCGCACCCGCTTTAGTGCGGCACCGAGCCACGTGCGATCGGCGTCGGAAACATCGCCGTAGGTGCTGGTGGCCGCGTCGAAACGTTGGAAGAGCGATTCGGCGGCGACGGCGAAAGCGTGGCCGCGCAGGCGTGGAAGGATTTCAAAGCCGCGGTTGAAAATGAGCAAGATGCCCGGGTAGCGCGCACGCAGATGTTCGATCAATCCGACCAGCGCTTCTTCCTGTGCGCGTTTCGCTTCGATGCTGACAGCGAACAAGTGATACGAATCGAGCGTGTCAAGAAAAAATCCGCGCCATCCTTGCTGCCAGAGCGGGCCGATCACGCGGTCGGAAAAAAAATCGCGCCAGCCCGCTGCAGTCTGATCGATCAGTCGACTCCCCCACAGCGTGTTCGAACCGCGCAACCACGCGGGAGGTAGCGCGGAAAAATAACTCCGCGACGGCACCACCTCGACCACACTGACGTACGCGAACCACGATGTGTGCCGCCGCGGCAGGCGCGCTGCATCGACGTGCGCGGGTTCAAGCACCACTGCATCGAAGGCCTGCAATTCGTCGAGCGGCGGATCAGCGCCGTAGTGAAACGCAAAGCTCGGTTGAGCGACCGCCGCTCCGGCCATCGCGCAGGCGACGGTGGCGATCGCAACGAGCCTTGCCAAGGCGAGCATCGCGGCGATGCTAACAGTGCTGCTAGCGGCTTCATCGGCCATACTCCGCTGCTGCTTCGGCAAAGGAGCCCCGGCCATGAGCGCATTGATCCTCGGCTTGCTGTTGTTCCTCGGCGTGCACTCGGTTCGCCTGCTGGCGGATGACTGGCGCACCAACACGATCACGCGCATCGGTGGCGGCCCGTGGAAGGGCATGTATTCGCTACTGTCAGTGGCTGGAGTGGTGCTGATCGTGTGGGGCTACGGTCTGGCGCGTGCCGCGCCCGAGCTGTGGTCGCCGCCGGGATGGACGCGGCCGGTGACCTCGGCGCTGACATTTTTCTCGTTCTACCTGATCGCTGCTGCATACACGCCGCGCACGCGCATTCGGGCGATGATCGGCCACCCGATGGTGGCGGGCACCATGCTATGGGCGCTGGCGCATCTGCTGTCGAGCAGCAGGGCGAGCGATGTCCTGTTGTTCGGCGGATTCCTCGTGTGGGCGGCGTTTGCGTTTCGATCATTGCGACGGCGCGATCGAGCGGCAGGGAAAACATTGCCGCCCGGCACGCTGAAGGGCGATCTCACAGCGCTGGTGATTGGCGGCGCGGTGTGGGTCGCATTCGGCCTCTGGGTGCATCGCTGGATCACGGGCGTGCCGGTGTTCGGATAGTCGACACGTTGGCAGCAGTCTCGTGTCATCCCCGCGAAGGCGGGGATCCAGCGTCTTTGGCCGCAACGGCACTGGGTTCCCGCTTGCGCGGGAACAACATGATCTTTTCCCAGCGACTTGCGTTGCAACAGCAATGATTCGACTGCCGTAACATCCGCGCCGCTTTCGGCTGATCTTTCAGCAAATGCCTTACAAGCATTTGCTGCGCGAAATCTCCCCTCTCCCCTGGAGGAAGAGGGGCCGGGGGAGAGGGGGCTGAGCGTTCAAACCGTCAATCATCAAGTCAACGCTCAGTAAGTCGTCTGATGCCCGAACAACAATCCCTGTTTGCACCCGCCGGCGAAAACGCCGATGCGCTGACGCTCGCGCACTTTGCGCAGCGCGCGTATCTCGACTACGCGGTGTCGGTGGTCAAGGGACGCGCGCTTCCCGATGTCGCCGACGGTTGCAAGCCGGTGCAGCGGCGCATCCTGTACGCGATGAACGAAATGGACCTGGCGGCGAACGCGAAGCCCGTCAAGAGCGCGCGCGTCGTAGGTGACGTGCTCGGCAAGTTTCATCCGCACGGCGACCAGGCCGCGTACGACGCCATGGTGAGAATGGCGCAGAATTTTTCGCTGCGCTATCCGCTCATCGACGGGCAGGGCAACTTCGGTTCACGCGATGGCGACGCGCCGGCCGCGATGCGCTACACCGAAGCGCGGTTGACGAAGATCGCGCAACTGCTGCTCGACGAACTCGACGAAGGCACCGTCGAGTTCGTTGCGAACTACGACGGCTCGACGCGCGAGCCGCAGTTGCTGCCGGCGCGCCTACCGTTTGTTTTGTTGAACGGCGCGTCGGGAATCGCGGTTGGGATGGCAACGGAGATCGCTTCGCACAACCTGCGCGAAGTGGTGGCCGCGCTTCATCTTGTCCTTGCCGATCCGAAAACGAAGCTCGACGCACTGCTGCGCGTGCTGCCGGGTCCGGATTTCGCCGGCGGCGGGCAGATCATTTCGACGCGTGACGAGCTTCGCGAGATCTATGGCAGCGGGCGCGGCAGCATCAAGGTTCGCGCGCGGCACGGCTTCGAAGAACTGGCGCGCGCCCAATGGCAACTCGTCGTCAGCGAATTGCCGCCCGGCGCTTCGACGCAGAAGGTCATGCAGGAGATCGAGGAACTCACCAATCCGAAGATCAAGGCAGGGAAAAAGTCACTGACGACCGAGCAGCAGCAGACGCGGCAACTCGTGCTGTCGGTGCTCGACTCGGTGCGCGACGAATCGGGCAGGGATGCCGCCGTGCGGCTGGTGTTCGAGCCGCGCACCTCGAAGGTTGATCGGCAGGAGTTCGTCAACGTGTTGCTGTCGCATACGTCGATGGAATCGAGCGCGCCGATCAATTTGGTCATGATAGGACGCGACGGCCGGCCGCGACAGAAAGCCCTGCCGGAGATCCTTGTCGAGTGGATCGAGTTCCGTGTCGAGACGGCGCGCAAGCGTACGCAGCACCGCCTGACGCGGGTGCAGGACCGCATTCACATCCTCGAAGGGCGGCAGGCGGTCCTGCTGAACATCGATAGGGTGATCAAGCTGATCCGCAATTCGGACGAGCCGAAGCCCGAGTTGATCCGCGTCTTCAAGCTGACCGAGCGCCAGGCCGACGACATCCTCGACCTGCGATTGCGGCAACTGGCTCGGCTGGAAGGCATCAAGATCGAACAGGAACTGGCGGAGCTGCGCAAGGACGAATCCTCATTGCAGAAACTGCTGGGCTCCGAAGCTGCGTTGCGCAAACTGATCGCGAAGGAGTTCGACGAGGACGGGAAGAAGCACGGCGACGCCCGGCGCACGCTGATCGAGGCGGCCGAACGCGCGAGCATTGAAGTGAAGCTTCTTGACGAGCCGGTGACAGTGATCGTTTCCGAGATGGGATTCGTGCGCGCGCGCACGGGCCACGGACACGACGCAACGCAGTTCGCGTTCAAATCGGGCGACGCGTTGTATGGCGCGTATGAAGTACGCACCGTCGATCAGTTGGTCGCCATCGGCAGTGACGGCCGCGCCTATACCGTGCCGGTGGCGCAATTGCCGTCGGCGCGCGGCGATGGCGCGCCGGTGACATCGCTGATCGAGCTCGAAGGTGGCACGCGAGTTGTCGCCTACGCGGCCGGCGCCGCCGCGCAACCGTTGCTGCTGGCGACGAGCAACGGCTATGGCTTTGCGTGTGCCCTGGGCGATTGCGTTTCACGCCAGAAGGCCGGCAAACAGTTCATCACGGTGGATGAGGGCGCGGTGCCGTTGCGACCGGCGTTGGTGGCGCCCGAGACCGATAACCGGATCGCGTGTCTTTCCGAAAAAGGCCGCCTGCTTGTATTTGCCGCAACCGAGATCAAGCCGTTGTCGGCGGGCGGCCGTGGCGTCATGCTGATGGGACTGGACGACGCCGAGCAACTGATCGGTGCGGTGAGTTGTGGCGACAGCGGCATCGAGGTGACCGGACTCGCACAGCGCAGCGGCAAGGAGACCGCGATCACGCTGGCGGGTAAGGACCTTGAGTCGCACGCCGGCCATCGCGCGCGCAAAGGAACGCTGCTGAAATCGCGTCTGAAACCCACTGGAATCACCCGACGCGCGCGCCCGATGGCCGCTGAATGACGCGGCGGCTCGTCTTCGCCGCCGCCCGGTGGCCGCCGCAATCGCCTCCGCATGTTCGACCGTGAATCCGTACTACGACCCCACCAAGCCGCACCACCGCCCCGACGGCTTTCAGAACGTTGACCCGCAGGCGTTGATGCCGCGGCCGTTCAGCGAGTTCTTCCGGTGGCAGCGCGATCGCTGGTCGCTCGACATACCGCCGCCGAAGATGGATCTCGCACCTATTGCGGCCGACCTTGCTTTCCTTCGCGCGAATAAAAGCGAGTTCGCTGCGACATGGATCGGCCATGCAACGGTGCTGGTGCAGCTGGGCGGCCTGAACGTACTGACCGATCCGCATTTTTCCGAGAGAGCGTTTCCGGTGCAGTTCGCCGGGCCGAAACGATGGCAGCCGCCGGCTATCGCGATGAAGGATCTGCCGCACATCGACGTCGTGTTCGTCTCGCACAACCACTACGACCATCTGGATGAAGGTTCCGTGCGCGCGCTCAACGCGCAGCCAGGCGGTCCGCCGCTATTCGTTGTGCCGCTGGGCCTTGAGCGCTGGCTGGCAGGCGCCGGCATCACGAATGCGAAGCCGCTCGACTGGTGGGATAGCGTTGCCGTCGGCGCCGCGAAAATCACGCTGACCCCCGTGCAACACTGGAGCCGCCGCAGCTATAGCGACACCAACACCACGCTGTGGGGCGGCATGGCGCTCGAGTCCGGCGGACGCCGCGTGTTCTTCGCCGGCGACACCGGCTATTCAGTGCAGCACTTCAATGAAATCGGCGCGCGCTTTGGCGGCTTCGATCTCGCGTTGATTCCGATCGGCGCCTATGAGCCGCGCTGGTTCATGCGGCAGCAGCACGTCAATCCGGAAGAAGCGGTGATGATCCACCGCGAGGTGCGTGCGCGGCTGTCGATCGGTGTGCACTGGGGAACATTTTTGCTGACCGACGAACCGCTCGATCAGGCGATAACGGATCTGGCCGCTGCGCGAACGAAGCTGGGTGTGCGCGACGAGGCGTTCGTCACGGTGAAGCATGGGGAGACGGTGAAATTCCGCGATCGGTGATCATCTCGCGATATGGGGAGCAATCACAGATCTCCATAGGCGATAGCCTTCAGCGCTCAGGTGCAGCTTGTCCTCCGCAAAGAGTTCCTCACGCGGCTTGCCGTCGGCTCCGAGCATTGGCGTGAAGACGTCGAGATAGATCAGATCCCCGCCTTGCGACGTGTAGGTCTCGATCATTTCATTCGCCGCTCGGACTTTCTGAATCAGGTGCCAACGTGCCGGACTCGGCTTGATGGCAATGAACGCGATTCGAATCTCGGGGAGCTTGTGGCGGATGCGGGTGACGAACTCCCGGTAATCTTCGAAGACCCGCTGCGGAGTCTTGCCATTGGCGAGATCGTTGTCTCCTGCGTAGAGGACCACCATTTTCGGCTGGTAGGGCGCCACTATGCGGTCGATGTAGTAGATCGAGTCGGCAATTTCAGAACCCCCGAACCCGCGATTGATGACCTTGGTCGAGGGAAACGCGTCCGCCAGATCTTTCCACAACACGATCGATGAGCTGCCGACGAAGAGAACCGCTCCCTTGGGCGGAGGGCTGTGCCGATCAGCCTCTTCGAACTTCGCGATCACGGGTTCCCAGTTGGTGGCGGGGGCGGAAGGCCGCTGCTGCACCGGCGCACACGAGACGCAAATTGCGCACAGGAGCAGTGCCTGAAACGAAGTGGCCATCTTGCGGATCATGGGTCGAGCCTCGGGAAAGCGGCGTCTGGTCAGCAGCAGGGGCCAGGAACGTGCGTTGATCATGCAGCGTTCCGGAGCGCGCGTCCGGAGTCGTCAAAGCTGAGCGCGTCGGCCGCGGCGAACCAAAGCAGCACCGGGCTGCCGGCGCGCAGCATCGTGTCCTGCGGCGCGCGGGCGATGAGACTCGTGCCGGCGGCCGTGACCGCGTGAACGTACGCCACGTCGCCCAGGTGTTCTACCAGCTGCACGGTCGCCGCAAGCGCCGGCGCACCGGCCGGCAACAGGGGCGTGGCGCCGAGTTGCTCGGGCCGGATGCCGATCGTCACGCGATCGCCGGGGCGCAGATGCGCCTCGTCTACCGGCACCTCCAACGTGCCGTCGCCGCTCAAGGCCACGCTGAGCCTTTGCGGCGCGACAGCTTGCACCACGCCGGCGAGCAGGTTGATGCGTGGCGAACCGAGGAAGCTGGCGACGAAGATGTTCGCTGGGTGCCGGTACAGATCGAGCGGCGGCCCGGCCTGCTCGATGCGCCCGCCGTTGAAGACCACGATGCGGTCGGCCAGCGTCATCGCCTCGGCCTGGTCATGCGTGACATAGACCATGGTGGCGTTCAGCATGGCGTGCAGTCGCGTCATCTCAACGCGCATCTGCGTGCGCAGCGCGGCGTCCAGGTTGGACAGCGGCTCGTCGAACAGAAAGACGCCGGGCCGGCGCACGATCGCGCGGCCGATCGCCACGCGTTGGCGCTCCCCGCCTGAGAGCTGTGCGGGGCGGCGCTGCAGCAGCGGCACGATCTGCAGCACCTCGGCGGCTTCGGTCACCGCACGCTCGATCTCGGCCCTGGGCGTGCCGGCC
>Ga0187892_10005506_pt1 | contig 19844 bp, 14 predicted proteins | sample MA1701073metaG_FD_139345 | JGI IMG/M metagenome (GOLD analysis project Ga0187892, IMG submission 139345) | Bio-ooze microbial communities from a basaltic lava cave in the Kipuka Kanohina Cave System on the Island of Hawaii, USA - MA170107-3 metaG ...
CGGCCGCATGCTGCTCGCCGAGGCGTGGCCGCACGCGCAGGCGCTCGCGGAGCGGATCGCCGCGCTCCCGGGCGTCGAGCGCGCGGAGCTGGCGGGCTCCTTCCGCCGCCGGAAGGAGACGGTGGGCGACCTGGACCTGCTCGTCTCGGGCGGGGACCCGGAAGCGGTCATGCGCGCGTTCACGAAGCACACGTCGGTGGCCGACGTGCTCGGCCACGGCGAGACCAAGTCGAGCGTGCGGCTCGCGGCCGGGATCCAGGCCGACCTCCGGCTCGTGCCCGAGGCGAGCTTCGGGGCGGCGCTCCTCTACTTCACGGGCTCCAAGGAGCACAACATCGAGTTGCGAAAGCTGGCGATCGAGAAGGGCATGAGCCTGAACGAGTACGGGCTCACGAAGGGCGAGCGCACGGTGGCCGCGCGCAGCGAGGAGGACGTCTTCCGCGCGCTCGGGCTCGACTGGGTCCCGCCCGAGTTGCGCGAGAGCCACGGCGAGATCGCGCTCGCCCGCGAGGGCGGGCTGCCGCGGCTCCTCGAGCTCGAGGACCTGCGCGCCGACCTGCACATGCACACCACCCGCAGCGACGGGCGCGACACGGTGGACGCCATGGTCGAGGCGGCGATCGCGCGCGGCTACGAATACGTGGCCATCACCGAGCACAGCAAGGCGCTCGCCATGGCCAACGGGTTCGACGCCGCGCGGGTGCGGAAGTCGGTGGGCGAGATCGAGGCGGCGCGCCGCCGGCATCCCGGGATCCCCATCCTGCACGGGCTGGAGGTGGACATCCTGGCCGACGGCGAGCTGGACCTGGACGACGAGACGCTGGCGCTCCTCGACTGGGTCATCGTCTCGATCCACTCGCGCTTCGAGCAGCCGCCCGCCGTGGCCACGGCGCGCGCGCTGCGCGCCGTCTCGCACCCGCTCGTGCACGCGTTCGGCCACCCGACCGGGCGCATGATCGGCTCGCGCGAGCCGGTGGCGTTCGACGTGGAGCAGGTGGCCGAGGCGGCGGCGGCGAACGGCGTGGCGCTGGAGATCAACGCCTCGCCCGAGCGGCTGGACCTCTCGGATGTGAACGCGCGCCTGGCGCTCGCGAAGGGCTGCCGGTTCGTGGTGGACACGGACGCGCACGCGGTCGGGCAGCTCGACCAGATCCGCTTCGGCGTCTTCCAGGCCCGCCGGGCGGGGCTCACGAAGGCCGACGTCTGGAACACCCGCGGGTTCGAGGCGTTCGAGAAGTGGCGCCGCGGGCGGCGGGCCGGCAGGCCGGCCGGGTCGCCGGCCCGGGAGCGGGCAGCCGCACGGGCGGCCGCGCCGGCCGCGCGGACCGCCAGCCCCGGCCGGAAGGGCGGCTCCCGCGCCGGCAGCCGGAGCGCCACCCGCCGCAAGACCCGCTGACCCGGCCGCATCCTTGACAACAGGTCGCGCGCGGCCGCTGCTACGCTCGCGGCTCCACGGGCGACGTCCGCCCGCGTCCGTCCGCAGGAGGCCGCCATGCACCTTCGCGCCCGCGCCCCGCTCGCCGCCCTCCTCTTCCTCGCCGCGAGTTCCGCCGCCGCCCCCACCGGCGTTCCCTCCGCCTTCAACTCGACCCTGCCCGCCTGCTTCGCGACGTGCCCGTTCGGCGACATGCACATCGTCATGGTCGTACGCGACCTCGCCAACAACCCGGTCGCGGGCTCCACCGTCGTGCTGGACTTCTCGGGCTGTCCGGGCGCGTTCGTCTGCACGTTCCCGCCCGGTGACCCCTACGTCTACGACGCACCCTCGCGCACGGTGCGCATGGTCGCCGACGCCGCGGGGCGCGTGGACTTCCCGCTGCGCGTGGGCGGCGGCTGCGGCGCCGGGGGCGTGCGGATCTTCGCCGACGGGGTGTTCATGGCGTCCTACGCCCTCGCCTCGCCCGACCAGACGGGGAACGGCATGGTCGTGTGCTTTGCCATCGACAACGACTGCGACGTGTTCGCGTCCAAGCTCGGAGGCACGGGCCCGACCGCCGACTTCGACTGTGACGGCGACGTTGACGCGATGGACCAGTCCACCTTCGACCAGCACGTCTCCCAGGCGTGCGAGGGCTACGTGGATCCCGCCCGACGCGACACCTGGGGCCGCGTGAAGTCCTTCTACCGGTGAGCTCGCGCGGGGACGGGCGCCCCCACCGTCCGGATCCCGATCGAGTCGCACGTGAGGCCGGCGGCGTCGCCACCGGCCTCACGCATGCAGACCGCCCGGGCCGTCAGCCCAGCTTCTCGGCGATGCTCTTGGCCTGGAGGAAGAGCAGCAGGTAGTCGCGCCCGCCGGCCTTGCTGTCGGTGCCGCTCATGTTGAAGCCGCCGAACGGGTGGCAGCCCACCATGGCGCCCGTGCACTTGCGGTTGAGATAGAGGTTCCCGACGAAGAACTCGTCCTTCGCGCGCTGGAGCTTGGCCGGGTTCTTCGTGAACACGGCGCCCGTGAGCCCGAACTCGGTGTCGTTCGCGATGCGCAGCGCGTCGTCGTAGTCCTTCGCGCGGACGATCGCCAGCACGGGGCCGAAGATCTCCTCCTGGGCGATCCGCGCGGTGGGGGAGACGTCGTCGAACACGGTGGGCTGGACGAACCAGCCGCTCTCGCCCGGCACGCGGCCGCCGCCCATCAGGAGCTTCCCCTCGCCCTTCCCCACCTCGATGTAGCGGAGGATGCCGTTCATGGCCCGCTCGCTCGCGACGGGGCCCAGGTACGTCCCGTACTGCGCGGGGTCGCCCTGTTTCACGAGCTTCTGGATCGCGGGCAGGAGCTTCGAGACGAACGCGTCGTGCACCGCGTCCACGACGATGGCGCGCGAGCAGGCCGAGCACTTCTGGCCGCCGAAGCCGAACGCGCTCTGCGCCACGCCCAGGGCGGCGGCGTCCAGGTCGGCCTCGTCGTCCACGACGATGCCGTCCTTGCCGCCCATCTCGGCCACCACACGCTTCAACCACTTCTGTCCCGGCTGCACTTCGGCGGCGAGCTTGTTGATGCCGATGCCCACGTCCTTGGAGCCCGTGAACGAGACGAATCGGGTCTTCGGGTGGCGCACGATCTGGTCGCCCACCGTGCCGCCGTCGCCGGTGACGAAGTTGAGCACACCCGGCGGGAGCCCGACCTCCTCCAGGAGCGCCGCGAACTGCCAGGCGATGCCGGGCGTGTCGCTCGCGGGCTTCAGGACCACCGTGTTGCCGGTCACGATCGCGGCCGAGGTCATGCCCACGCAGATCGCGAGCGGGAAGTTCCACGGCGGGATCACCGCGCCCACGCCGAGCGGCAGGTAGACCATGGTGTCGCGCTCACCGGGCATCTGGGTGAGTGGCGGCGGCGCGGCGTAGCGCAGCATCTCGCGCGCGTAGTACTCGAGGAAGTCCACGGCCTCGGCGGTGTCGGCGTCGGCCTCGGCCCAGCTCTTGCCGATCTCGAGCGTCATCCATGCCGAGAAGTGATGGCGGCGCTCCTTCATGCGCTTCGCCGCCTCGAGCAGGTAGGCGGCGCGCTCGGCCGCAGGCACGCGCGACCAGCTCCGGAACGCTTCGGCGGCCGCCTCAACGGCCTGCGCGGCCTGCTCGCGGCTCGCGGACTGGAACCGGCCGAGCACCTCGGAGGGCTTCGCCGGGTTCGTGCTCTCGAACGTCTTCGCGCCCTTCACCCGCTGGCCGCCGATGACGAGCGGGCATTCCGTGCCGGCCGTGGCACGAGCGGCGGCGAGCGCCTTTTCGTAGGCGGCTCGCGCCTCGGGCTGCGAGAAGTCCACGTACGTCGTGGGCGAGTAGGCGGGCAGCGTGCCCGCGTCCACGGGCGCGATCCGCCCGGCGATCGTGCTGCTCATGTGAAGCCTCCGGCGAGGGGCCGCGCGGGCTCCGTCCCGGGGCGGGGCCGGGGCCGCGCGAGCGCGGGGTCCATGGGGTCGGATGCCCGGCGAGTGTAGCGCAGCACCGCGGCTAGCGCAGGAACGGCACGCGGATCGCGGCGTCGCGCCCGCCGCTCTCGACGAGCGCCAGGTAGAGGCCCGGGCGGGCCCGCGCGCCGTCGCGATCGTGCCCGTCCCAGGTGAGCGTGACCTCGCCGTCGGCCTGCACGTCGCCCTCCCACAGCGTGCGGACCACGCGGCCCGCGAGGTCCAGCAGCCGCACGCGGGCGTGGCCGCGTGCGAGCACGCGCAGCTCGGCCGAGCCCACCGCCGGCGAGCGGACGAGCGTGAGCGCCGGCCGGAAGCCGGGCGGCACATCGAGGTTGCCGGGGCCGCGGATGCGGCCGATCGAGCCGGTGCCGGTCGCGAAGTTCACCGCCTGGCGGCAGTACCAGAGCGCTCCGTCGGGACCCACGCGCCAGTCGCTCACCTGGAGGAACCCGCTCCCCCACGCGGTCGGCGAGGGCTGCCCGGCGATCGGGGGCGCGAGCGACCACGTCCCGCCCGATTCCTCGAGCCGGCGCAGCACGCCCGAGTAGTAGTCGTTCGCGAACAGGTCGCCGTCGTGGTCCGCGGGCCAGTTGTGCGCGCCTCCGGAGCGAGGCCGGTAGGATCCCGCCGAGATGATCGAGGCGGCGCCCTGCTGGGTCGTGCGGTCGTACTCGTAGGCCGGTGCGGCGAGGCCCGGCGGCTCGGGGCCGCAGCTCGCGGCATGCGGGCCCACCGCGGTGCCCTCGCGCCACGGCCAGCCGTAGTTCGCGCCCAGGATCGGCGTCACGGCCGCCGACTGCGCGCGCAGCGTGATCGGCGTCGGCGGCTGGAGCAGGTCCAGCTCCTCGCGGTCGCGCTCGCCCACGTCGCCGATCGCGAGCGTGCCGAGCGCCGGGTCCACCTGGAAGCGGAACGGATTCCGCAGGCCGTACGCCGCGACGAGCCGCAGGTTCGAGTCGGGTGAGTCGGCCCACGGGTTGTCGGGCGGCGTGAGCTGGGCCACGAACGCCGCGCCCGGTCCGGGCGGCAGCAGGTGGGTGCGCAGGCGCAGGATCACGCCGCGCAGGCTCGCCGGGTCCTGCGCGGCGCACGGCACGGCGTCCTCGCCGAGGCTCGCGAACAGGGTGCCGTCCAGACCGAAGCGGACCGTGCCGCCGTTGTGATTCGAGGCCTGGTCGGGCGCGTTCGTCACCAGGTCGAAGCGCGACGCGGGGTCGGCGAGGAGGTCGATGCCGCCGGTGCCGTCAAGATCCCCCGTGAGCGTGAAGCGCGCGATGTGGACGTGCGCGGACGGGACCGCGGAGGTGTAGAAGAGGTAGACGTAGGGGCGCCCCGGGTAGGCCGGGTCCACCGCCACACCGAGGAGCCCCCGCTCGCCGCCGCCCGTGGAGACTCCGGCGACGAAGATCACCGGCGTGGCCTGGAGCGAGACGCCCGGCCGCGCCACGCGCACGCGCGCCGTGAACTGCTCCGTGAACAGCACGCGGCCATCGGGCAGGAAGTCGAACGCCACCGGGAAGGAGAGGCCGGGGATCAGCGTCTCGACCGTGAAGCCGTCGGGCACGTCCTGGGCGCGCGCGCCGGGCCCGACCGCGAGGAGCGCGAGCGCGAGGCCTGAGGCGAGGGTGAGCCGCCGCATGGGTCCAGCATAGGCCTCCGCGGCGGCCCGGGGAACCCGCATTGCGCGGCGGCGCGCGGGGCCACGATACTGCCGCGCCATGACGATCCAGCACTCGTACCGGATGCTGGCCGGCCTGCTCGCCGGGGTCGTGCTCGGCGTCGCCGCGCACCTCGCGTTCGGCGAAGCGCCCGCGCTCCGGGAGTTCGTGCGCCTGGTCACCGAGCCCGCGGGCAGGATCTTCCTGCGGCTCCTGTTCATGCTCGTCCTGCCGCTCATCGTCTCGGCGCTCGCGCTGGGTGTGTCGGGCCTCGGCGACTTCCGCACGCTCGGCCGCATCGGGCTCAAGACGCTCGCCTACACGGTCGTGGTCTCCACCATCGCGGTGCTCATCGGCGTCGTGATGGTGAACGCGGTCCAGCCGGGGCGCGGCCTCTCCCCCACGCTCAAGGCGGTGCTGCTCGCCCAGGCCAGCGCCGCGCCCGCGCCGGCGCCGTCCGCGGGCGCGACCGGCGTGGACTTCCTCGTCGCGCTCGTCCCCAACAACGTCGTGAAGGCGATGGGGGACGGCGACATGCTCGCGGTGATGGTGTTCGCGCTGCTCCTCGGCGCGGGCCTGTCGGTGACCCGCACCGAGTACGCGCGCCGGCTGGAGGAGATGCTGCAGGGGCTCTACGACGTGACCATGCGGCTGCTGGCCTTCGTCATCGGGCTCGCGCCCCTGGGTGTGGCCTGCCTCACGTTCACGCTCACCGCGCGGCTCGGCTACGACGTGCTGTGGCAGCTCGGCGCCTACGTGCTCACCGTGATCGTCGCGCTCGCGATCCAGCAGTTCGTGGTCTACCCGGTGAGCGTGGCCTGGCTGGGACGCACGAGCCCGCTCGCGTTCTTCCGCGGCATCCGCGAGGCGATGCTGACCGCGTTCTCGACCGCCTCCAGCAACGCGACGCTGCCCACCTCGCTCGCCGTGGCGGAGCGCGAGCTGCGGCTGCCCTCGCACGTTTCGCGCTTCGTGCTCACGCTGGGCTCCACCGCCAACCAGAACGGCACCGCGCTGTTCGAGGGCGTGACGGTGCTGTTCCTGGCCCAGTTCTACGGCATCGAGCTCACGCTCGCGCAGCAGGTCACGGTGGTGTTCATCTGCATCCTCGGCGGCATCGGCACGGCGGGCGTGCCCGCGGGCTCGCTGCCGGTGGTGGCGATGATCCTCGGCATGGTGGGGATCCCGGTCGAGGGGATCGGCATGATCCTCGGCGTGGACCGTCTGCTCGACATGTGCCGCACCACGCTGAACGTGACCGGCGACCTGGCGGCGGCGGTCGTGATCTCGCGCGGCGAGGAGACACCGCAGCCGCAGCCCGGGTGATGACCCCGCCCGCGGCATTCGGCGCGCTCGTCGTGGGCGCCGGGGTCCACGGTCTGGCCACCGCCTGGCACCTCGTGCGCCGCGGCGTGCCGCGCGTGGCGCTCGTGGAGCGCTTCCGGCTCCACCACGACCGCGGCAGCTCGCACGGCGCCGCGCGCATCACGCGCACGACCTACTCGGACGAGCGCTACGTGCGGCTGGTACGGGTGGCGCACGAGGAGGAGTGGCCGCGGCTCGAGCGCGAGAGCGCCACCCGGCTCATTCACCGCTGCGACGGCGTCTTCTTCGGCCCGCCCGAGGGCGAGCTCGAGCGCTGGGCGGCCGCGGTCGCGGCCGCCGGCGCGCCCGGCGTGGAGCGCCTCACGCCGGCCGAGGCCCGCCGCCGCTTCCCGGCGTTCGCGTTCCCCGATTCGCGCTTCGTGCTCCACGACCGCACGGGCGGCGTGGCGGCGGCGGCCGACACGTTGCGCGCGCTCGACCGCCGCTGCCGCGTGGAGGGCGTGCACGTGCTCGAGGAGACGCGGGTGCTGGCCCTGGACCCCGCGGCGGATCCCGTCCGCGTCGAGACCGACCGCGGCACGCTGCTCGCCGAGCGCGTCGTGGTCACGGCGGGCGCCTGGGTGGGCTCGCTCGTGCCCGTGCTCGCCGCGCGCACGAGCGTGGCCCGCCAGCACGTGGGCTACTTCCGGCTCGGGCTCCCGGCGGAGCGCATGACGGCCCCGGCGTTCCCGGTTTGGGTCCACCTCGGCGCTCCCGAGGCGGGTGCCCATTACGGGCTCCCCGCCTTCGGCGAGGCCGGCGTGAAGGCAGCGCGGCACGGGGTAGCTGCGGGGCCCGACGATCCCGAGCAGCGGCCGGGCCCGGACCCGGTCGCGATCGAGCGCGTGCGGCGGTTCCTCGCCGGGCAGCTCGCCGTGCCCGTGCTCGCGACCGTGCGCGCGGAAGCCTGCCTGTACACGAACACGCCCGACGAGCACTTCGTGCTGGGGCCCCTGCCCGGCCACCCGCGCGTGGTGGTGGGCTCGGCCTGCTCCGGCCACGGGTTCAAGTTCGGGCCGCTCGTCGGCCGGATCCTGGCCGAGCTCGTGCTCGAGGGGCGGACCACGGTGGCCGAGTTCGAGGCCTGCCGGGAGACGTTCGCGGTCCCGGGCTGACGTGGCGCACGGGCGCGGCGCCGCCGGCCGCCAGCGGCTCGCCGCACGTCGGCCGGACGCCAGCCCCACCCGCACTGGCCGGGGTCAGCGACAAGTCATGTGTGTGAACACATGTCAGCTCCCGGTGAAGCGTCCGCGCCGCCGCGCCGGCACCATCATCCATGGATTCGCGCGTCCAGGCGCGTGATGATGTCCACAGGTCCGCCCGGCCAGCGCCGGCCCCGGACGCACCCTTCACCGAGGAGCAGACATGAAGCTCGTGACCCGGACCCTCGCGGCGCTGCTGGCTCTCCCCGCGGCCGCGACGTTCGCCTTCGCAGCGCCGAGCACCTGGAAGGTGGACCCGAGCCACACGCAGGCGGGGTTCCAGATCCGGCACTTCTTCTCGATGGTGCACGGCGTCTTCCACGACGTCGACGGCACCATCGTCTTCGACGAGACCGACCCCGGCGCGATCAAGGTGGAAGCGTCCGTGAAGGTGGCGAGCGTGGACACCGGCAACCAGAAGCGCGACGGCCACCTCCAGACCGCCGACTTCTTCGACGTCGAGAAGCATCCGGCGCTCACGTTCAAGAGCACGAAGGTCACGGCCGCCGGCAGGAACAAGTACAAGATCGCGGGCGACCTGACGTTGCGCGGCGTGACGAAGCCGGTGACGTTCGACGCGGAGTTCCTCGGCTCGGCGCCCATCAGCATCGGCGGGCGCTCGTTCAGCAAGGCCGGCTTCACCGCCACCACGGTCGTGAACCGGAAGGACTTCGGCATCAACTGGAACAAGGCGCTCGACAACGGCGGCGTGATGCTCGACGACAAGGTCACGATCACGCTGAACGTCGAGGCCGACCTGGCGGAGCCCGCCAAGGCCGAGGCCGAGGCCGTCAAGCCGCAGTGACCGCCGCGCCGCGGCGCGCGAGGGCGTGACCGCGAGCGGCGCGGCCCGGAACGATGTCGGCCTGCAGGGACGCGGGCCGGAAACGAGGACAGGGCCCGGAGCGTTCCGGGCCCTGTTCGTTCCAGCGAACGCTGCGCGCCGGCCGTGCCGGCGCGTGTGGGATCAGCGGTACAGCTCCTTCACCCGCTTCCACGTCGTCTTCGCCGTGGGCACCGGCGCCAGGCCGAGCTGGCCGCGGATCTCACCGCCGGGCCACAGGCTCGAGTGGAGGTTCACGTACGTCAGGCCGTTGTTGAGGTTCGCGACGTCGGTGGCCGTGATGCCGCTGGTGACGAGGAAGTTCGTGAGCGTGCCGTCGTGGTTGGCGTTCGAGAACACCCAGCCCGCCGGCGCGCCGGTGAAGGCCCAGCGCACACCCGCATTCACGCCCGGCGTGGCGGGGCCGTGGATGTGCGAGTTGGAGTAGGTGCCGAGGAGGTTCTGGAACGCGCACGTGATCGAGAGCTGGGTCTGCGCGGCGTCGAGCACGACTGTCGCGGTGCCGGTCGCCGGCGTGGCGACCGGGGGCACCTCGTTGCCGCCGGTCATGACGGTCGTGTACGTGGTCTGGGCGAACGCGGTCGAAGCGGCCGCGAGCGCGAGGAGCGCGGCGAGGAGGGAGTGGCGAATACGCATGGGGCCTCCGAGTGGGGGGTTGCTCTGCCTGGGCTGCGGGTGAGCTGCTCGGTCGGGTCGGATGCGGGGCTCCGCATCTCCGCGCAGTCTGCTCCCTTCGGGTGCGAACACACAACGGGAATTCTCGCGAGAATCGACCCTCGAATGGCGGTCCCGTGGCTCACCCCACCCGCCGCCCGCAGGGGGGACCGCTCCCCGGCTGCCGGGGCCGCCCGGGTGTCAGCGGCCGTCGCCGGTGCCCGACCCGCCCCTGGCGTCCGTCTTGCCCGTACCCGGGCTCGCCGGCTCCCTGGGCTTCGACTCCTTCGCCTTCCCCGGGTCGGCCGCCGGCGAGGCGGCGATCGCCGCCTCGAGCTGCTTCGCCAGGTCGGTCGCGTCGAGCTTCTTGAGCCAGGCGAGCTGCGCCTCGGCGCCGGCCCGGTCGCCCTTCGCGAGCAGCGCCTGCCCGTAGTATTCGCGCGCCGCGGCGTAGTCGGGCTTGAGCTCGAGGCAGTCCACGTAGGCGGCCACGGACTTCTCGAGGTCGCCCAGCTTCCGCCACGCGAAGCCCTGCAGGTTGAGCGCCTCGGCGTACGTCGGATCGTGCTCGAGCGCACGCGCCGCGCGCTCGACCGCACGCTTGAAGAGCTTGTCCGACTTCTTCGTGTCGGGCGGCGTCGCCGCGAGCGCCTGGTTCGCCTTGGCGACGTCCTCGTAGGCGTCGTGATACCAGGCCTCGGCCTGCTGCCGCGGGGACTTCTGCTCCACCGACGGCGGGGTCGTCCCCCCCGGCGTCGGAGGGGGCGAGGGCCGGTCGTCGAACCGCGCCAGCGACGGACTCGCGGCGACGAGCAGGCTCATGGCGATCAGCATCCGCGGGCGCATGGGGTCTCCTCTCGTGTCCGGTCTCGGGGATGGCGCTATTCTGGCCGACGCTGCCATTGGATGCCAGCCCGCGCCCCCGGGTTGCGCCGGCAGCCAACCCCCGATGGAGGCCCCTTGCCGCAGGTCGTCCGCACCGGACCCGCCACCTCGCTCGAGCCGGCGGCGCTCGCCGCGCTGCTCGGCGAAGTGTACTCGGACTACCCGGTCCCCATGCACCTGGACGAGGGCGTGCTCACGTTCATGTGGGAGGCGCTCGACCTGGACCTCGACGCCTCGCGCGTGGCCTGGCTCGGGGAGCGGCCGGCGGGCGCGGCGCTGCTCGGCGTGCGCGGTGAGCGCGCCTGGGTGGGCGGCATGGGTGTGGTGCCCGGCGAGCGGCGTGCGGGCCTCGGGGCCCGGCTCATGCGGGAGCTGATCGAGGCCGCGCGCTCGCGGGGCGTACGGACGCTCCTGCTCGAGGTTCTCGAGGCGAACGCGCCCGCCCGGGCGCTCTACGTGAAGCTCGGCTTCCGCGAGCTGCGCCGGCTCGAGGTGTGGTCGTGGCCGGGCCCGCCGCGTGGGGAGGCGCGGACCGTGCGCGCCGAGGCGCCCGCCGCCGCGCGCCGGCGCATCGCCGCGGCGCGGCGCGAGCCCGAGCCCTGGCAGCGCTCGGACGAGACGGTGGACCGGCTCGACGTCTCGACACCCGCGCTCCGCGCCGTCTCGCTGCCGGGAGCGGACGCGGTCTACCGCGTGGGCGCGGGACGTGCGAGCGTGCTCCAGCTCCACGCCCCGAGCGCCGCCGACGCGGGCGCGCTGCTGGACACGATCCGCAGCCGCGACGGCGTCGGCTCTCTGCGCTTCCTCAACCTGCCCGCGGGCTCGCCCGCCTCACTCGCGCTGCGCGAGCGCGGCGCCGCCTGCGAGGTGACCCAGGTGGAGATGGCGCTCGCGCTCGCGCCGGCGGCTCCTGGCGCACGGGCGAAACGGGCGCGCGCGTGAGCGGGACCGCGGCGGACGTTGCCGGCGGTCCGGCGCCGGCCTGGGTGGACGAGGGCGCCGAGGTCCTGCTCGGCACGTTCGACACCCACCGCGGGCGCTTCGCCGCGATCACCGCCCGGGCGCGCCGGAACTTCGAGCGACGGGACTGGGGTGGCGTGCAGCGCGACGCCGCGCGCCGGCTGGACCTCTACGGCGAGAGCGTGTCCGAGGCGCTCCATCAGCTCCGCTCGCGATTCGGCCCCGAGGCGTCGAGCCGGGCCGCGTGGGTGCACCTGCGCGGGCGCTTCGCCGCGTTCGCCGCAGACCGCGGCGACGACGAGCTCGCGGAGACCTTCTACAACTCATGCGCGCGCCGCTCGCTGCACACCGTGGGCGTGGACCACGACGTGGAGTTCACGGACCCGACCCGCCCCCGCCCCGACGCCACCGTGCCCGCCGACCTCGTCGAGACGTTCCCGCGCACGGGGCGGCTCGAGGAGCTGCTGCGCGCCGTGCTCGAGCGCCATCGCTTCGAGGTCCCCTGGGACGACCTCGCGGGCGACGTCCGGCGCGCGACCGCGGCGATCGCGGCCGAGGCCGACTCGCGCCGCATCCGGGCCGCCGAGCTCGCCCGCGCGGAGTTCTTCCGCGGGAAAGCCGCGTACATCGTGGGCCGCTTCCTCACCGACGGCGAGGCGATGCCGCTGCTGATCGCGCTCCGCAACCCCGCCGGGCGCGTGGTCGTGGACGCGGTGCTCCTCTCCGAGGACGAGGTCAGCATCGTGTTCAGCTTCGCCCGCTCGTACTTCCACGTCGCGCAGGACCGGCCCGCGGAGCTCGTGGGCTACCTGCGCACGCTCATGCCGCGCAAGCCGGTGAGCGAGCTCTACACGGCCATCGGCCACCACCGCCACGGCAAGACCGAGCTCTACCGCTCGCTGCTCCGCCACCTCGCGACGAGCGCCGACCGGTTCGTCCTGGCTCCGGGCCAGCGCGGCATGGTGATGTGCGTGTTCACGCTGCCCGGCTTCGACGTGGTGTTCAAGGTCATCCGCGACCGTTTCGATCCGCCCAAGACCGTGACGCACGCCGAAGTGCGCGACAAGTACCGGCTCGTCTTCCGGCACGACCGCGCCGGGCGGCTCGTGGACGCCCGCCAGTTCGAGCACCTGGAGTTCGCGCGCGACCGCTTCGAGCCCGGGCTGCTCGCGATGCTGCTGGAGCTCGCCAGCGAGACGGTGCGGATCGAGGAAGACCGCGTCGTGCTGCGGCATGTCTACACCGAGCGACGGCTGCAGCCGCTCGACCTCTACCTGCGCGAGGCCGACCCGGCCGCGGCGCGCGAAGCGGTGCTCGACTACGGCCAGGTGCTGCGCGACCTGGCGGCCACGAACATCTTCCCGGGCGACATGCTGCTCAAGAACTTCGGCGTGTCGCGCCACGGTCGGCTCATCTTCTACGACTACGACGAGATCACGACCCTGGGCGAGTGCCGGTTCCGTGAATTGCCGCGGCCGTCGGACGGCGAAGACGAGTGGGCGGGCGAGCCTTGGTACTACGTGGGCGAGCGCGATATCTTCCCCGAGGAATTCCGGACCTTCCTCGGGCTCAAGGGCGAGTTGCTGGAGGCGTTCCTCGCCCACCACGCGGAGCTGCTCGAGGTCCCCTACTGGCAGGGCATGCAGGCCCTGCACGAGCGGGGCGAGGTCCTTGACATCTACCCCTACCGGTCCTCGCGCCGGCTTCGCCGCGGCGCGGCCGATCCGGAGCCGCCGCCGCGCCCGGCCGCGTCCCAGGAGCAGCCCACATGAGCGTCACGCAAGGCGAGCCCATCGTCCTCAAGGACGGCCACATGCAGGTCCCCGAGCACCCGGTGATCCCGTTCATCGAGGGCGACGGCACCGGCCCGGACATCTGGCGCGCCGCGGTGCGCGTGCTGGACGGCGCCGTCTCGCGCGCCTACGGCGGCCGCCGGCGGATCGCCTGGCACGAGGTGCTCGCCGGCCAGAAGGCGTTCGACCAGACCGGGAGCTGGCTGCCCGACGAGACGCTCGAGGCGTTCCGCACCTACCTCGTGGGCATCAAGGGGCCGCTCACGACGCCGGTGGGCGGCGGCATCCGCTCGCTGAACGTGGCGCTGCGACAGATCCTCGACCTCTACGTGTGCCTGCGCCCGGTGCGCTGGTTCCAGGGCGTGCCCTCGCCGGTCAAGTCCCCCGACAAGGTGGACATGGTGATCTTCCGCGAGAACACCGAGGACATCTACGCCGGCATCGAGTTCGCCGCCGGCTCGCCCGAGGCGGCCAAGGTGCTGGCGTTCCTCGAGCGCGAGTTCCCCTCGGGCTACAAGAAGATCCGCTTCCCGGCCACGAGCGGGATCGGCTTCAAGCCCGTCTCGCAGGAGGGCAGCGAGCGCCTGATCCGCGCCGCCCTCGAGTACGCGCTCGCGCAGAAGCGGCGGAGCGTGACGCTCGTGCACAAGGGCAACATCATGAAGTACACCGAGGGCGCGTTCCGGAACTGGGGCTACGCGCTCGCCGAACGCGAGTTCGGCGACCGCGTCTACACCTGGGAGCAGTGGGAGCGCACGAAGGCCGCGCGCGGCGAGGAGGCGGCGAACGCGGAGCAGAAGGCCGCGCTCGGCGCCGGTCGCGTGCTGGTGCGGGACTCGATCGCCGACATCACGCTCCAGCAGGTGCTCACCCGACCCGACGAGTTCGACGTCATCGCCACGCTCAACCTGAACGGCGACTACCTCTCGGACGCCCTCGCGGCCCAGGTGGGCGGCATCGGCATCGCGCCCGGCGGCAACATCAACTACGTCACCGGCCACGCGGTGTTCGAGGCGACGCATGGCACGGCGCCCAAGTACGCGAACCAGGACCGGGTGAACCCGGGCTCGGTGATCCTCTCCGGCGAGATGATGCTGCGCTACATGGGCTGGAACGAGGCCGCCGAGCGGGTGATCCGCGGCATGGACGGCGCCATCGCCGCGCGCACCGTGACGTACGACTTCGCGCGACTCATGCAGGGCGCCACCGAGGTGAAGTGCAGCGCGTTCGCGGACGCGATCCTCGCGCACATGAAATGAGCCCGTGGCTGCGCCGCGGACGCTTCGCGGCCGCCCCGGGCGATCCCACGACCGGCCCCGCTCCGGAGCCGGTCCCCGTTCGAGGAGGATGAGGATGAGGCTCGAGACGTCACCGACCCGTCACCCGTGGAACCGCCTTCGTCCGGCCGCGGCGGTCCTCGCCGCGGCCGTGCTCTCGGCCCTGGCCGTCGCCGTCTCGGCGGTGCTGGCGCCGGCGCCGGCGCGCGCGCAGGGCACGCCGTCGCTCACGGATTCGCTCACCTGGGACCCGGCGGTGCGGCGCGGCGTGCTGCCCAACGGCGTACGCTGGTTCGTCCGCAAGAACGCCCGGCCCGAGCACCGGGTCTCGCTGCGGCTCGCGCTGCCGGTCGGCTCCACCGCCGAGGCCGACGACCAGCAGGGCATCGCCCACTTCGTCGAGCACATGAACTTCAACGGCTCGAAGCACTTCAAGGACGCCGACGAGCTCATCAGCTTCCTGCGCGCCATCGGGCTTCGCTTCGGGGCCGACGCGAACGCCTACACGAGCTTCGACGAGACCGTGTACATGCTCGACGTGCCGACCGACCGCGACACGCTGCTCCGCACCGGCCTCGAGGCGCTGTCCGACTTCGCCGGCCGCGCCCGCCTGAGCGAGACCGAGATCGACAAGGAGCGCGGCGTGGTCCTGGAGGAGTGGCGGCTCGGGCGCGGCGCGCAGGAGCGCATGCAGCGCAAGCAGCTCCCGCTCATCTTCCACGATTCGCGTTACGCGGTGCGGCTCCCGATCGGCAAGCCCGAGGCGATCCAGGGCATCCCCCACGAGCGGGTGCGCGACTTCTACCGCGACTGGTATCGGCCCGAGTGGATGGCGGTCATCGCGATCGGGGACATCGATCCCGACCGGATGGAGAAGCTGATCACCGAGTACTTCTCGGACCTGCCGAGGCGCACGGACCCGCGCGAGACGCCCACGTTCCCGATCCCGCCGCACGACGAGACGCTGGTGAGCGTCGTCTCCGACAAGGAGGCGGTCACCTCGGGCGTCGCGCTCGTGTGCAAGCGCCCGCGCCGTACCGAGCGGACCGTGTCCGCGTTCCGCTCGAGCCTGCGCACCGAGCTTTTCTCCGCCATGCTGAACGCGCGCCTCGACGAGATCGCGCACCGCGCCGACGCGCCGTTCCTGGGCGCGGGCGTGGGCGGCTTCGACTTCGCGCGCGGCACGAGTCTCTACTTCGTCCAGGCCCAGGTGAAGGACGGCCGGCAGGCCAGGGGTCTGGAGGCGCTGCTCGAGGAGACGGCCCGCATCCGCACGCACGGCTTCCTCGCGAGCGAGCTCGAGCGCGCCAAGAAGGAACAGCTCGCCGAGCTCCAGCGCGCCTACGCCGAGCGCGAGAAGACCGAGAACCCGACGCTGGCGGCGGCGGCGGTCGCGGCCTACCTGAACCACGAGCCCGAGCCGGGGATCGAGGCCTCGACGAAGCTCGCGACGGCGCTCCTGCCCGGGATCACGCTCGCCGAGGTGAACGCGCTCGCCGACACGCTGATCTCGGTCCGCAACCGCGTCGTGCTCGCGAACGGCCCCGAGAAGGCCGACGCGCCGCTCCCCGCCGAGGCCGAGCTGCGCGCGCTGCTCGAGCGCTCGCGCGACGCGAAGCCCGCGGCGTGGGTGGACCAGGCCGCCGCGAGCGCGCTCATGGCGAAGCTGCCGGCGCCCGGGAAGGTGAAGAGCACGCGCCGGATCGAGGATCTGGGCGTGACCGTCGTGACGTTCGCGAACGGCCTCGAGGCGTGGCTCAAGCCCACGGACTTCAAGGCGGACGAGATCCAGTTCACCGGCTACGCCCGCGGCGGGCTCTCGCTCGCGGATTCGGCGGCCTGGGTGAGCGCGTGGATGTCGCCGTTCATCGTCAACGACAATGGCGTCGGCGGCCACCGGAACACGGAGCTCCAGAAGCTGCTCGCCGGGAAGCTGTTCCGCGTCCAGCCCTACGCCACGAACTACCTGCACGGCGTCAACGGCAACACGCGGCCCGAGGACCTCGAGGCGGCGCTCCAGGTGATCCACCTCGGGTTCACACGGCCCACCGAGGACCCGGAGGCCTTCGCCGCGCTCCAGGCGCAGTTCAACGCCTTCCTCGCCAACCGCGCGAACAGCCCGGAACAGGTGTTCGCGGACTCCGCGACCCGCGTGAACACCGGCGATTTCTACCTGGCCCGCATCCCCGAGGCGAAGCAGGTGCAGGCGGTGAAGCTCGCCGACGCGCTCGCGTTCCACCGCAAGCGCTTCGCGAACGCCGCCGACTTCTCGTTCTTCTTCGCCGGCACGTTCCAGCCCGACTCGATCACCCCGCTGCTCGCCCGCTACCTGGGCTCGCTCCCCTCCACCGGCAAGCGCACCGGAGCATGGGCCGCGAAGGGCCCGCGCTTCCCCGCCGGCATCCGGCAGGTCGATGTGAAGAAGGGCGTGGAGCCCAAGGGCAGCGTGCGCATCACGTTCTTCTCGAACCACGCGATCGAGGAGCTGGACCAGCACCGCGCCAACACGGCCGCCAGCATCCTCACCGACCACCTGCGCAGCTCACTGCGCGAGCTGCTGGGCGGCACGTACAGCGTGTCGGCGCGGTTCCAGCACCAGTTTCCGGTGAACGGCTTCAGCACGATGACCATCGGCTTCGGCTGCGACCCCGCGCGCGCGGACACGCTCGTCGAGGTGACGCTCGCCGAAGTGGAGAAGTTCCGCCGCGACGGCCCGAGCGCCGAGGACCTCTCCAAGGAGCAGGAGGTCCAGCGGCGCGAGTTGGAGACGAGTCTCAAGCAGAACGGCTTCTGGACGGGCTCGCTCCAGACCGTGAGCGTCATGGGCTGGGACCCGTCGCGGATCGCGAAGCGACGTGAGCGGATCGACAACCTCACCCGCGACGCCGTGCACGAGACGGTGAAGAAGTACTTCCCGCTCGACCGCTACTCGGTGATCCGGCTGGCGCCGGAGCTGGCGAAGGCGAGTCCGTAGCGGTCGCACCTGCGGCGCGCTGCCGCTACTCGAGTCGAATGAGCAGCACGTCGCCCGCGCGCGCCACCACGTGGGCGCCGGGCCCGTCCGCGCGCGTCGAGTCCTGCGGCAGCACGAGCCAGACCTCGCGGCCGAGCGCGCGCACGAGACCGCCTGCGGCTCCCTCCGGCCACGCCGCGTGCGCGAGCGCGAGCGCGGCGGTCGAGCGCAGCTCGAGCGCCTCCCGGGGGTGACCCCACTTGCGGGCCAGGAAGCGGCCGCTCCAGAGGAGCGCGCGGCCGGTCTCGCCCGGGAGCGCGGGCGCCGCGCCGCGCGTCGTGTCGAGCGAAGCGTCCACGAGCACGGCGTCGCGCGGCGAGAGCTCGGCGATGGCCGTGGTGATGGCCCGTGGCGGCCGTGACGGCGCATCGCCGCTCGCGGCCGACTGGCGCGCGTAGGCCCAGCCGAGCGCCGTGACCGTGGGCAGCGCCGAGGCCGCGAGCAGCGCGAGCCTCGCCGCGCGCGCGCGGCGTCCCGAGCGCCAGGCGAGCGCCGCGGGCGCGGCCGCGAGCAGGAACGCGAGACCCAGGAGCTTGCTCTGGTTCTCCCCCGCGAGCCGCATGAGGCACGCGGGCAGGACGAGCGTGCCGAGCATGGCGGCGAGCGCGAGCGCGAGCGGCGCACGCCGCGACGGTGCGAGCAGCCACACGCCCGCGGGCGGCAGCAGCAGCGCGCCGGCGAGGACCGCTGAGGCGATCCCCGCCGGGCGAGGCGCGAACCGCAGCGCCAGGGGGGCGCGCTCCGCCCCCGGGAGCGTCGAGAGCACCCACGGCAGCAGCAGCAGCGCCGCGATCGCGCTCGCCGCCGCGACGCCCGCCGCGACGCGGCGATCGCCGGGCGAGGCGAGCGCCAGGACCAGCGCCGCCGCGAGCAGCGCCGCGGTGAGCGCGAGCCCGCCGAGCGGATGCACCCAGACGGCCGCCGCGACCACCGCCGCGGGCACGACCGCGCCGCGGGCGGAGCGGGCGTCCATGGCGGCCGCGAGCGCGAACGCGGCGAGCGCGGTGCCGGCGAGCGCGAAGGCGAACGGGGTCACGACCACGAACTTGTCCAGCGGCAGGACGAGCGAGGGATGGAGCCAGCCGGGATCGAGCATGCGGAGCGCGTGGTCCGCGCCGTGGCCGAGCGCCGCCCGCACCTCCGCCGCGCCGCGCACCTCGCCCGAGGCGGCGCGCGCGGCGAGCACGAGCCAGGCGAACGGGGCCGCGCCGGCGAGCGCGAGCCCCTGCGCGAGCAGCGCCGCCCCCCCGCCGGCGCCGAGCCGGCGCGCGAGCGCCGCAACGCCGAGCAGCGCCGCGACCGCGGCGGCCGCGCACGCACACGCGAGCGGGGCCGGGGCGGGCACGCGCGGGTGGACCGCGAGCCAGCCGGCCGCCCAGGCGTGGAAGCCCCACGCGTAGCGGAGGGGCAGCCCCGCGAAGAACGGGTCCTCGGGCGGGAGCGCGCGCCCGGCCGCGCGCACGAGCCCGGCGTGGAACGCGCCGTCCGAGCGGAGCGTGAGCTCGGGGTTCACGAGGTGCGCGGCGAGGATCGCGAGGCCGACCGCGATCGCGAGCCGCATGGGGCCGGGGGCGAGCGAGGAGAGCACGGGCCCGGTGTGGGCGCGGAGCGCCCGCCACGCGCACAGCAGGGCCACGACCCCGGCCGCGGTGTGCGTGGCCTCGGCGGCGCCGAGCCCGGCCGAGCGGAGGAGCGTGAGCGCCACGCCACCCGCGAACGGCGACAGCAGCAGCGCGAGCGCGAGCCGCGCGTCGGTCGCCCACTCGCCGGCGAGATGCCGCGCCAGCAGCGCGCCGGGCGCCAGCGACCAGGCGATCGGCAGCGCCACGAGCGTCGCCGCGAGCGGCAGCGAACCTGCCGGCGCGGCGCACGCCGCGGCGGCGAGCGCGGCCACGAACCAGCCGGCCCGCGCGCGCGCGTGGCCGCTCATCGCGACGCTCGTGTAGAGTGCCGCGTCCGCAGCGCCCCACGGAGACCGCGACCATGAGACCCGCCGCACCGGAGCCGCGCCTCCCCCCGAGCGTGTGGGCGCTGCTGGCGCTCGCGGCGCTCGTGCTCGCGCTCGCGCACGTGCGCATCGTGGTCGTGGGGCCCGACGCCGCGCGGTTCAGCTTCGACAGCGCCGAGTACGCGCTCGCCGGCCGTACCTGGCTCGAGACCGGGCGCCTGGCCACGCCGTTCGTCCACCCGGCCGCGCTGGGCGCCTCGCCCGGGCCGCCCTACCCGCTCGTCGTCGGCCACCCGCTCGTCCCGGCGAGCCAGGGCTCGTGACGATGACCGCCGAG
>Ga0187892_10005507_pt1 | contig 19842 bp, 15 predicted proteins | sample MA1701073metaG_FD_139345 | JGI IMG/M metagenome (GOLD analysis project Ga0187892, IMG submission 139345) | Bio-ooze microbial communities from a basaltic lava cave in the Kipuka Kanohina Cave System on the Island of Hawaii, USA - MA170107-3 metaG ...
GATCATCGTTTCGGCCACTCCGGACCGACCAGACAGAAAAATGTGAGAGAGAAAAATGGCATCTCTTATTTTTCTCTCTTACATTTTTCTGTCTGGTGGCCGAAACGATGATCGAAGCCAAGATGACAAATTCATATTGAGTCTGTTGCCTGAGCCTGGGTTTTAACCTTCATCCGATCCGTTCGCCCGCCTCGCCCGGTTCGACCATCACCGTTTTGAACGACGAGAGTCTGACCTGACCTGGCGCGAAGCCTTTCATCTTCGACACGAATTTCCGCTCGCAATAATTGACCGCGACGCGGGCATCCGTGCGAGCTTGGCTGAATTTGGCCGCCAATTGCGCCGCTTCCGTGATCGAACGCGGCGGGATGGGCTTGCGTTGCGGATTGCGGAGCACTACGTGTGACCCCGGATAATCAGCGGCGTGGAGCCACAGGTCGAACGATTTGGCGATGCGGAAAGTCAGGTGGTCGTTGTCGCGGTCGGTGCGCCCGACCAGAATCTCGTAACCGTCGCTCGAACGATAACGCCGCATGCCCGTCAGCTTTTCGGCTTTCGGTTTCCTGCCCGGCTGAGAGGGCTTGCTCTCCTTTTTCGGTTGATGCGCAGGCGGGTTGATTTGCGCAGCGAACGCATTCAACTCGTTGGCGTTAATGATTGCCGCAAGCTGCGCGATCTGCCGCCCGAACTGCGCAATCTCGTTTTCGACTTTGGGCAATCGCTCGCTGATCGCTTCAACGCCGTGCCGCGCCTTCCGCGCCAGTTTGAAATAATGCTCAGCGGCCTCTTGCGCCGCCGGCTTGTTGGCCGAAGGAATTTCTATCTTCGGCTGCGCTTCGTCGTAAAAATCAACGACCAGGAATCCACTGCCGGTTTTTTCAACTTGATGCAGATTGGCCAGCAGCAACTCGCCGTAACGCTGATGAGTCTCGCTGTTTGAAAAACTTTCCAACTCGCGTTTCAGATTGCCAGCGAGCGCGCGCCGTTTTTTGAGTTGCGCCGCAAGCTGGGAATTGAGTTTTTGTTTGAGTGCGAAAAATCTTCGCCGTTCATCGAGCAGCGTGAAGTAAGCATCCGCCGCTTCATTGGCGCTGGCAAACCGCGATTTGCGCTGATCGGATAGATGGCCGAGTTCGATTGGCGACAGAATCAGGCTGAATTCATCTTGCCTGATCTCGCGCTTCAGTTCGTCAATCGCCACGGACGAATAGATCGTTGGCTCTGGCTCCGATTCAAACAGGTCGTCGAGCAAATCTCGCAAGGCATCATCAGGTTCGTTCTGTTTCGCCCGGAAGGCCAGTTCGCGCGCATAAACCGCCGAGAAGCCGATCAAACGCTTCTGCGCGACTTCGGCCAAATCGCCGCCGCCTGCCACGATCAACTCGTCGAGTTTTTCCTGTTCGCAGAGAAACGGATCGAACTTGTCGGCGGGTGGAGCCGGTTCGATGTAATTCGTGACCGCCTCGTCGCGTTCGCGCAGCGCGCCGATGATGCGCGACTCTTCGATCAGCAAAACGTTGGCGGCGCGTCCGGCCAGCGAAACAACCAACGTGCGCATCTGCGCCTTCCGATCTTCATCTTCAATCTCAAATCTGAAATTGACCACGCGGTCGTAGCCGAGCTTTTCAACCGTGATGACCCGCGCGCCATCAAGATATTTTTTGACCAGCGCGACAAAACCAGTGTCTGATCGCAATTCGTCGCCGGATTGTTTCGGATTCCTCGCCGTCAAATAGATCGCCAGCCGCTGTGGGTCGGTCGAAACCGCCAGCCAGCGTCCGTCGCGCAAACGAAGGTCAACCGCCAGATCGGTTGCGCCGATTTGATAGACTTTGCCCAGCCGGTGGCCGATGAGCAGCGACTCAAGCTCATTGACGATGATTTGCAGCAGGAAATTGTCCATTCATGGTTTGGTCACGGTTCGGCGCCGGTTTGACTACCGTTTGGCCACGGTCGTCCCGGAGATCAGATCGGGCAGGCTGCGTTGAAAGGTATTCGATTTTGTAACGAGCAAATTCAGCGGAGGGCAGAGGAACGCGATCGTCCCGGCCCACGCGCGCAACATCTTCTGGCGCCGCGTTACCGGCAGGCTGTCGTCGTCAGTATTGAGCAGTTCCAGATTGAGCAGAGCCATTCCCGTAGTCCGCCCCGCAACCATCAACATCAAGGTCTGGTAAAAGAACATGCCCGTCGAAAGCAGCGCCAGCATAATGAAAAACGATTCGCGGCCCAGCGATGTGTCCAACGTGGCGTAGGCGCCGAAGATCGGCAGGTAGGCCGCCGCAATGATCTCAAAATCGCAAGCCCCGGCCAGCGTGCGCGTCCACAACGAAGCCGGCTCAGCTTCAGGGAACGGCATCACCTCTGGCGCCATCGAAATCTCGATGATCTGCGTCTCGACCTGCTTGTCCGGTTTAATTGGTGGAGTTTCGGGCGCGCGTTTAATGACCGGAGGTTCAGTCCCGCGCCGCCCATATCGTGTCTCGGTTCGCGCTTCGGTCGTGGTTTGCGGCTTGGCGCGAGGCGTGAGGATCTTTGAATCGAATGACGGCGAAGATTTCAGTTCAGGCCTTGCTATCGTCGGCTGATTGACTTTAGGCGTCAGCGTTCGGGCTTCAACCTGATTGACCGGCTGGCGGTTGATCGCCGGAGCTGCTGCGTTGTTTGCCGGTCTTGGCGCGGTGAAGCGAGGTTCGGGTCGAGGCTCAGCCACAGGCTGTGGCCTCGGCTCCGGCTTAATTTTCGCCTCGGCCTCCAGTTCAGCTTGAGCCACTTGGGCGAGCGCGGCTCCGCGCTCGACTTGCCTTCCGCTGCCATTCTTAGCACTCTTGATTGTGGAAGAGTGATCAGCCCAGCGAATGCGTTTCAACGCGGATTCAACAATCGGGTTCCGGTCAAGCTCAGCGTCGTCAGCGACGCCGCTCAGAACGGCTGGCGCCACAAGCTCGCCGGTATTTCGTTTTTCACGAGCCTGCCGAACTTTCTCCCTCAACTCAGCGCGCCAGGGTGGATAAGCCGCCAAGTCGGAATCGTCTTCGACAACGACTTGCGACCTGATCGCAGGCTGCGGCTTCGGCGCGGGTTGCGGGGCCGCAGGTTGTTTGGTTGAAGCGGCAGGGAAGCGGATCAGGTTGGCGTCATCATCTTTTCGTGGAACGATCTTCGGAAGCTCAGTCATCGGCGCGGCGTTGCGAGCAGCATTGGGTCGCGCATCGGCGGCGCGGCGCGGAAGCGGTTCCTGAGGGCGGGCGGCGCGTTGCGGTTGCAGGCGCGACTGCCGCTGCTGGTTGATGCGGAGCGCATTGTTGTGATTACACACGCGACAAATAATCGCGCCGCCAGTGAGTTCGTTGCCGCAACTTTCACACTTCATCGTTGTATTCGATTCTGGTCTTGCCTGTGCGAGCCGGGGCATGCGCTCGAACTGTTTAATGAGGTTGAAACACTTGAAAATATTGCCTGAAAACGCGGTGATAGTAGCAAAGGCTAAGGAATAAGGTCAAGAAAATGTTTATAACCGAAAGGGATAACTAAAGTTAAGCCAGCCAGGCTGCGGTAGACTCATCGGAAAGACCGTTCTCTCCATCACCCCTTCACTCGCAACCACCTCGCCATCAGCGGCACGCGCAACCGCCACTGGCCGTCGCTCTCTTCGACCGGAAGCCTTTGTCGGATTGACGCGGCTGAGGGGAGTCTGATATAAGAATCACCCCAGTCATCGCGCTCCCATTGGCGTATCAAAACACCAAGACAATTTGTCGCTCCAATCATGTGCCCTACACTGATTTAACATGGAGGACTCCAATGGAAGAAATCCCGAGGGAAGAAGGCGTAAGAGGTAAACCAAGCAGGGCCAAAAAATTCTATGAGACAATCGGAAAAGCAGTGGTTTTTTCAGGAACAGTTATAGGTCTGATATGGGGGATGATGCAGATTGTTGACCATATAAACATCAACAATGTAGTAGCTACCCTCATAAAGCACGAGTTTATTCTTCCACCTGAAGTAAAGGAAGTAGTTCAGCCTAGCACTCTCAAAGATGTAACCGGTGTCTGGGAATTTTCAATTAAAAACGTTGGCAAAGAAACAGTTGTAGATCTAAAGCTAGACAAATTACCCAAAGGCCTCTATCAAACTAGCGTCAATAACCAACGGCAAAGACCTATCTCCTTTGATGGGACAATTTTTCTGCCAGCCCTTAATCCTAATGACGAGCTTAAAGTTTTGATATGGGTGATGGAAAGTCAATCCCATGCTAACTATGGACAACACCCAATCCTGAACCATTCCAAAGGATATGTTGAAATAGAAGAAATCGAGCCATTGGACAGAAAGGCTCGAAAGGTTTTCATCGGCCTATTAATAGCGGCAGGTATTATTGCGTTTATAGGCTGGGTTCGGAAACCGTTGTTTGGAGGTCCATGGAGGATATGATGACTTTTTCCGCGAGTGATTCTGTCATTTCCAAAGATAATCGGGAGTGAAGACGAGCACGTTGATCTCAGCGTCGTCCTGCGGCGCGTCCGTTTGCCCGGTGACGGATTGGCTGGCTGCAAAGTGATCGCGGTCAATCAACACTTCGGCTCCGCCAGCGCGTAAGCAGGGAACCAGACGATCCCACACCCAATCGCCTTGTCTGTGGCAGTAGCTGACAAAAACCTTCTTGCTCATCGTCCTCTCGCCTGAATATCAAAATGAAACCGGTTGAACTGCTGAAAAATGCTGACTGGGGCCGAAATTGCGCAGGCATCATACTCTCGCGTCCAAAAATGGGCAATGAAACGAAAAAGAGCCGCAAGGATTTCAATCACTCGCGGCTCTGTTCATTCCAGTTTGAAGGAATCGGTTGTTACTCTTCCTCCTCGAACTCGAATTCCTCTTCAGCGATTTCTTCGAGATCGCTGTCGGGCGGGACGATGTCTTCCAGATCGCCGTCAAGCCCCAGCTCTTCGTCGAAACCGATTTCATCATCTTCTTCGGGTTCGGGCACGGCGCGGGCTGTGGTGGCGGCGACCATCTGCTCGATGTAGCTTTGCGTGTCGTCCATCTCCTCGGCTCGCGGGTCTTTCATCGTCGGATCGTGGGAGATCTTGACTCTGCGGTAATACTCCATGCCGGTGCCCGCAGGGATCAAGCGGCCCATGATCACGTTCTCCTTCAAACCGCGCAGGTAATCCACGCGGCCTGAAATCGCCGCTTCGGTCAGTACGCGGGTCGTTTCCTGGAACGACGCCGCCGAGATGAACGAGTCGGTCGAGAGCGAGGCTTTGGTGATGCCTAACAGCAGCGGTTCCGCCGTCGCCTGTGAGAGGCCTTCGTTTTCGACGCGAGCGTTTTCGTCGGCGAAGCGGAAGCGGTCAACCTGCTCTTCCAGCAGGAACTCGGTGTCGCCCACGTCTTTGATGCGCACCCAGCGCAGCATCTGGCGGACGATCACTTCGATGTGCTTGTCGTTGATGTACACACCCTGAAGGCGGTAGACCTCCTGGATGGCGTTGACCAGGTAACGCTGCAACGCCTCCGTCCCTTGCACGGCCAGGATGTCGTGCGGGTTGAGCGGGCCGTCCATCAACGGTTCGCCGGCGCGGACGCGGTCGCCTTCCTGCACGTTGATGTGCGTGCCGCGCGGGACGGCGTATTCGCGCTCTTCGCCGTTCTCGCCGGTGACGCTGAGCTTTTGCGAGCCTTTGGTGATGTTGCCGAATTTGACTGTGCCGTCAATCTCGCTCATCACCGCGGTTTCGCGCGGCTTACGCGCCTCGAACAGTTCGACGACGCGAGGCAGACCGCCGACGATGTCTTTGGTGCGAGTGACTTCGCGCGGAATCTTGGCGATCACGTCGCCCGGAGCGATCTCGTCGTTGTTGGACACCATCAGGTTGGCGCGCACCGGCATCGAGTAAGATTTGAGCGCCTTGCCGGCGTCGTTCCTGATTTCGATGCGCGGCTGGCGTTTCTCATCCGGCGAATCCATGACGATGGGACGGGTCAGACCGGTCACTTCGTCAACCTCTTCGTGAACGGTGACGTTTTCGAGCAGGTCGCGCCAATGCACAGTGCCACCGACTTCGGTCAGGATGGCGAAGGTGTACGGGTCCCATTCCGCGATCTTCCCGGCTTCTTCGACGCGTCCGCCGTCCTTGATCAGCAGCGTCGCGCCGTAAGCTATTGGGTAACGTTCGACTTCGCGTCCGCGGTCGTCAACGATCAGCACGGAGCCGTTCCGGTTCATGGCGATGATCTTGCCGTCGCGGCTGATGACCGTGTTGAGGTTGTCGTATCGAATGTGGCCGCCGGTGCGGGCTTCGTGCGACGATTGCTCGGAGATCTTGGAAGCCGTGCCGCCGATGTGGAACGTGCGCATCGTGAGCTGCGTGCCGGGTTCACCGATGGATTGAGCGGCGATGACGCCGACCGCTTCGCCGATGTCTACCACCTGGCCGGTCGCCAGATTGCGGCCGTAGCATTTGATGCAGCAACCGCGCCGCGATTCGCAGGTGAGCACCGAACGGATGCGGACCCGCTCGATACCGGCGTTCTGAATCTCCGTCGCCACGTCCTCAGTGACCTCCTCGTTGACCCTGGACAAGATTTCGCCGGTGATCGGGTCAATCACATCTTCCAGCGCCACGCGGCCGATGATGCGTTCGCGCAAGCCTTCGATGATATCGCCCGCTTCGGTGATCGGCTCGGCCCAGATGCCTTTGACCGTGCCGCAATCCGGCTCGGAGATGATCACGTCCTGGGCGACGTCAACCAGGCGGCGGGTCAGGTAACCCGAATCCGCCGTCTTGAGCGCCGTGTCGGCCAATCCTTTGCGGGCGCCGTGCGTCGAGATGAAGTACTGCAACACGTCCAGCCCTTCGCGGAAGTTGGCGCGGATGGGCGTTTCGATAATTTCTCCAGACGGTTTGGCCATCAACCCGCGCATGCCGGCGAGCTGGCGGATTTGCTGCTGGTTACCGCGCGCGCCCGAATCGGCCATGATCAAAATCGGGTTCAACTCACGCGATTCTTTCTCGCGCCGGCTCATTTCCTTGAACATCTCGTCGGCGACCTTCTCGGTCATTTCCGACCAGATGGCGACGACCTTGTTGTATCGCTCGCCGTTGGTGATCACGCCGTCGGTGTATTGTTGCTCGACCTTGATCACTTCGGCATCGGCCTCGGCCACGAGCCGGGGCTTGCTGGGCGGCGTGACCATATCGTCAATGCCGATGGAAATACCGGCTTTGGTCGCGTAAAGGAAGCCGAGGTCTTTCAGCTTGTCGAGCATATCGACCGTCGTCTGATGGCCCAGGCGGAGGAAGCAGTAATTGACCAGGCTCTGCAACCCTTTCTTCTTGAGCGTGCCATTGAGATACGGCATCTCTTTGGGCAGAAAGTCGTTGAGGATGACACGGCCAACCGTGGTGTTGATAGTGCGATTGACTTCGTGAACGTTGGCCTTGATGACGTCCTGGGTGTCGCGTTCGGTGTCGAGGTCAATCAATTTGCCTTTGTAACGCAGCCTGACCTTGGTCTGCGTAGTGACCTCTTTGGCGTCGAGCGCCAGCAACACCTCTTCGGGCGTGGCGAATGCGCGGCCTTCGCCTTTCGCGTTCTCCATCGCGCGGGTCATGTAATAACAACCGAGCACGATGTCCTGGGTCGGCACGGCAATCGGCTGACCCGAAGCGGGCGAGAGGATATTGTTCGACGCCAGCATCAAGACCTGCGCCTCGATCTGGGCTTCGGGCGAGAGCGGGATGTGGACGGCCATCTGGTCGCCGTCGAAATCCGCATTGAACGCCGTGCAGACCAGCGGGTGAATTTTAATAGCCTTGCCTTCGACCAGCACTGGCTCGAACGCCTGGATGCCGAGGCGGTGCAGCGTCGGGGCGCGGTTGAGCAGGACAGGATGATCCTTGATCACCTTTTCGAGGATGTCCCACACGACGTCGTCGTGACGCTCGACCATTTCCTTCGCCTGTTTGATCGTCGCAGCGTGACCTTCGGCTTCGAGCCGGTTGTAGATGAACGGCTTGAACAGTTCCAGCGCCATCTTCTTGGGCAGACCGCACTGGTGCAGTTGGAGGTCGGGGCCGACAACGATCACCGAGCGGCCCGAATAATCCACGCGTTTGCCGAGCAGGTTCTGGCGGAAACGGCCCTGCTTGCCTTTGAGCGTGTCCGAAAGCGATTTGAGCGGGCGATTGTTCACTCCGCGCAGCACGCGACCGCGCCGCCCATTGTCGAAGAGCGCGTCAACCGCTTCCTGCAACATTCGCTTCTCGTTGCGGACGATGACTTCCGGAGCTTTCAACTCGATCAATTTCGAGAGCCGGTTGTTGCGGTTGATGACGCGGCGATAGAGATCGTTCAAGTCCGAGGTCGCGAAACGTCCGCCATCGAGCGGAACCAGCGGGCGAAGCTCCGGCGGAATCACCGGGATCACGTCGAGGATCATCCACTCAGGCTTGTTGCCCGACTTGCGAAACGAATCAACGACTTTGAGCCGCTTCGAGAATTTGAGCTTCTTCTGTTGGCTCGTTTCGGTCTTCATCCGGTGGCGCATGTCTTCGGCCAGGTCTTCGATGTCAACCTTCTGGAGCAGCGTCTTGATCGCCTCCGCGCCCATCTTGCAGACTTCGTCGGTGAACTTGCCGGGGAAGTCCGTCCGGAGTTGGCGGTAGCGCTCGTCCGTCACCATCTCGCGTTCCTTGAGCGGAAGCCCGAGCGATTCGATCTCGTCCTTGTCGGCAATGACGATGTAGTTCTCGAAGTAGAGAACTTTTTCGAGTTCGCGCAACGGAATGTCGAGCAGGTGGCCAATGCGCGAGGGCAGACCTTTGAAAAACCAGACGTGCGAGCACGGGCTGGCCAGTTCGATGTGACCGAGACGTTCGCGGCGGACTTTGGCCTGCGTGACTTCGACGCCGCATTTGTCGCAGACGACGCCGCGATGCTTCATGCGTTTGTATTTTCCGCACAGACACTCCCAGTCGGTCACAGGGCCGAAGATGCGCGCGCAGAACAATCCGTCGCGTTCGGGCTTGAATGTGCGGTAGTTGATAGTTTCCGGCTTCGTCACGTGGCCGTGCGACCACGAACGAATCTTTTCGGGCGAAGCCAGGCTGATGCGAATCGCCTCGAAATCCGGCGTCAGTATTTTCTCTCCCGAATATCTGATCATCACTTTCCTCCCTAAAGCGGTTCCAATAAAGACAAATCAATCATTGTTCAGGCTCGAACGGATGTCTCAGACACATCATGGCCAACCGCTCTCTGTGGCCACTCAGTCTGAATTAGTCCACGAACCTCATCAGGAGTCTCGTCAGATAGAAATCTATTCTCCAAATCTTGCGGTAATGCGCCATTAAGCTTCTTCAAGGCGGCCAGCAGAGACTCAATCTCTTCGGCCTTGTGAACATCAGTGCAGCGTAGGCGGAGAACAATCGAATCTTTGGCTTCGACAATACCCGCATTCGCCAGTTTGTGCGCAGCCCACGCGGAATAAGGCCGATTCTGCTCGACAGCCTCCAGCAGGCTTGCAACTCCTGACTTCGAGCCAAAAAACAGGAGCAACGCTGCGGCGTAGGCTTTTTCTTCCAAGCCCGCGGCGCTTTCCATGAAGTTTTCCACGTCTTCCAGCACTCTGGCTATCAGGCTATACACTCTTTCCGCCACAAACGGACCAACCTGAGGATGCTTAATCGCCTGCACGGCAGGTTGGGATATTCGGCCAAAGACTTCTATGCTCTCGTCCAGGGCCGCAAGAAGCGTTTCTGGATCATCCGACCGGAGACGGGACTGCAGATTGTCCAGATCAAGTTGCGTTTTCATGATCACCTCAAAATCTTCTGACCACCTCAATCACGCCGTTGACGACGGAATTGGCGGGGATCACAAAAATGTTCTTCTCCGCGTCGCTCGGTAGCACTCTCGTCCCGCTGTTGAACGCGTCTTCATCGCTAAAGCTGATGGCGTACTGTTGTTTTGCGCCACGCGCGCCGATGAATGAGAGTTGCCTTGAAGTGGCGTCAGGGGCAAGTTCAGTCACAAAGATGTCACCGGGATTGAGCGCGTTGAAAGGATTACGCCCAACGCCGAATCTGATTTGGTTTACGGTCACGGTGTTCCCGACCGTCAGATCACTTGGCTCCAAACCCGTGATGCCCTTAACCCCCTCTGCGTCTGTGAAGTGAGTGATAATGCGTTGTTTGTCCATGTCCATCGAAAATTCCAAACCACAACGGTTTACCACTCACTTCTTAATGCTGGGCCTCTTTACTCCTGCGTCTCACGTCGGCGCAGTTCAACGTCCAGACACAGCGATTGCAACTCGCGCACGAGCACGTTGAACGATTCAGGCAGACCCGGCTCGAAGTCGGTCTCACCCTTGACGATGGCTTCGTAAATCTTCGAGCGCCCGGCCACGTCGTCCGATTTCGCGGTCAACAGTTCCTGCAGGATGTGCGCCGCGCCGTAAGCTTCGAGCGCCCACACCTCCATCTCGCCGAAGCGCTGGCCGCCGAATTGCGCCTTGCCGCCCAACGGCTGCTGCGTGATCAGCGAGTACGGGCCAATCGAACGCGCGTGAATCTTGTCGTCCACTAGGTGCGACAGTTTGAGCATGTAGATGTATCCGACCGTCACCTTCTGCTCGAACGCCTCGCCGGTCACGCCGTCGTGCAAGATAGTCTTGCCCGAATCGTTGATCATCGGCGGCGAACCTTCGGCTCTCAGCTTATCGTCGGCCTGATGCAGAAACTGCTTGATCGCGGTTTCCGGAGCGCCGTCGAACACGGGTGTCGCGAAGCGCAGACCGAGCACGTTTGCGGCCCAGCCCAGGTGCGTTTCGAGAATCTGCCCCACGTTCATCCGCGAAGGCACGCCGAGCGGGTTGAGCACGATCTCGACCGGAGTGCCGTCGGGCAGGTAAGGCATATCCTCTTCGGGCAGGATGCGGGCGATCACGCCCTTGTTTCCGTGCCGTCCGGCCATCTTGTCGCCGACCGACAATTTGCGCTTCATGGCGATGAAGACCTTTACCATCTTGATCACGCCAGGCGACAACTCATCGCCTTTCCTGATCTTGTCGATCTTCTCCTGATAGAGATGTTCGAGGATGGCGATCTGGCGCTCGGTGCGCTGTTCGAGGTCTTTGATCTCGGTGGCGACATCGCGCGCGCCGCTGACTTCGACTTTCTTGAGCGCGCCGATGTCCATGCCTTCGAGCATCGCGCGAGTGAGCTTCTGCCCTTTGATGGCGTTGGTGCGGCCCCGGAAGATCAGGTCCGCTTCGAGCTTGCGGCTTTCGAGCAATTCGTAGATGCGCTTGTTGCGTTCTTCTTCGAGGATGCGGATTTCGTCATCCAGGTTTTTCCGCATCTTCTCTTCTTCGGCCTGTTCGATGGCCAGACTACGGGCATCTTTGTCCTGACCTTTGCGGGTGAAGACCTTGACGTCAACGACCGTGCCTTCGATGCCTGGTGGGCAAGTCAGGCTGGCGTCGCGTACATCGCCGGCTTTTTCGCCGAAGATCGCGCGCAGCAGTTTCTCTTCGGCGGTCAGTTGCGTCTCGCCTTTCGGCGTGACTTTGCCGACCAGGATCGAGCCAGGTTTGACGTGAGCGCCGATGCGGATGATGCCGCTTTCGTCCAGATCGCGCAGCGCCGCCTCGCCGACGTTCGGGATGTCGCGCGTGATCTCTTCGGGGCCGAGCTTGGTGTCGCGGGCTTCGATCTCCAACTCTTCGATGTGGATCGAAGTGTAGTAATCGCCCTTGACCATCTTCTCGGAGATCAGGATCGCGTCCTCGAAGTTGTAACCGCGCCACGGCATAAACGCGACCAGCACGTTGCGGCCCAGCGCCAGCTCGCCGCCGTCGGTGCAGGGGCCGTCAGCGATTACATCGCCTTTCTTGACGCGCTGACCTGTTTTGACGATCGGCTTCTGGTTGATGCAAGTGTTCTGGTTCGAGCGTTTGAATTTGATCAGCGGATAGATGTCCGCCGTCACTTCGCGCGAGAGCGTGCCGTCCACGTTGTGGTCAACACGGATGATGACGCGTTCTGAGTCAACCACGTCCACGATTCCGTCGCGTTTGGTCACGACCACGGCGCCGGAATCCTGCGCCGTGACGGTCTCCATCCCCGTGCCGATCAGCGGAGCTTCGGCGCGCAGCAACGGCACGGCCTGGCGTTGCATGTTCGATCCCATCAACGCGCGGTTCGCGTCGTCGTTTTCGAGGAAGGGAATCAGGCTGGCCGCGACCGAAACCAATTGCTTCGGCGAGACATCCATGAATTCGACATCATCGCGCATCGCCAGAATAAACTCGCCCGCTTTGCGCGCGTTGACGCGCTCGCCGACGATGTTCCCGTCTTTGTCGAGTTCGATGTTCGCCTGACCGATGACGTACTTGTCTTCTTCCCAGGCTGAAAGATAGAACGGGTACGGCTCGTAGGAGGCGGGTTTCTGGCCCTCGCGCAATTTCTTGTTGGCGCGCGCCGCCACGTCCTGGGGAACGTGATCATTGGGTTTGAATTCGGTGTCGCCCGGATTGGAAATCTTCACATAATCAACGACGCGCCCCTCCTCCACTTTGCGATACGGAGATTCGATGAAGCCGAACTCGTTGATCCGCGCGAAGCACGACAACGACGAGATCAGACCGATGTTCGGACCTTCAGGCGTCTCAATGGGACAGATGCGTCCGTAATGGGTCGGGTGGACGTCGCGCACTTCGAATCCGGCGCGTTCACGGCTCAAACCGCCTGGGCCCAGCGCCGACAATCGGCGTTTGTGCGTGATCTCCGAGAGCGGATTGGTCTGATCCATGAACTGCGAGAGCTGGCTGGAGCCGAAGAATTCGCGCACCGCCGCTGTCACTGGCTTCGCGTTAATCAGGTCGCGCGGCATCGCCGTTTGCATTTCCTGGTGGATGGACATCTTCTCCTTGATCGCGCGCTCCATTCGCACCAGTCCCAATCGGAACTGGTTTTCGAGCAATTCGCCGACCGCACGGACGCGCCGATTGCCCAGATGATCAATGTCATCGTCGCTGTAATAGATCGTGCGGCCATCTTTGGTCGTGACCGCCTCACCCTTGCCGCTGAGCTTTTTGAGCTTCAGCACGTAATCAATCACGTCGAAGAAATCCTGGGGCGAGAGCAGCGGATCATCCAGACGTTCGCGTTCGGGCCGCCCCATCTTGATGTTGAACTTCAAGCGGCCCACGCGCGAGAAATCGAATTTGCGCGCGTCGAAGAACATCCCGTGGAAGAGCGATTGCGAGGTGTCGAGCGTCGGCGGGTCGCCCGGACGCATCTTGCGGTAAATTTCGATCAACGCCTCCTGGGTAGATTTGATCGCGTCCTTCTTCACCGTCAGGCTCATCACCGGCCCCACATCGTCTTTGTCGGGGAAGAAGACCTCGAAGGACTGGATGCCGGCGTCAATGATCTTCGCAATCGTTTCCGGGGTTAGTTCGGTGTTGCTTTCGGCGATGACTTCGCCATCGGCGGTGTTGACCAGATCGGTGAGTGTGAACGCGCCGGCCAGGTCTTCGGTCTTGACCGGAATCTCGGTGATGTTGGCGTGGGTGATCGCTTCGTAAGCGGACTGGCCGATCTTCTTGCCGCTTTTGACGATCACTTCGCCTTTTCTGTCGACAATGTCGGATGAAGCGCGCGTACCGACGATGGTCGGGCTGACTTGCCAGTAAAGCTGGCTGTCAGCGACGCGGACTTTGTCTACAGTGTAAAACGCGCGAAGGATGTCTTCGTCGCTCTTCAAGCCGAGCGCGCGAAGAAAGATCGTCGCCAGGAATTTACGCTTGCGGTCAATGCGGACGTAAAGCAAATTCTTCGCGTCATACTCGAATTCGACCCACGAGCCACGATAGGGAATCAGCTTCGCCAGGAAGTAGGTGTTGTTTTGAGCTTTTTCAAAGAACACCCCCGGACTTCGATGGAGTTGCGACACGATCACGCGCTCGGTGCCGTTGATGACGAAGGTGCCGTTTTCGGTCATCAGCGGCAGGTCGCCGAAATAGACTTCTTCTTCCTTGATGTCGCGGATCGATTTCTGAGCGGTCTCATCGTCTTTGTCCCAGACGGTCAAACGAATCTTGACGTGGAGCGGCACGGAGTAGGTCATCCCGCGCTCCTGGCATTCTTGCACGTCGTATTTGTGCTTCAACCCGACCGGCTCGCCGCAGTTGTCGCAGGTGTTGACGACGTTGCGATTGTAAGTGCCGCACTGCTTGCAGACCACGTCTTCGGATGAGAGCGGGTTGACCTTGATCACCTGGCCGCACTGGCGGCAGTTCGAGCGCAAGTGGTGCAATCCCTGCAACTGGCCGCACTTGCACTGCCAGTTGCCGATGCGGTATTCGACGAATTCGAGCGACGACGTGTCGCGGAAATCCGTAATCGGGAAGGTTGATCTGAAGACCGCTTGCAGACCGGTGTTATCGCGTTCCGGCGGAAGCAGGTCCATTTGCAGAAAACGATCGTAACTCTCGCGCTGCACCTCGATCAGGTTTGGAATGCGAACCGAAGTGCGAATCTTCGAAAAGTCGTAACGCGGTTTGGTTTCGTTCCCCTGGACTGTAATTGAGTTCATCTCGATAGCCATTGGATGTCACTTCCTTTGAGCGGTGGCTGACTTGAGGAGTTTATTCAGCCGTTCAGACTGGTCTTGTTGCTTCGCTCGCGCATGGCAAAGCGGCGGCGAGGGACACACTATCCCCGCCGCGCGCTTCGCGTTAAATTCCATAGAGATTGTTTGAAGTTTGCCGATTTCTCGATACCCTGCAAGTATAATTAAAGCTCCCAATCATTACAAAACAAACCACGAGGCAGATTGGGCGTTGCCCGAATGTGTTTGGATGTGAGTCAGGGCCGGATTCCGGCTCAAAGCGGAAGAAAATTCCGTCACTGCGGAGACGCCGGTGAGTGCCCGCACCCTCGCTCCCAAAATTTAAATTCGACTGAAAAAGAGCCTGATGAAAGCGCCGACGGCAAAGAGGAAAAGGCAAGCGGCCATCCGCGTCAGGCGCGCACCGCCACTTGCCGTTATGCTCCGCTTGTCGTCAGCCTACTTCAACTCGACTGAAGCGCCGACATCGGTAAGCTGTTTCTTCATCTTCTCGGCGTCTTCCTTCGACACGCCTTCCTTGACCGGCTTCGGAGCGCCATCAACCAGATCCTTCGCCTCCTTCAGGCCCAGACCGGTCAGCTCGCGGACGACCTTGATAACGTTGATCTTGTTAGCGCCGGCTGCGGTCAGGACGACGTCAAATGTGTCCTTCTCTTCAACCGCCGGAGCGGCGACCGCGACCGTCGCCGTCGCCGCCGCCGCCGCCGCCGCTGATACGCCGAACTTGTCTTCGAGCGCCTTCACCAGATCCGAAGCCTCCAACAAAGAGAGGCCACCAATTGTTTCGACAATGTTTTGAATGTCAGCCATGACTTTTACAATTCCTCCTACGATGTCAGCCTGTTTTCAGATTTTCAGGCGAATATGAATTGCTGTTGACTCTCACGCCATTCGAAGTGAATCGAATAACGCTCCCGACTATCTGCGCAGGGCATCACTCCTTTGCGGATGTTCGGCGCGAGTGGCTGCGCACTGACAGTGCAACGCAACCGATAAACTTTTCAAATCTCAAATCTCAAATCTCAAATCTAGGATTGAGCCTGCTCGCCCTTCTGATCCGCGATCTGTTTCAGCACAACCACCAGATTGCGGGCGACGCCGTTCGTCGCCGTGGCGATCCGTTGCGCCGGCGAGTTGAGCAGGAACATCAGTTTGCTGATCAACTCCTCTTTTGACGGCAGCGCGGCGAGTGTGTCCACGTCTTTGACATTGATCACGCGGCCTTCGACCACGCCGGCCTTGAACTTGAGCTGCGCGTTGTCTTTGGCGAATTTGCTCAGTACTTTCGCCAGTCCGACCGGGTCTGTCTCGCTGTAAGCAATCGCTGTCATTCCGATAAAATGGTCTTTCAACGGTTCAAGCGGCGTGCCTTCAATGGCGATTTTACCGAGCGTGTTTTTGACTACGCGATAGTTCAATTGCGCTTGCTGCAACGCGCGGCGCAATTCCCAGTCTTTTCCGACAGTCAATCCCTGAAAGCTCACCACCAGCGCGTTGCCGGCGTGGGTGAATTCCGCTTTCAGCCGGGCGATATCTTGCTCTTTTTGCTCTCTCGTTTTCATAGGCTAATCTCTCAGAATCAATTTCGGTTTCGGTCGATCTTCCAGGAGAAGGGAAGCGTCAGGCTCCGACTGACAGGGGGTCAACCAGGATTCCAGGTCCCATCGTCGTCGCGACATTCACCTTCTTGACATATTTGCCCTTCGCCGTGGCAGGCTTGGCTCTGATCACTGCGTCAATCAACGCCTTCGCGTTCTCAGCGATCTTGTCTTCAGCAAACGAGCGTTTGCCGACCGGGACGTGTATCACTCCAGTCTTGTCCACGCGGTATTCGACCTTACCTGCTTTCGTTTCCTTGACGGCGTTTGCGACATCCTGAGTGACGGTTCCCGTCTTCGGGTTGGGCATCAGGCCACGCGGACCTAAAATTTTACCGAGCGTGCCGACCGAACGCATCACGTCCGGTGTCGCGATCAGAGCGTCGAAATCGAGATAACCGCCTTTGATCTTTTCGACCAGATCGTCGCCACCGACCTCGTCTGCGCCCGCTTCCTGCGCTTCCCGCTGTTTTTCGGGAGTGCCGGCGATGACGGCGACGCGCTTCGATTTACCCAGGCCGTGTGGCAAAACAATTGTTCCGCGCACGAGCTGATCGGCTTTGCGCGGATCAACGCCAAGCACCATCGTCACTTCGACCGTCTCGTCGAATTTGGCGTAAGCTATCTTCTTCGCCAACGCAATGGCGTCGCCTAAACCATAGAGTTTGCCGGACTCGATTTGAGCCAGCGCAGTCTTAAACTTTTTTCCAGCCATTGATTGCTTCCTTTCAGGTCTTAACGTGACAGAACCGGAATCGGCTATCGCCATTGGGCCTGTCACTCCCTCTTAAGAAAATTGCGGATTGTGAATTGGAAGATTGCGGGATGTGTGGGGACAAGCCGCTGTCACAAATCTGCAACTACTCGATTTCAAGCCCCAGACTTTTAGCCGTGCCTTCGATGATGCGAATGGCGGATTCGAGATTGGTCGTGTTGAGATCAGGCATCTTGGTCTTGGCAACCTCCTCGATTTGCGCGCGAGTGATTTTGCCTATCTTTTCCCGGTTCGGTTTACCCGATCCCTTCTCGATTTTCGCCGCCTTCTTCAGTAGATCGGCCGCGGGCGGGGTCTTGGTGATGAACGTAAAAGAGCGATCAGCGAATACCGTGATGACGACGGGGATTTTCATGTCGCCCATATTCGCGGTCTTCGCATTGAACTGTTTGCAGAACTCCATGATGTTCACGCCTTGCGGGCCAAGCGCCGTGCCGATGGGCGGCGCGGGATTGGCTTTGCCAGCGGGAACCTGGAGTTTGATATAACCTGTAATCTTCTTCGCCATGACTTTTGTAAATTATGGCTGAGCGTTTGATGAATTAGCTCAGCGGAACCAAATTGAACCTCTATCCTTCCTCTGCGAATGAGACCTTCTCAACTTCCAGAAAACCCAATTCGACCGGTGTCGCGCGTCCGAAGATCGTGACCATGACTTTGAGCATGTTCTTGTCGGAGTTGACCTCCTCGACTGTGCCCATAAAGCTGGTGAACGGGCCGTGATTGATCCGCACGGTTTCGCCGCGCTCGAAGGTAAACTTCGGTTTCGGTTTTTCGGAAGCCACCTGAACGTGATGAACGATCTGGTCGACCTCTTCAGGAGTGAGCGGCGTCGGTTTCTGTCCGCCGACGAAGCTGGTCACTTTCGGCGTGCTCTTGATCAAATGCCAGGCTTTATCGGAAATCTCGCCTTTCTCGGTGCATTCGATCTCAACCAGCACGTAGCCGGGGAAGAACATCCGCGTGCTTTCGACGCGTTTCGAGCCGCGCATCTCGACTACTGTTTCGGTCGGGATCAGGACTTGTGTGACTTCGTCCTGCATGCCAAACGCCTGAATCCGCGTATTCAGACTATCGCGCACCTTGCGCTCATAGCCCGAATAAGTGTGAATGATGTACCACTGCTTCGCCATATCCTCTTAAATTTGTGGCCGGATGTATGACCGGAAAATGGTTCAGCCGGTTTCGCGTAAAAGGCTGACCAAAGGCCTAACCTAAAATCTTCTTCGCTCCCCACTCGATGCCACTTATCAAGTAACTGAGCACAATATCCGCTCCGAAAAGAAAAAGGGCGAAGAAGAAGACAACGATAATCGTGATGATCGTCGTGTTAATGACCTCAGTGCGCGTTGGCCAGGAGACCTTCTTCATTTCCAGGACGACTTCGCGCCAGAACTGGCGAACGCTCACTAGCCAACTCATTGGCTTGGCGGCAAGATTCGATTCTTCTGTGATCGCTGTGGCCCCTTCGCGCGTGCCCGATGTTGCCATTTGTTGTTACCTCACCTTTTGGCTACACGATTCAATCTTCCAGAGACTATTGACAGTGGAAACGTCGAGTCAAATCTGGCAGGGGTACCAGGATTCGAACCCGGACTTTCGGTTTTGGAGACCGACGTGCTAACCGTTGACACTATACCCCTTCAATCGAACATCGAGGATCACCTTTAGCTCTCTTCGATCCTCGACCTGATTACTTAGTCTCTTTGTGCGCCGTATGCTTACGACAGAAACGGCAGAACTTTTTGAATTCCAGCCGTTGGGTCGTCTTCTTCTTGTTTTTGGTCGTGACGTAGTTGCGATTTTTACAATCGCCACACTGCAAAACGATATTGTCTCGCATAGCTTGAATCCAAGTAACTGAAGCGAAGTGAGGTGGTGATCTCACTCCGCATAGTCTCAATGTTAATGGTTACTCGACGATCTCCGAGATAGTGCCCGCGCCCACCGTCCGTCCGCCCTCGCGGATCGCAAACCTCAACCCCTTCTCCATCGCGATCGGCGTGATCAACTCGATCTCCATCGCGATGTTGTCGCCCGGCATCACCATCTCCACTCCCTCCGGCAAATGCGCTACACCGGTCACGTCCGTCGTCCGGAAGTAAAACTGCGGACGATAGCCCGTGAAGAACGGCGTGTGACGACCGCCCTCCTCCTTCGTCAGCACATACGCCTCCGCCTTGAACTTCGTGTGCGGCGTGATCGAACCCGGCTTGGCGATCACCTGACCGCGCTCGATCTCCTTGCGATCCACCCCGCGCAGCAGCAGCCCAACGTTGTCGCCCGCCATGCCGCTGTCGAGCAGCTTCTTGAACATCTCCACTCCCGTCACCACTGTCGAACGCGTGTCCCGGATGCCCACTATCTCCACCGTCTCGCCCACCTTCACCATTCCTCGCTCGATCCTCCCCGTCGCCACCGTCCCGCGACCCGAAATCGAGAAGATGTCCTCGACCGGCATCAGGAACGGCTTGTCCACTTGCCGCGCGGGCGTCGGAATGTAGCTGTCAACCGCCGCCATCAACTCGTCCACCTGCTTCTCGCCTTCCGGATCGCCGTTCAAAGCGTTCAAGGCGCTACCGCGGATGACCGGAATGTCGTCGCCCGGAAACTCGTATTTCGAGAGCAGCTCTCGAACTTCCAACTCCACCAGATCAAGCAACTCGGCGTCATCCACCGCGTCCACCTTGTTCAAAAAGACGACCATCGCCGGCACTCCGACCTGGCGGGCCAGCAGGATGTGTTCGCGTGTCTGCGGCATCGGCCCGTCGGTGGCGGCCACCACCAGGATCGCCCCGTCCATCTGGGCTGCCCCGGTGA
>Ga0187892_10005508_pt1 | contig 19840 bp, 15 predicted proteins | sample MA1701073metaG_FD_139345 | JGI IMG/M metagenome (GOLD analysis project Ga0187892, IMG submission 139345) | Bio-ooze microbial communities from a basaltic lava cave in the Kipuka Kanohina Cave System on the Island of Hawaii, USA - MA170107-3 metaG ...
CGACGCGGCCGAACATATGTGGACGCGCACCGAGCTGAAACCCGCCGACGTCGATACGGTGCAGCTCTACGACGGCTTCTCGTTCCTGGCTCTGGCATGGCTCGAAGCGCTCGGCTTTTGTGGCAAGGGAGAAAGCGGTCCATTCGTCGAGAACGGGCGTCTCGACCTGGGCGGTGAGCTGCCGTTCAACACCTGGGGCGGCCAGCTCTCCGGCGGGCGCCTGCACGGCTTCGGCTTCGTCGCCGAAGCCTGTCGTCAGTTGCGCGGCGAGTGCGGTGACCGGCAAGTGAGAGACTGCGAGGTTGCCGTGGTCGCCGTGGGCGGCGGCCCAGTGGCCGGCTGCATGCTGCTGACCCGGTAGCGCTCATTCCGGCGCGCCGAATCGCCATCAACGTCAATGCGTACCGCTTGCTGGAACAAAGCGGCGCTCGGCCTCGTCGCGAATGTGGCCGAGTAGCTTCGGCAGCGACGAATCACGCAGGTAGCGCTCAATGAAACCGGGGATCGGCTGTCCCGTATCGACATCAGCCCAATACCGAATCAGCGTATGTGCGCCATCGGCGACCGGTACGAGCTGCCATACGCCCCTGGTGTCGTCGATGTCGTGCTCGACACTCTTGTCGAGCTCCCAGCTCATCGTGCCGCGCTCGGGCTCGAGCGTGTTGATCGCTCGAAAATAAACCTCGACAAAGAGGAAGCCCAGGCGCTCGTCGACCCAAACGCGTTTGCCGTCGACCCGGACGATGGCCATGTCTTCGACATCGGGGATGAACTCGGGGCGTGAGGGAAAGTCCGTGAGAACCGACCACACCTGTTTAGCCGGTGTACGAATGATGCCGTTGGCGCGCACTCTGCGCCGCTCCGTATCGTTGGAAGCGGGGGAAGGAATCTCGGCAGTCACGATCTCACCGCTCTCGAGCTGCTTCCACTCGCCATCCGAATACTCGCGACGAATGGCGGCTGCATCGACCTCGCAGGCGACGCACCCGGGCGACGCCAACGCCGCCGGGAGCACGATAGCCGCCTTCTCGGCGGCGAAGAGAACAGCAATCGTCAGAAGAGCGCTCAAGTTGGTCCCCGGTTACGGTTGCATCATATCACCACCTGAGCGTATGCGTGCGGCGGCGCGCATCGACCCCTTATGAGTCGTGCCGCGTTCGACAGGATTCTTGATGCGCACGGTCAGTCGGGAGCAATGGGAATCGAACCGGCGCGCTGTATCTGCAGCGTTGGCGTTGATCGCCGTCCTGGGCGCGCAACGCACCTCGATGGCGGCACAACCCGTCCGTCTCAATTCTGTACGGGCTTCGCCTGTGACGGTCACTTCGGCCGCACCAGCATCGGCAACCACCGACGAACGAGCCAAGGCCATCGCCGTGCTCTTGCAGCGCGCGCTCACAGCCCGTGGGCTGGCGCGGGGCGCTGCTGCCACAGCGCCAACGACGAAGGTTACGACCGCACGGCCAACGGACGGGCGGCTTGAAGTCTGGTGGCGGGAGGATAGCGGTACACCGCGTCACATCCGTGTGCACGACCAGCCGGCCCTATCAGGTACGGGTGCGGGCGACGACGAGGGCGCTGCGCGTGCCTTCGTGCGCGCCCATCGCCAATTGCTCGAGCTGGATTCCCCCAACACCGAGCTGCAGATCGAGCGCGCGGAACGCGACCATCTCGGTCGACGCCACGTTCGCTTCCAGCAGCGCTACCGAGGCCTTCCGGTCTGGCCGGCCGGTCTGACGGTTCATCTCGACTCCAACGGCAGTGTCGATCTGCTCGATGGAGCCTACGTACCGACGCCCCGCGATGTGGGCTTGCAACCTTCCATATCTCCGACGGAGGCCACCGAACGCGGCCGTTTCGCGGCTCACGGCGGCAGTGCCGCGACAGCGACCGAGCCCATTCTCATCGTCTATGCCCCGGGCGACCGCGCGCCGCGACTGGCGTGGAAGCTCACGCTCTCTGTTTCCTGGCGCTCGCGCTGGCTCGTTGTCATCGACGCGCTCACCGGCGACACGCTGACTGCTTTCGATGAGGTGATGCAAGAAGGAGTCGCGGGCTCTGGCGAAGATGCCAACGGCGATAGTCGCCCGCTCAACGCGTGGAGAGAAGACGGCCTTCTTTATCTCGTCGACACCAGCAAGCCGATGTTCGATCCCAGCTCTGATCCGCCCGAACCGACCACGACGCGCGGCGGCATCGTCGTACTCGACGCACGCAATCAGCCGCCCACCTCGGAGCCGCAAGAATTCCCGGAACTCTTCTATGTGACGGCGACGACTCCCACCGCATGGACTGTGCCGGATGCCGTTAGTGCGTCCTTCGGTCTGTCGGAGGTATACGACTATTTCCTCGAGCATCACGGGCGGAACTCACTGGATGGCGCGGGCGGCAGCATGATGGGCGTCGTGCGCTACGGCAGCGGATTTCAGAACGCATTCTGGAACGGCTCCTTCATGACCTTCGGCAACGGCGACAACTACGCCGGCACGCTCGACATCGTCGCCCACGAGTTGACTCACGGTGTAACGCAGTACACCGCCAACTTGGTCTATCGCGATCAACCCGGCGCACTGAACGAATCCCTGTCCGACATTTTCGGTGAAGCTGTCGAGGCGCGCACTTTCGGCGCCACCGATTGGGTGCACGGATCGCAGACGTCAAGCCCCGACCGCAATCTCGCCGATCCGGGATCACGCGCTATCTGTGATGGCTGCCCGCCGTATCCGGCGCGCTTCAGCGAGTTCTATGGACCCGACGACTCGACGCTCGATCGCTTCCAGAATCGCGACAACGGCGGCGTGCACATCAACAGCGGCATCATCAACCACGCCTTTTACTTGCTCGCTGACGGATTGAGCGGCGCCATCGGTATCCGTCAGGCGGAGCAAATCGTCTACCGAGCACAGAGTCAGCACCTGCTCGCCAACTCGCAGTTCATCGATGCGCGGCTGGCGTGGATTGCCGCCGCGCGTGAGCTCTTCGGCGCTGGCTCGGCGCAGGAGCAGCGGACCGCGGCCGCGTTCGACGCCGTCGAGATCTTCGACGGCAGAGGTACACCCGTGCCACCCCCCTTCCCTGGGGTCGATGGTGGCGACGCAACGCTGTTCCTGTTCTGGGATCCAACGGTCGAAAGCTATTTCATCGGGCGCCAGGAATCTGCGCAAGGGGATCCGGCAGAAGGCGTGCAGTTGATAGGCACCAGCGTCACCGGTTCTCGACCCGCGGTGACCGGTGATGGGCGCGTCGCCGTGTTCGTCAATACAGTGAACGACGTATGCTTGGTGAACACGGATGGTTCACCGATCGAAACCGAAGGCGAAGCCGTCGAGGTCTGCCTCGGGTTCCCCGGCTTCGTCAGTTCTGTCGCCGTTTCCCCCGACGGCAACCAGTTCGGCTTCGTCTTTCTGGACAGCTTCGGGAATCCGGACAATAGAATCAGCGTAATCGACCTCGCCGAAGGTGGCGAGACGCGCACCTTCACTCTGTTTGCCCCGGCGTTCGACGGCGGCGTCATCGACAGCGTGGTCAACGCCAGTACAATGGATTTCACCGCCGACGGACGGTACCTGATATACGACGCGCTCAACGCGATCGAGCTGTTCAATGGATCCACCGTCGAAGCGTGGAGCATCTATTCACTCGATTTGATGACCGAGACCATCCTGCCGCTCGTGCCGCCGGTGCCGGGACTCGACATCGCCAATCCGGCGCTCACTCAAACGAGCGATAACTTCCTCGTGTTTGACGTCTATGACGGCGAGACCGGCGACTCGACGATCGTCGCGGGTAACTTGACGACGGGTGCATCTTCGGAGATCGGTACGGTGTTCGGCGGACTCGGCGTGCCGGGCTACAGCGGCGATGACACGGCGATCGTCTACTCCCAATCGAGCGACGCGCCAACGGAGTTCTCGCTCGTGCGCCAGCGGATTGGAGCCGACCGCTTGACGCCGCAGGGACGCCCGAGCGACCTGCTGAGCAACGCAGACTTCGGGGTGATCTACCGCCGCGGGCAATTCGTCGGGCCGGGCGTCTGTGCCGGTGATTGCAACTCGGACGGTGTGGTGACCGTCGATGAGATCATCACCGGAGTTACGCTCGCCTTGAGCGGCGGTAACACTGCGAGCTGCCGCGCCATCGACGTCAACGGCGACGGCAGAGTGACCGTCGAAGAACTGGTGCAGGCCATCACTGTCGCCTTGAATGGTTGCTGACAGTTTGGAGACGCAGCGGCCGACTACCCCGCCGGGCATCCGTTGAGCGCCGCCGCTACCGCCGACACGACTTCATCGACGGTGACCGCGCCGTCAGCGGTGACGTCGAATCTCGGGCAGGTATCGATATCGATGCTGCCGAGGGCGATGTTCACGCCGCGGACAATCTCGTCGACGGTTACCCGGCCGTCCGCGTTACAGTCGCCGGTACATGCAGGAATCAAAGGCGTAGCACTCGGCGTCGCCTCGGGCGTAGGCAGCGCGCTCGGATCGAAGTTGTAGAGCGCGACGGTGGTGGCGGTGTAGGTGACGTCGAAGGCGCCATGCTCCAGTTGTAGTCGAGTGCGAGCGTTGGCAAATCTGCCGCTGATGCTGCCGGCGGCGACGGCGATGATCACGTCGCTCGATGCCGGCACGAAACCGTCGAGCAGCTCGACCTCGAGCATTCCGTCCAACGTGGCGCTGCCCGGGCCGGCCCACGCCGCCCAGCCAGAGCATACGGCCCTGATTCGTCAGCGATCCCTGGGCGGCGATCTCCACGTCTGGAATATTCAGACGCAGCACTCCTTGGTCACCCGTGAGCTCGTTCCGCAACGCGCCTTCGATGCGGTGCAACCGGCCAGCGCCGCCGCCGATCGTCCATTCGCAGGCGAATGGGACCCACACGTTTCGCCGCGCCCGGCAGTTTGTCGTTGTCCCAGTTGGTTTTCCCATCGATGCACATCCCGAACCAATCGGTGGTCAGGCAATCGGAGTCGAAGGCTACGTTTTCGGCGCGAGCTGTGGGCCGCTATGAAACGATGAGGAGCACCGCACAGAACGGCACGGTCGACGATCGGTTGTGCACACCAGAGCCCTCCCGATAGCGAGCCTACCGCAAGGGTTGGAGTCGCGGCAATCGTTGCTACGAAAATGAAGAGGACGGCGGTTTGCCTCTAGCTACCCCTGTGTTCAGATGGTAGGCAACCCTCTCGGTGACTGGGCCTTGCTGACTATAGACGAAGCGATTCGAGCGCGTCGGGCGACGCGGCACTTTAGCCCTCGGCAGGTCGACGCGACGACTCTCGAGGAGATCCTCGATCTGGCGCGACAAGCGCCCTCGTCGATGAACGGACAACCATGGCGGTTCGTGATCGTCCGCAGCGCTGCGGTGAAAGATGCCTTGGCCAAGATCAAGAACCACTACTGCCCGCCGGAGAAGCGTGAGTATCCCGCCGATTTCTTGCGTGAAGCCCCGTTGATCGTCGCCGTGTGTGTCGACACCGAGCGTTCGTGGGGGCGAGAGGTTGAGAACGGTGTGCTCGCTGCCGGCTATCTGATGCTTGCAGCTGCCGGCCGCGGTCTCGGCAGTGTATACCTCACCACCTACCAATCCGGTGAACCGCGTGTCGCGACGGAGATTCAACGGGCTCTGCGGCTGACCGATCCCGTACGGCCGATCGCCTTGATTCCCCTCGGCTATCCGGACTCTCCGCCTGCGCCGAAATCTCTACGCCGACTCGACGAGATGGTGAGCGATGGCGAATCCTGACCGCGCCTTCGCGGCGACCGTCGATCAGAAGCACGACTCGTTCACCAGCGTCGTGCTCCGCTACCGTGGCGCGGTCCGTCTCGGAGAGTCAGACGAGAGTGATCACGTCGTCAAGGAAGCTTTGTCGCGGACGTCCATCCGCGAAGGATTGCGAATCGTTCCGCTGCTCGAATATCGCAACGTCCACGTCGACGTGCTCGACGAAACTTCGCGCATGCACACGCATACATTGAAGTCGATCGACGGAGCTGTAAGCGCCGCTCGGTGCCAGGTTGAGGGTCTGCAGCAGATCGTCGTGGAGTCGGGCGGGAACACAGCGACGGCAATCGCTGCCTATGCGCCGCGCGCGGGCATCGATGTGACCTGTTTCGTACCCGAGGAGAACCTGGGACTTCTCGATGGCGAGTTTTTCCGCCATGAGCGCGTCCGGCTGGTCTCCGTCGCGGATCCGGCGTTGGTCAAACCAGCCGCCGAGAGGTACGCGCATCGGATTGGTGCGCGGCGTGTTCCAGAGGTCGGGTGGCGTCTTCAAGCTTCCCGCTTCGTTGGATGCTTTCTGCGCGAAAGCTTCCTTGGCGGCACGCGCTACGATTGGCTGGCGCAGACCATCAGTGCCGCGTTTGGTCCGATCGGCATCTACGCGGCTCTCGAAGATGCAGCCGCCGGCGCTCGCGTGCCACGGTTTCTCGGTATCCAGCAGGCGGCGAACTGCCCGATGTATCGCGCTTGGAAGGAGGGCCGCGCCGACGCCGAAGGCACTGCGCTGCATTCGACTCGGAATCTGTTGACCCCCGTCATGTACGATGGTGCGCCGGGCGAGTACGGTACTTTTCTGCGTCTGAAGGAGCTGCTGCAGCGCAGCCGCGGCGATCTCATCACGATCGACGCTGGCGAGTTTCGTCAGGCTCTGATCGCCGATGGGGGGCGAAATGTGTTGGCTGCGCTTGGCGAACAGGGCATCGATATTGCCACGGTAGACGGAGAGGTGATCGAGAAGACGGGAATGCTCACCCTGGCCGGCGTGTTCAAGGCGATTCGCGAGGGTCAGATCGCCGGTGGTAGTCGCGTGCTTGCGTGCCTCACCAGTGGGGTGCGTCGCTCGGCGAGTGCTGCCGTCCCGTTCAGGCGACTCGAGGATCTGGACTCTCTCGAGGTCGGGGACAGATGATCTTGCGCGACTCGACGCTGCGCGAAGGGCTGGATACGCCGGGCGTCACCCTGTCGCTCGACCAGCGCTTACGCATCGCCGAGCTGCTCGCGGAGGCCGGCGTTCCCGAGGCTGAAGTCGTGGCGCCGAGCCGGGTGGCGAAAGACCTCGAAGTGGCGCGCGCCATCAAGACACGCGGTACACAGCTCCAGCTCTCGGGATTGATCTACGCCTACAGCGATCGCTGCGCCGAGGAGACCGCACTCTCATGCGAGTGTCTCGATTGGGTTACGCTGTTGATGCCGCTGTCGGCACACCGCAAGCCGGCGTTGCCGGATGAGAAGATCGCGATGATGTGCAGCGCGCTCGATCGTGCGGTTGCGCGCAAGCACGAGATCGGCGTGGGGTTTCCACACTCAACGCAGGCCGACATCGATTTTCTCGTTCGTATCGGTGAAGCGGCGGTGTCTCACGGCGCCCGGCGCATTACCGTCTACGACACCAATGGCAGCAGCGAACCGTTCCGCACCAAGGAGCTCGTCGAGCGCTTGTGTGAGTCGTGGGGTGCCGACATTTTCTTCCACGGTCACAACGACCTCGGGCTGGCGACCGCAAATGCTCTCGCGGCGGCGGCGGGCGGGGCGAGCGGCCTCGATGTAACCGTGAACGGGCTCGGTGACCGCGCCGGCAACGCGAGCCTGGAACAGGTCGTCATCAACCTCAACCGTGCCGGCCGGACATTGGGCGTGCGTCCGGAGACGTTCGCGGTGCTGTCAGAGGCCGTCGCCGAGATGACCGGCGTCGCGGTTTCCGGATTGGCGCCGGTCGTCGGCGAGTATGTCTTCATGCACAAGTCGCCGAGTCATCTTCAGGTTCCGGAGCTGTTCGAAGCCTTCGACCCGGCGCTGGTCGGTGCCAAGCGCCGGCTCGTTGAGTAAGCCTGCGGTAGCTGCACGGCGGAGAAGATCCACCCATAGCGTCTGACGATTCGCCCCGTAACCTGGCGGTTGGCGGAATCGTCGACCGATGCGTGAAAGACGTCCGCAGCACCGTCCCATTCGATGGAGAAGCGGCGCGGCTCGAACGGCTGTGCCGAGAATGGCGAGGTGCACTTGTGTACCGCCTCTTTGGCGCTGAAGAGTGCGGTCACTAGAGAGGCACGCCCGGCTGCGGCTTGCGAGTTGATCCACTCCATCTCGGCATCCGTGCAGACCAGGTGCCAGGTGCGTTCTTCGAGCCCTCGATCGACCTCCACATCGACCCCCAGACTCGCAACTTGTTCTTGTCTGGCGACCGTTACGACACACAGGTCGGCCGCGTGCGAAATGGATCCGACAAATCCCGGGGGCCAAACGGGCCGACCGTCCGAAGCGACGGGCAGGATCGCCTCCCGCACCCCAAATCGAGTCAACAGGCGGCGCGCACACAAGCGCCCGGTCGCAAAGTCGCGCACACGCTTGTCGACCGCAGTGGCAACCGCGGCGCGTTCCTCAGGAAACAAGTCCTGCCGATCGCCGATCAGCGGCGAAGCACATACCTCCACTCCACCGTCGAACATCGCGATCAACAGTGAATCGACATCGTCCATCGTCTCCGGATTGTACCATCTGGATGCCCTTCTCTTCACGCGTATTGGCGGACAACAATCTCGTTGGCCGCAAAGAACGCAAAGATCACAAAAGGCCCTTCCATCTGCGTGATCTATGCGTTCCATGCGGCTGATCATTCCATTGCGTTCTGCGATCGCCGGGCGTCGTTGCGTTGCGCGCCGAAATGTCGCAGATGGTCGTCGGCATGACAGAGGGACATTCCGCAACCGGGAGCCTGCGCGACCTGATCGATAGGGCTGCCGAGGATTGCCCCGACTCCATCTTTCTCATCGATCCGGCGAGCCGCCAGACGATGACGTTCGCCGAGCTGCGAACCAACGTGCGCGCTGTTGCGGAAATCGTCCAGAAGCAAGGGCTGCCGGCCGGCGCACGCGTCGCTGTGGCGATGGAAAACGGCACTTCAGCCGTCGTAACCCATCTCGGCCTGATGTACGGCGCCTACGTCTGCGTGCCCATCAACCTGACCGCGGTCGAGCAGGCCGCCTACGTGGTCGAGCACTCCGAAGCCGAGCTGATTCTCGCAAGCGCCGATTGCAAGACGCAGGTCCAGGCGGCTCTCGCCAGCGGCCGGCCCGAGGTCTTGGTCGTCGACAGCAGCGACCTGAAATTGCCGCTGACGACATTGACGCTCCCCGAGATCGAGGCCGAGGACGATGCGCTACTCATGTACACCTCCGGCAGCACCGCACGCCCTAAAGGAGTGATCGCCTCGCACCGCGCCATGGTTGCGCGCGGCCGGCACGAGACGGTCAGCCAGGAGCTTTGTGCAAACGACCGCCTCCTGTGCGTCCTGCCCCTGCACCACATGAATGCCATCATTGGTATCCTAGGCGTGCTCGACAGCCGCAGTAGCGTCGTCGTGCCGCGCGGGTTCGCCGTAGCCGAGTACTGGGATCTGGCGATCCGCTACCGTTGCACGCGTCTCAGCGCCGTGCCGACGATACTCTCACAGCTCCTCGCCTGGTCGAACGTCGATCGCACCGCGCTGTCCGGAATTCGCTACATGCGTTGTTCGTCGATGCCGCTGGCCCCCGCGCTCCATCGCGATTTCGAGGAGCGCTTCGGACTCGTGGTGATCGAGGGGATGGGGATGACCGAGACGGGGGGCATCTTTCTCAACCCGCTCAGCCGCGATCGGCGTAAGATCGGCTCGCTTGGCAAAGTGCCGACGTACGCGGTGCGGATCGCCGGTGCCGATGGTGCCACACTTCCGGCGGGCGAGGTGGGAGAAATCCTGGTCCGCGGCCCGGCGCTCATGACGAGTTACCTTGGGGACCCGGAAGCCACACGCAACACCATAGACGACGATGGCTGGCTACACACCGGCGATCTCGGTAGCCGCGACGAGGAAGGCTACTTCTTCCATCGCGGTCGTGCGAAGGATGTGATCATCAAAGCCGGAATCAACATCTCTCCGCTGGCGATCGATGAGGTTCTCCTGAGCCACGGGAAGATTGCCGAAGCGGCGACCGTTGGCATACCCGATTCTCACCTCGGAGAAGACATCGCTGCGTTTGTCGTTCTGAAGCGCGGAGCACGGCTCGGCGACGAGGATCTCGTCAGCTACTGCGTAGCGCGCCTCGGGGCATTCCGCGCGCCGCGCACAGTCGTCGTCGTCGAGACTCTTCCCAAAGGACCGACCGGGAAGGTATTGCGCCACGAGCTGGCAACCCGGCTGCCGCGCCGATCGCATCCTGCGCGCGAAGCAGCACTGCGGAGCACCAATGGCGCTCCTGAGACGGCTCTCGAGTCCGCTATCGCCAGTATTTGGTCGGAGGCGCTGCGCTGTGAGCGGATCGACCTATCTGCCAACTTCTTCGCTCTCGGCGGTAGCTCCATGCTTGCGCTTGAGGTACTGGCGGAATTACACGAGTGTCTCGGCACCCGCTTGTCGCTGTCGGAATTCCTCGAAGCGCCGACGGTGGCGGAGCAGGCGGCGCTCGTCCAGCAAGAACGCCTGCGACAGCCCGCGCCACGGTCCGCGAATGAGCCGAAAGCAATCTTGCTCGCACCTGTTCACTCCGGCTGTGCTGCTACGCCGTTATTCTGTGCCTACGGACTTTCCAGGCACCGTCCTTTGGCGGAATGCCTCGGTCCGGATCAGCCTGTTTACGGTTTGCTGGTCGAGCGCGAAGTGGAAATCGCCCGTGGTGCGCATCCGACCATGAGCGTCGAGGAGCTCGCGCGGCTTTATCTCATCGCCGTCCGGCGCGTGCAGCCTACCGGTCCCTATCAACTTGCGGGGTTCTCCTTCGGTGGCCGCGTCGCCCTCGAAATGGCGCAGCAGCTGCGTGGGCAGGACGAGGAGGTTTTCCTCGTCGCCGCGATCGACACGTTCATCCAATCAGCGCGGCTACGAAATCGGCTGCGCTGGCTAGCGTTCCATTTCGGCAACGCCATCGAGCGCGGGCCCCGTTACGTCGTCGAGCGAGCCCGAGAGCGCTGGGGACTACAGGTAGGAGTAACGGACGAGGTGACCCACATCCGGGTACGTGAGGCTGCCTACCGTGCGCGTGCGCGTGAAGGACACCGTCTGCGGCCCTACGATGGCAAGGTCGTCCTGTTCCGTGCGCGCGACAGCGACTTCGCCGACTACCATACGATCGATCCGCATCTGGGCTGGCGCAGCGTGGCGCGCGGCGAGATCGTCGTCGAAGAGATCCTCGGACGACATATCGATATGATGCGCTCTCCGGCGGTCGATGAAATCGCCGCAAATCTCCGCCCGCATTTGCTCTCGACCGGTTTGGCAACAGCGGCACACGGCGACACGAACTCACCCCCCTGACCCCCCTCTCGAACCCAGACTGTCGACGGGCGTGCCGGTCGTTGCTTTTGCGAGGGGGGTCATCTATCGTCCATCGATATCAAGGCTGTCCGCGTGGGCAACGGACTCGAGCAGCACCGACCTCCGAGGCCGCGTCTCCCGTCGAGAGCCCAATTCAGACATTCGAGAAAAGGGACATCGCCGTGCTGAAGTTCATTCGTCGTAATGCCTCTGCCCTGTGGGTCAAGATCATGTTCATCGCCATCGTCATCGTGTTCATGACGTGGGGTGTCGGTGCCGTGATCTCGAGTGGTGGCGACATCGTCGCCCGCGTCAATGGTGAGAACATCGACCCGTTGCAGTTCAGACGGGCACACGACAACATGCGTCGCTTCTATCAGAACCTGTACAAGGAGGCCTTCTCGCCGCAGATCGAGAAGGCGATGAACCTACCGGCGCGGACAGTCGACCAGCTGATCGCCTCCAGCCTATTGCGCCAGGAGGCGGACCGTCTCGGCCTCAGCGCAACCGATGCCGAAGTGCTCAATACGATTGCCGCAAACAACGCCTTCCATGTCGACGGCCGCTTCAACCGCGAGCTGTATGTCGATGTATTGCGCCAGAACGGCTTGCGACCGACCGAGTTCGAGGAATCGCAGCGCCAAGACATCCTGGTGAGCAAGCTGCGCGATCTGATCACCGCCGGTGTCGTCATCGGTGAGGCCGATGTGCGCGGCCGCTACGACTACGACAACGAAAAGGTGAACCTCGGCTTCGTGCGCGTCGATCCGGAACAATACCGTGCCGGGCTTGAGCTCAGCGACGATCAATTGAAAGAGTACTTCGATTCTCATCAGGACGAGTTCCGTCTGCCGGATCGCGTCGAGCTGGCGTACATCGTGTTGCCGAACGCACAGTTCGAAGCGTCCATGACGATTCCCGAGGCCGATGTGAAACAGTACTACGACACATACGAGGATGAGTTCCGTCAGGAGGAGGAGGTGCGCGCCCGGCACATCCTGTTCCGCGTCGAGGAAGGCGCCGATGACGCGACCAAAGCGACGGCGCGGCAGCGTGCCGAAGCGGTCCTCGCCAAGGCAAAGTCAGGAGAAGACTTCGCCAAGCTGGCGACCGAAAACTCGGAAGACTCGTCCTCTTCGCGTGGCGGCGATCTCGGCTTCTTCCGTCGCGGTTTGATGGTGCCGCCATTTGAAGAAGCGGCTTTTGCCATGCAGCCCGGGCAGGTCAGCGAAATCGTCGAAACCCAGTTCGGCTACCACATCATCCGCGTCGAAGAGCGCCGTGAACCAGGTGTCAAGCCGTTTGCCGAAGTCTCGACACAGATCACGGGAAAGATGAAGTCGGAACGCGCTCAGGCGATGGCCAACGAGAAGGCGACAGCGGCGCATACGGAGCTCACTGGTGGCAAGACTCTCGAAGAGGTCGCCGCCGCTCAAGGCTTCGAAGTGAAGACCACGGGACCTCTGGCGAAGACCGATCGCATCGCCGGCGTCAACGGTACCGGTCTGCTCAACGCCGCCTTTGCTCTCGATCAACGCGGGCTCGGTCCCGTCGTCACCAACCCCGACGGGCAGGTGCTGTTTCGGCTGAACAAGAAGATTCCTACCGAGGTTCCCGAGCTCAACGGGATTCGCGATCAGGTCGAGAAGGCGGCGCGCACCAAGCTCGCCAATGATAAGGCCAAAGCGACCGCGGAGGAGATCCTCGCCGCCGCCAAGGACAAGGGACTCGAGGCCGCGGCGCAGGAGCACGGACTCGCGGTCGAGGAGAGCGGGCCTGTCGAGCGTACCGGCGGCAAGGTCGGCACAATTGGCGCATCGCCGGAGCTGGCCAAGCAAGCGTTCGACCTCACGAAGGACAGCCCCTTGGCTCCGACAGTCTACGATGTCGGCGGCAACAGCATCATCGTAGCGCTCAAGGAGCGCATCCCCGCCGACTCCGCCGGCTTTGAGAGTCAGAAAGCCCAGCTCATCGAACAGGAGAAGGGTCGACTGCAGAACTCCGTGCTGACCGATTTCATTGCAGAGCTCCGCAGCCGCGCCGACGTCGTCGTCGGCAAGGCCTACGAGGCAGCTGCGGCACCGCCAATGTGACGTCGACGTGATTCGCGCAGGGCGTGCTTTGAATCAGAGGATCGAGACACCGGCGACTGACGACGCACGATCGGACACAGCTGCCGGGATCAATACCGAAGGATTTCATTTCCGCGCCGGACAGACGGGGTGTTTGTTACTGCACGGCTTCACCGCAACACCGTACGACATGCGTTTCCTCGGTGGTCGTTTGCACGCCGGCGATCTCAGTGTGTGCGCCGTTCGACTGCCTGGCCATGCCAGCTCGCCCGAGGACATGGCGAGTCACTCCTGGTCCGATTGGTACGCTGGTGCCCGGCAAGGCCTGTCCGAGCTCAAGCAGAACGCTTCGCGGGTCGTCGTCGTCGGCCAGTCGATGGGAGCTCTGCTCGCCTTGAAGTTGGCTGCCGAGCATCCCGACGAGGTGGACGGTGTGTGTCTCTTGTCGACCGCGCTGGTTGCGTCGGCTCGCTGGATGTACTGGGTGGCCCCCGCGGTGCCGTTCTTGATGCCGCTATTGCCGGCGGCGGCGCGCTTCGTTGGCAAGGGTGATAGCGATATTGCCGACGCCACAGCGCGCGCCTCGAGCCCGACGTACAGACGTGTCGCGGTCAAGTCGATCTACGAGCTCCTGCAGCTGCAAGCGCACGTGCGCCCGCTGCTCACACGCATCCGCCAGCCGGCCCTGGTGATCCATTCTCGCCAGGACCACGCGTGTCCGCTTGAGAACGTCGCCATCCTGCAGCGGGAGCTTCGCGGCCCGATGCGTAGCGTGATCTTGTCGGACTCGTACCATGTCATCAGCGTCGACGTGGACAAGGAGCGCACCGCGAACGAGATTCTCGCCTTCGTCAACGCGCTCAAAGCCTGAAAGGGTCATCGGCGACCTCGACCGCACTTCGGCCGCCGCTCCAGGCTTCCGAGGTTCCGCTGCCGGTGCAACTTGCCTGTGTTACACGCGCAACGTTAGACTTTGCCACGACTGTTGCGGCAGTGTATTCCGTTGATCGACGCGGATGCGCCACTCGATGAACCGAGATCCGATTGAGCCTGTCGCGGGCGTCCGCACGGCGTCCGGCAATGCCGTCGATCTCCCGCAGACCATCCACGCGCCGTCCGCCGGTACCGATCTGCACCACTGGGCGAGCGCGAATCGCACCGAGTTGGAGCGTCGCTTAGATGTCCACGGCAGTCTCTTGCTGCGCGGATTCTCCGTCGGTGGTGTCGAAGGCTTCGAGGCATTCGCGGCCGCGGCGGCCGAGCGGCTGATGCCATACGTCGATCGAGGCACGCCGCGCACCGCGGTGCACGGGCACGTCTACTCGGCCACCGACTTTCCGTCCGACTACACAATCGCGCTCCACAGCGAAGCTTCGTTCGCTGCGACGTGGCCGGGGCGGATTTTCATGCACTGCATCAAGCCCGCCCGTCGGGGCGGAGAGACACTGCTCGCCGATAGCCGTCGCGTGCTGGCTCGCATCGGTGCGCGCACGCTTCGCGGATCAGGGCGTGCTCTACGTCCGCAACTTCGGCGGTCCTCTCGGTATGTCGTGGGAAGAGGTCTTCCAGACGAGCGATCGACTGGAGCTGGAAACCTTCTGCCGCGAAAACGAAATCGCTTTCGAATGGACGGCGCGTGGGCGCCTGCGCACCCGTCAAGTGCGGCCTGCAGTGGCGCGCCACCCCCGCACTGAAGGGCGCGTGTGGTTCAACCATGTTACGGCGCTTCATGTCTCAACGCTCCCTCCGAGACTGCGCGGCATGCTGCAAAAGCTGGTCAGGGACGACGCCGACTTGCCGAGCAACACATACTACGGCGACGGGGCGCCCATCGAACCGGAGGTCCTCGACGAGATTCGCCACGCGTATGAGATCGAGGCCGTCCCTGTGGCATGGCGTTCGGGCGATGTGTTGATGATCGACAACCTGCTCGTGGCGCACGGCCGGTTGCCATTCGACGGGCCGCGGGACGTCGTCGTCGTGCTCGCCGAGCCGATGAATTGGCGGGACGTGACCGAATCGGAGAGCGTGGGGTCATGAAAACAGCTCGTCGCGAACGTCTCGCCCTATTCCTCCGAGAGCGCATCGAGTCCGCGGGCAAGGATCTCGACGGCGCTCTCGGCAGCAATACGTCGCTCATTCGCTCCCACCTACTGGACTCGCTCGGATTGCTGCACCTGGCTGCGTGGATTGAGGACGAGACGCGCAAACCGCTCGACGTCACGGACATCGATCCCGCGGCCGATTGGGATACGATCGCGGATATCGAGCACTTCATCGATACTCGCATCTGACACGCCAGCGTTCGATCAGAATTACCGTGTGCTCATGGACTACGAGATCCTGCGCTACCGGCCAGAGTTCCTGCCCGAGATCGCCGCGCTCCAGCGTCACCTTTGGGGTCACTCGGACACGGTAAACACCGCCTATTTCGAATGGAAGCACGTGCACAACCCGTTCGTCAGCGAGCCGCTGGTGTACGTCGCGCGACATGCGGGGCGACTGGTCGCGATGCGCGCCTTCTGGGGAATGCTTTGGGAGGTCGGAGAATCGGGCGAGCAGGTCTTGATTCCATCGGCCGCGGATACGGTCATCGTGCCGGAACATCGCGACCGCGGCTTATTCGCACGCTTGACAGCGGCGGCGCTCGCCGATCTAGCGCGAGCCGGGCACGCGTATGTCATCAACCTCAGCGCCAGCCCGGCGACGATCGTTTCCTGTCTGGCCAGCGGATGGCGCTCTGCCGGCCGGCTGCAGGTGTTTGTCCGTCGGTCGGCGCCGCGCCGATTCATTCGCGAGCTACGCGGCGTTTTCAGGCAACACGTGCCGCGCCTCGATCGTCGACTGGTCGATGCTCCTCAATCTCATCGGCAGGTTCTCGATCCCTTCCGAGCGTTTGACGCGGCGGCGGGGGCGCACAAAGACGTCGAGCTGGCGACGCAACCGCGGCCCGACGCGATGGCCGCGGTCGCCGGTTACGGCCCAGCCGACCGGTTACGACCGGTGCGGAATGCGCAGATTCTAGCTTGGCGGCTCAGCAATCCTGTGGCGCGCTATCGCTTCGTCTTCCATGGCGGCGCGCAGCCGGACGGTCATCTGGTGTTGCACGCGTCGCGATCGGGGGAGACCGTCTGTATCGTCGACTGGCGAGCCGCGAATGAGGCGGTGCAAGCGAAGCTGCTGCGCGCCGCAATCGAAGCGGGACGATTCGCCCGGCTGTCCATATGGGCGGCGACGCTTTCCGAGCAGACGCGGGCAATGCTTCACGACCATCGCTTTGCGATCGAGGTTCCGTCCGGGGTTCGCGAAGGCGATGATGTTCTCCTGGTGCGCGCGACGCGCGACGGGACTTCGCACGACGAGTGGAAGATCGCCGGCCTTTCGCTCGCGAGTCTGACCTCGTGGCGGATCGACATGATCGATTCGGACGCCCATTGAGGTGGGCGCGAAGAGGTTCGGCGGCCGGCTTGCGCCGCTTGCCAATTCAAAATGGATAGTCGATGCCGGTGAACACCGCCGGCGTGTCGCCTCCGGTCCCGACGTCGACATAGGCGACCACTTGCGGGACGACGACCGCCCTCACCCCGAGGCCGCCGGCGGCGTGCAGATTGGATACAGGAAACTCGTCGGTGTCGTTGAACACCTTGGCGAAATCGAGAAAGGGGGCCAGCTCGATGTGAGCTTTCACGCCGAATACCTCACGTCGATACACCTCACTGCGGAGCTCCGCCTGCATGACAAAGCGGTGCTTGTCGGTGAAACGGTTGCGGCCCTCGGATCGCAGGCTCTCAGTTCCGCCGATGGTGTTGCGTTCGTAGAAGGGCGCGTCGCTGCCGTGGCCCATGTAGTCCAGATTGGTGTGCAGCGCGAGAACGAATCTCTTCTTCGGCACCGGCACGAAGCGTTCGAGAGGCAGGAAGCCCTTGGCCTCCATGCCGTAGTTGACGAATGAATCGGAGGCGCCAATCGCATCGTCGACAACCTCGACGGCGAAGTCGGCGAAGTATCCCTCCGTCGGTATGTCGGCTCGATCGCGCGTGTCGACCGACACTCCCCAGCGCAGCCCGACAATCGTAGCGCCGTTGATTCCCTCGACATCGTTGATGTCCGAGGTGCGCAGGTTCTGGACGTCATCGACTTCGCCTGAACCGACGCGCACGTGACGAAAGCGGAACTGAAAGGACGCGCGCAGCCATTCGAGTACGTTGTATCCGGCATAGGCGATGATGCGGTGGACCGTACCGGTGTAGTTGGTCTCTTCGCCGTCCTTGGTTTCGTTGCCGAAGCCGTAAAAGCGCTCGAACGGATCCTCGTCGCGGCGCAAATTGAGCCGAACATCGACGCGGCCGTCCAACCGCTTTTCGGCGGAGTAGTCGCCGTCGAAGAAATCGCCGTGCTTGGTCGCCTTGCCGGCGACGATCGAATACTTCTGCTGAGGATCGGGGTAGCCGAAGTAGCGCAACGTCGGCCACACGCCGGAGATTTCGTTGTAGCGAATGTCGGGCGCGAAGATGCCATTGATCGACTTGTCTGGATTGGCGAACAGCAGCACCCCGAGAACGCCTCCAGTGATGCCTTCGGTCGGGCTGACGATGATCTCGGGAACCGGGATGACGGTGCGCTTTCCCTGACCGGGTACGGGGACATCCACTTTCGGTACCTCATCCGGCACCCGGATGTCTTCCGGGCGCTCGATGACGTTCTGGGCAGGGACTGCGGCGGTGAAGAGCAGGGTAGCGCCCAGGACGGCCGAGGCGAGCCACAGCCGAGCCGGTCGGAGCATCGGCACTTCAAACCACACGCTGTCGGAGAAGGAAAGCGACGCGGTCGCTCACCCGAGCAGCTCGTCCGGGGTTGGTAGCGCGCTTCGCCTACCGCTCGCCGCGGCTGAGCGATACGCCTGATCGAGCAACACGAGGCACCACTCCGCTTCCCGCAAATTCGTTCCGCGCACACGCGGGTCTTCGAGCTCACGCCGAAAGGAGTCGATCACACCGGGAAACCAGTCCGCGTGGTGGGAGCCGGCGGACAGACCGGAGCGAAGCTGCCGGACCTCGCTGCGACCGCTATGCTCGGTCTCGACGCTGTCGTCGTCGATCACAACTCGTCCGCTCTCGGCAGTGACCTGCCAGCGAGTGCGTCGTTCTTCAGCCGCCCACGTCAGCCGCACGTCGGCGCTCATCTGCGGAAACTCGATGCGACAGAACGCGGTATCTTCGATCTCGGCTTCGCGGTAACGCCTGCGCTCGAGAGTGGCACTGACGGCAAGCGGAGGCTCAGTCGCCAACGCCAGGATGAGATAGAAATTGTGCCAACCGTGATCTACGAGAATACCGCCGCCGGCGACGTCACGTTTGATTCGCCAATCGTTGTCGCTGACCGACCAACCGTTGCGCCTGGTTTCGAAGCTCAGGCCCGTCACCTTTCCAAAGCCGCCATCGGCAAGAATCTCGCGGAGTACGACAAAGGCTTCGGAGAATTTCCAGTTGTGCACTGCATGCAGAAGGATGCCCGACTCACGGATGGCCAGGCGCATCGGCCGATAGCTCGCCGCAGTCGTCGTCACGGGTTTCTCGCATAGGACGTCGACGCCGGCTGCTGCCGCCGCGAGGATTGCGGGTTGGTGAAACGAAGGCGGAGAGGCGATATCGACGAACTCGAGCGACTCTTTCGCAAACAGCTCGTCGATGTTGCTGTAGGTACGAACGCCGGCAACGAGCTCTTCGGCGCACGCTCGGCGCGCGTTCGCCGGGTCAACGACGGCGACGATGTTGAATTCCGCGTCGGCTTGCCAGCCCGGCAGGTGCCCTTTCTCGGCGACACTGCCGAAGCCGATGATGGCGCCGCGGCGGGCCGACGTCATTGCCGGTACATACCGGTGCGTGCAACCTCGGAGAAGACTTCGTCGAGAATGGCGATACCGTCGCGCGCTTCCGTTTCCGTCAGGATCAACGGCGGATTGATACGAACGCGCGAGAAATAACCCATCATCAGCAGACCGCGCCGCAGCGCCTCCAGAAAGATGAACTCGCTCGCCTGCGGCGCGAGCGGCTCGCGGGTATTGCGGTTCTTGACGAGGTCCATGCCGAGCAGCAACCCGGCTCCGCGCACATCGCCAATGAACTCGTACTTCTCCTGCAGCCGCTGCAGCTCGCGCAGGAGTAAGTTACCCACACGGGCCGAGTTCTCCACCAGGTGATCGTCGACGATAGTCTCGATCGTCGTCAGCGCGGCCGTCGCGGCCAATGGGTTGGCGCCGTAGCTGGAAGACGACGAGCTCGCCTTCGACCACGGATGCGACGCTGTGATCTCATCGGTCGAGATCAAACCGCTCACCGGAAAGCCGCACCCGAGGCCTTTGCCGATGGTCATGACGTCGGGCTCGGTGTTCGTGTGGTTGCAACCGAACATCTTCCCGGTGCGCCCGAATCCGGTGATCATCTCATCGGCGATCAACAGCGCGCCGTTCTCCCTGGCG
>Ga0187892_10005509_pt1 | contig 19839 bp, 20 predicted proteins | sample MA1701073metaG_FD_139345 | JGI IMG/M metagenome (GOLD analysis project Ga0187892, IMG submission 139345) | Bio-ooze microbial communities from a basaltic lava cave in the Kipuka Kanohina Cave System on the Island of Hawaii, USA - MA170107-3 metaG ...
ACAGACCTGACGACAGAAAGAAAACCCCATCCTGAGCCGGTCGAAGGATGCGGCGTCGGCGCGATCGTGCGGCCCTCATGGTTCGTCCGTCGACGAGCTCGGGACGCGGCTCGCCACGAGGGGGTCGGACCGGCAAAAGGTCGAACCGCAGAGACACGAGAGGACGACGGGAAGGAACCGTCTTCTCTGCGATCTCTCGTGTCTCTGTGGTGAGATTTTCTTCCCTCACCCGGCCGTGCCGCGATCGGTCGCGGCCGGCCGCGGCGTGCGATCCAGGGTTGCCGATCTCGGTATCGCGTCGCTGCAACGCCGGATGCAAGGATCGGGTCGGGACACGCCGCCGATTTTTACGGCTTGTGAGAGGACCGACATCGGCGGCATCGTCATGCCCCCGATAGTGGAGTTCCCATGCCCCGCACCGGCGGACGGATCCTGATCGACCAGCTGCTCGTCAACGGCGTCGACCGCGCCTTCTGCGTGCCGGGCGAGAGCTACCTCGCGGCGCTCGATGCGCTCTACGAGGCGCGCAACCGGATCGAGCTGGTGGTCTGCCGGCAGGAAGGCGGCGCCGCCTACATGGCGGAGGCCGACGGCAAGATGACCGGCCGGCCGGGCATCTGCTTCGTGACGCGCGGGCCCGGTGCGACCAACGCCGCGGTCGGCGTGCATGTCGCGTTCCAGGATTCGACGCCGATGATCCTGTTCGTCGGCGATGTGGCGCGCGGGCAGCGCCACCGCGAGGCGTTCCAGGAAGTCGACTTCCAGACCATGTTCGCGCCGCTCGCGAAATGGGTGGTGCGCATCGACGAGGCGGCACGCGTGCCGGAACTCGTGTCGCAGGCCTTCCACCGCGCGATGAGCGGCCGGCCCGGCCCGGTCGTCGTGGTGCTGCCGGAGGACATGCTGACCGATGAGGCCGAGGTCGAGGACGCCGGACGCGCCGAGCCGGTGCAGGCGCATCCCGATTCGGCAGCGATGGAAAAACTGCGCGCCATGATCGAAAAGGCCGAGCGGCCGTTCATGATCGTCGGCGGCGGCACCTGGGACCGGCAGGCGACGCAGGACATCGCCGCCTTCGCCGAGGCGATGAACCTGCCGACCGGCGCCTCGTTCCGCTGCCAGAGCTATTTCGACAATGACCGGCCGCTCTATGCCGGCGATGTCGGCATCGGCGTCAACCCGAAGCTGGCGGAGCGCATCCGCAACACCGACCTCCTGATCGCGGCCGGCGCGCGGCTCGGCGAGATGACGACCGGCGGCTACACGCTGGTGACGGTGCCGGAGCCGAAGCAGCCGCTGGTGCACATCCATCCCGGCGCCGAGGAGCTCGGCCGCGTCTATCGCCCGACGCTCGCGATCAACTCCGGCATGCGGGAATTTGCGGCCGCGGCGCGGAAACTGGCGCCGGTCGACGCGAGCAAGCGCAAGCAGTGGAGCGAGACAGCGCGCGCCGACTATCTGCAATGGACGAAGGAAGTGCAGTGCGCCGGGCCGATCCAGATGGCGACGGTGGTGCGCACGATCCGCGAGGCGACGCCGCCCGACACGATGATCTGCAACGGGGCCGGCAATTTCTCCGCCTGGTTCCATGTCTTCCACCGCTACTGTTTCTATCGCGCGCAGCTCGCGCCGACGAACGGTTCGATGGGCTACGGATTGCCGGCTTCGGTGGCGGCGAAGCTTCGATACCCCGAACGCGTCGTGATCGCGGCCGCGGGCGACGGCGATTTCCTGATGAATGGGCAGGAATTCGCGACCGCCGTGCAGCACGGCGCCAACATCGTCGTGCTGGTGGTCAACAACGGCATGTACGGCACGATCCGCATGCACCAGGAGCGCGACTATCCGGGCCGCGTCGTCGGCACCGATCTGCGCAATCCCGATTTCGCGGCCTATGCGCGCGCCTTCGGCGGGCACGGCGAGACGGTGCGCACGACGGCGGAGTTCCGCCCGGCGCTCGAGCGCGCGATGGCCGCGGGCAAGCCCGCGATCATCGAGCTGCCGGTCGATCCCGAGGCGCTGACGATCCGGCGGACGCTGAGCGAGATAAGAGGCGGCCGTTAGGGCGGATTCGCACGATCGGGTGCAAGCGCTTCGGCCCGGTCGCGATCCGCTCTCGTCGCCCCGCCCCGCGCTTCAGGCGCCGGAGCTGCCGAGATACTCGCGCGGATCGACCGCATCGGTCCCGACGCGGATCTCGAAATGAAGCTGCGGGGATTCGACGTTCCCGGTCGCGCCGACGCGCGCGATGATCTCGCCGCGCTCGACCGTGTCGCCGCGCGCGACCAGCAGCGATTCGTTGTGCGCGTAGGCGGTGACGAAACCGTCGGCATGCCGGATCAGCAGCATGTTGCCGAACCCGCGCAGTTCGTTGCCGGCATAGACCACGACGCCGTTCTCGGCCGCCCGGACCGGCGTGCCGCGCGGCGCCGCGATGTTGATGCCGTCATTGTGCAGCCCGTCTTCCGTCGGCCCGAACTCGGAGACGACCTTGCCGGTGACGGGCCAGAGAAACGTCCGGTCGCCGCGCGCGGCCGGCTCGATCAGCATCGGATCGACCGCCGCGGTCTGCGCTGCACCGGGCTCGGCCGCCGTATCGGCCGGCGGCACGGTTTCGACCGGCACGCTCGGCGTCGCGGCCGGTGCGGTCGGATCGGTCTGCGCTGTCGGCGCCGGCGCGGTCGGATCGCCGGCAGGCGGCGGCGCGCCGGCATCGTTCGCGATCTCGCTGGCATCGAACGGCTCGTCGCTGCCGGGCTTCCGCGGCGGCGGTGCGGCGGTCGCCGTCGAGGCCGACGTTGAAGCGCCGGGCAACGGCACGGGCGGCGCCTCGAGCCCGGCGGTCGAGCCGGTCGGCGTCGGCACCGCGACCGTCGTCGTCGGCTCGGAACTCGCCGGCGGCCCGAGATCGGGCACCGTCGCGGCCCCCGCTGCCGTTTCGGGCGGCGGCAATTCCTCGCTGACGATCGCGCCCGGCGAGCCCGCGTCCGGCGACGCCGGCGGCAGCGGCGCGGTTTCGATCGGCGCGCCGGCGACGACCGCAACGGGTTCGACCGGCGCCGGCAGCACCAGCGTCTGGCCGACCAGCACCGTGTAGGGCTCCGGAATCCCGTTCAGCCGCACCAGCGTGCTGGAATCGACGCCGTACTGCCGCGAGATGCTGAAGATCGTGTCGCCCGGTGCGACGATATGCACGCGCTGGTCGGGAATTTGCAACGTCCGGCCCGGCGTCAGCGTGAACGGCGGCTGCAGCGCGTTGAGTTCGATCAGGCCGCGGATCGGCACGCCGAACCGGTTGGCGACCGCATGCACCGTGTCGCCGGAAACGACGGTGTAGCTGCCGCCGGCGGTCGGCGCACCCGCGCCCGATGCGGCCGGCGGCGCAGCCGTCGGCTGCGGCGGCGGTGCGCTGCCCTCCGGCGGCCGACCGCCCATGTTGCACGCGGCGAGCGCGAGCATCGCCAGCGCGGCAAACCCGTTCGCGATCGGGACGAACGCGGGCCCGCGCCGGCGCGCCGCGTCACGCGCATGCAGATCGCGAATCCGGGGCGTCGTTCGCAGCATGATCCGCCGTCATGCCAGACCCGACTCGCCGGGTCCAGCCACGTCGCCGAGTTCGAGATCGTCCGGATCGTTCCGGTCGGGCTCGTCCGGTCCGACCGTGCCGGCGAGCAGCGGCACGAAACGCACCGGCGCCAGCATCTCCTCGCGGAAGCCCGTCGCGGTGCGCGTCAGCCGGATCAGGTCCTGGTCGCCGCGCTCGGGCCCGACCGGCAGCACCATGATGCCGTCCGTCGCGAGCTGCCCGAGCAGCGCCGGCGGCACGTCGGGGCCGGCGGCGGTCAGCATGATGCGGTCGAACGGCGCCTCGCCGGGCCAGCCCCGGTTGCCGTCGCTGACGCGGGCATGGATGTTGCGCAGGCCGAGCTCGGCGAAGCGCTGCAACGCCTCCTCGAGCAGCGCCGCATAGCGCTCGACGGTGAACACGTCGCGCGCGAGAAGCGACAGCACCGCGGCCTGGTAGCCGGAACCGGTGCCGACTTCGAGCACGCGATGCGAGGGTTTCACTTCGAGCGCCTGCGTCATCAAGGCGACGACCTGCGGCTGCGACAGCGTCTGCCCGTGCCCGATCGGCAGCGTGCGGTCTTCGTAGGCCTGGTCGAGAAACGGCGCCGGCACGAAGGCCTCGCGCGGCACCCGCTCGATCGCGGCCAGCACGGCCGTATTCGTGATGCCCGACCGCCGGAGTTTCATGATCAGGCGGATCTTGCGGGCGGCGAGGCTCACGCGAAGGCCTTTTTCATCTTCCGCATCATGCCCCGGTGCGTCAGATCGAGATGCAGCGGCGTCACCGCGATGGCGCCCTCGGCGACCGCCGCGAGATCGGTGCCGCGGTCGAGCGCCTCGTCGCTGGTGAAGTCGCCGATCCAGAGATAGTTGCGCCCGCCGGGGTCCTGCACCGGCACGATCTCGATCGTCGAGATGCGCCTTCCCTGCCGCGCGAGCTGGATGCCGGTCACCTTTTCCGCCGTCACGTTCGGGAAGTTGACGCTCATCAGCACGCCCTTGGTCCAGGGAAAGCGCGTCAGCCTGCGTATCACGTCGGGTCCGTGCGTCGCCGCGGTCTGCCACTTGATCGGCAGCTTGGGGTCGCGCACCTGCGAGAGCGCGATCGCCGGAATGCCGATCAGCGTCGCCTCGAGCGCGGCGGAGACCGTGCCGGAATAGGTCACGTCCTCGCCGAGATTGGCGCCGCGATTGACGCCCGACAGCACGAGATCGGGCCGCCGGCCCGGCACGAGCCGCGCCGCGGCGATCAGCACGCAGTCGGTCGGCGTGCCGTCGACCGAGAAGCGCCGGCGTCCCAGCTTGCGGACCGTCAGCGGCCGCCGCAGCGTCAGCGAGTGGCCCGCCCCGCTCTGTTCGATCTCGGGCGCGACGGTCCAGACATCGTCGGTCAGCGCGCGCGCGATCTTTTCGAGGATCTTGAGGCCCGGCGCATGGATGCCGTCGTCGTTGGTGACGAGGATGCGCGACCTCGCGAGATTGAGCGGCCTAGCGAGCATCGGCGCGGATCGTGTCCAGCCCGCCCATGTACGGGCGCAGCGCATGCGGGATCAGGATCGAACCGTCCTGCTGCTGACAGTTTTCGAGAATGGCGATCAGCGTGCGGCCGACCGCGAGACCGGAGCCGTTGAGCGTGTGCACGAATTGCGTCGCTTTGCCGCCGCGCTCCTTGAAACGCGCCTTCATGCGTCGTGCCTGGAAGTCGCCGCAGTTCGAGCAGCTCGAGATCTCGCGATAGGCCTTCTGGCCCGGCAGCCAGACCTCGATGTCGTAGGTCTTCTGCGCCGCGAAGCCCATGTCGCCGGTCGAGAGCACGATCACGCGATAGGGCAATTCGAGCCGCTTCAGGATTTCCTCGGCGCAGGACGTCATGCGCTCGTGTTCTTCTTCCGACTGGTCGGGGCGCGTGACGCTGACCAGCTCGACCTTGGTGAACTGGTGCTGCCGGATCATGCCGCGCGTGTCCTTGCCGGCGGCGCCCGCCTCGGAGCGGAAACACGGCGTCTCGGCGGTGAAGCGCAGCGGCAGAAGATCGGCATCGACGATCTGCTCGCGCACCAGGTTGGTGAGTGCAACCTCGGCAGTAGGAATGAGCCACAGCCGATTCCTTAAAGTGCCCTCGTCTTCCAAACGATGAATGGTGGATAATACGTTTCGAATGAGGTCGTGCAGGTTTTCTGGTTGCGGAGAAATCTTCTTCAATTCAGCGTCGATGATCTCCTGCCGCAGTACTGGATCAGTTGCAGCCGTCTTAAACAAGTCCTGCTCAAATTTCGGGAGCTGACCGGTTCCATACACGGCTTCGTCGCGCACCAAGAGCGGCGGCTTCGTTTCTGTGTAGCCGAACTCGTTGGTATGAACGTCGAGCATGAAGGCGCCGAGCGCGCGCTCGAGCCGAGCGAGGGCGCCCTTCAGCACCACGAAGCGCGCACCGGAGATGCGCGCCGCCGCCTCGAAATCCATCAGCCCGAGCGCCTCGCCGAGCTCGAAATGCTGTTTCGGCGCGAAATTGAACTGGCGCTGTTCGCCGACCTTGCGCAGCTCCTTGTTCGATTTCTCGTCGGGCCCGTCCGGCACCTCGGGCGCCGGCAGGTTCGGGATCGCGGCGAGCGCGGCTTCGAGCGCCTGCGCGTGTTTCTGTTCGAGGGCGGTCACCGCGTCGAGCTCGCCTTTGAGCTTCGCGACCTCGGCGATGATCGCATCGGCATGGCCGCCCTGCTTCTTCGCCTCGCCGATCGCCTTCGAGGCCTCGTTGCGGCGCTGCTGCAGCTCCTGGAATCGCGTCTGGGCGGCGCGCCACTCGGCATCGAGCGCGCGGATCTCGGCCGCCATCGGCGGCAGGCCGCGACGGGCGATCGCCCAATCGAACGCGTCGGGCGTATCCCGGATGAACCTGATGTCGATCATGCAGCGGCGCGCCTCTTCGAAGCCGCCTTATACGGAAAGGAGCGGAATCCGTCCATCGGGGCGCCGGGCGGGCGCACCCGGCAGCGCCCGAATCAGGTTTCGTCGACCGGCTTCGCGGGGGCAGCCGCCGCTCCGACCGGGGCCGGCGCCGGTGCGTCTGTCGCGCCCGACATATCCGGTTCGCCGGCGAGTTCCCTTTCCAGCTCTTCCTCCTTTTCCTTGCGTTTGCGCTCGGTCAGGGCCGCCAGCCAGATCGAAATCTCGTAGAGCAGGACGATCGGAACCGCGAGCGAGAGCTGGCTGATCGGATCGGGCGGCGTGATGACCGCCGCCACCACGACGACGCCGACGATCGCATAGCGTCGCTTGGCGCGCAGGCCGGCGGCCGTCACCATGCCGGCGCGCGCCAGCAGGGTCAGGATCACCGGCAACTGGAAGCTGAGCCCGAAGGCGAAAATCAGCTTCATGCTCAGCGATACGTACTCGCCGATGCGCGCTTCGAGCTTGATCGGCAGCGTTCCGTTGCCGCCGATCTGCTGATAGCCGAGGAAGAATTTCCAGGCGACCGGCATCAGCACGTAGTAGAGCAGCGCCGCCCCGATCACGAACAGGACGGGCGCCGCAACCAGGAACGGCAGGAAGGCGCTCTTCTCGTGCCTGTAGAGGCCCGGCGCCATGAACTTGTAGATCTGTGTCGCGAAAACCGGAAACGACAGCACCATCGCGCCGAAGAAGGCGAGCTTCATGTTGGTGAAGAAGCCTTCGGCAAGGCCCGTGAAGATCAGGTTGGCGTCGGGATCGTCGGCGAGCAGCAGCTTCGCCAGCGGCGCCGCCAGAAAGTCGAAAATGTCCTGCGCGAAGTAAAAGCAGACGAAGAACATCAGGACGAGGGCGGCGACCGCCCACAGCATGCGACGCCGCAGCTCGACCAGATGCTCGAGCAGCGGCATCTTGCGGTCTTCGATTTCCTGGCGTTCGGCCTCGGAAACCATGCGCTCAGCTTCCGGTCTTGCGCGCCGGATCGGCCTGCGCGACCGCCGCCGGCGCGGCGGCCGTCTGTTGTTTGGCGGGCGCCGCCGCTTCGTCGGCTGCCGGTTTCGCCGGGCGATCGACCGGGCCGATCACCACGGCCTTCGGTTTGGCGGGCACGTTCGACGGCGCTGCCGGCGACGCATCGCCTGTTGCCGGCGCTTCGGTCGTAGCCGGCGTTTCGGTTGCAGCCGCCGTCATTGCCGCCGCTGCCGGCGTCGCCGGCTTCGCTGCCGCAACAGCGGGCCTGGTTGCGGTCGCCGCGTCGGCTTCCCTGGCGATCTGCTTCGGATCGAGCGATTTCTGCATTTCGCCGGTCGGATCGATCGTGTTCTCGATCTGCCGTTTCAGCGTGCCCTGCCTGGCCGAGGTGACGATCTTCTTCGCCTCGTCGAGCTCGGCCTCGCGCACCAGCGAATCGACGCCGCTCTGGAACTCGCGCGACAACTTCCGGATCTGGCGCATCCAGTGCGCCCCGGTCCGCAGGACGTTCGGGAGTTCCTTCGGGCCGACGACGATCAGCGTGACCACCGCGATCACCGCCATCTCGCCCCAACTCATGTTCAGCATGATGCGGGCTCCAGGGGGCCGCCCGGGCCGGCAAGCCTAGCTAACGACCTTGTCCTTCTGCGCTGCGGACGCGACGGTCGAATCCTGGTGATCGATCACCTTGCCGTCGGACTGCGCATCGGTCTTCGCTTTGTCTTCTTCCTTGAGGCCGCGCTTGAACTGCGTGATGCCCGAGCCGAGATCCTTCATCAGCTTCGGAATCTTGCCGCCGCCGCCGAACAGAACGAGCACGACGGCCAGCACGATCAGCCAGTGCCACCAGCTGCCAATTCCCATTGTTAAAGTTCTCCCTTAGTTGACGGCGTCAACCCGTCGGTTGCCGCGGACTATCGCAGAAGCGCCGGAGACGGGCAATCAGTACCGGGCCGGGGCCGGTTTCAGCCCTTTTCGTGGGCAAATACAAAGGCTTGCCCCGAAGCGACCGATACCGCGACGCGGCTGCCCACATCGGGGAGATCGCGACCGCTGAGGCGCGCTTCAAGATGCCATTCGCGACCGCCGCTGCCGTGCATGCAGAGCCGCACCAGGCTCGCGCGGCCGACGGTCCGCACGTCGGTCACCAGCGCGATCGTGGCGCCCGCCGCGGTCGCATCGCCTGCCGGCGCGATGCGGACCGATTCGGGACGCACCACCACCTCGACGCGCGCGCCGTCGCGCAGCGCGCCGGCCGGCAGATCGAGCACCGGCGTCGACACGCGGCCGCCGACCACCAGCCCGTCGAGCCGGTTCACCTGGCTGAAGAAGGCGGCGACGAACGCATTGGCCGGCCGGTCGTAGACCTCGCGCGGCGTGCCCTGCTGCTCGATGCGGCCGGCCCGCATCACGGCGAGGCGATCGGCCATGAACATCGCCTCCTCCGGATCGTGCGTCACCATCAAGGTCGCGGTGCCGGTGCGACGCAGCAGCGTCAGCGTGTCGGCGCGCAGCTCCTCGCGCAGCCGCGCATCGAGGCCGGAGAACGGCTCGTCGAGCAGCAGCAGCCGCGGCGACGGCGCCAGCGCGCGCGCCAGCGCGATGCGCTGCTGCTGGCCGCCCGAGAGCGTATGCGGATAGAAATCGGCATAGTCGAGCAGCCCGACCTGGTCGAGCAGTTCGCGCGTGCGGCCGTCGCGTTCGCGCGGCGCACGACCCGCCAGGCCGAAGGCGACGTTCTCCGCGATCGTCAGGTGCGGGAACAGCGCATAGTCCTGGAACATCATGCCGACGCCGCGGCGCTCGGGTGCGCGCTCGGTCCTGCCGTCGGCGACCGTCTGGCCGTCGATCAGCACGCGGCCGACCTGCACCGGCTCGAGGCCGGCGGCGATGCGCAGCGCCGTCGTCTTGCCGCAGCCCGACGGGCCGACGAGGCAGACGGTTTCGCCGGCGGCGACCGTCAGGTCGAGCCGGTCGATCACCGGCCGGCCGCCGTAACCGTGGGTGATGCCCTCGAGCCTGAGCGCGTCGGTCATGGTCAGAGCACGTCGTCGCCCGGACGCGAGCGCGCGATGGCGCGCGACAGCACGATCACGGGCAGGATGCCGACCAGCACGATGGCGAGCGCCGCGCTCGAAGCCGCGACGAGCTGCTCGTCGGTCGCAAGCTCGTAGGCGCGGACGGCCAGCGTATCGAAATCGAACGGCCGCAGGATGAGCGTCGCCGGCAGCTCCTTCATGACCTCGACGAACACCAGCAGCGCCGCGGTCAGCACGCTGCCGCGCATCAGCGGCACATGGACCGTGCGCACGATGCCGGTGGCGCTGCGGCCGAGCAGCCGCGCCGCATCGTCCATGTTGGGCGTGATCTTGGCGAGCCCGGACTCGATGCCGTGCAGCGCCATCGGCAGGAACCGCACCATGTAGGCGAAGGTGACGGCGACGATGGTGCCGCTCAGGATGAGGCCGGTCGAGATGCCGAATTGCGCGCGCATGAACGCGTCGACGCCGTTGTCGAAGGCCGCCAGCGGGATCAGCACGCCGATCGCCACCACCGCGCCCGGCACCGCGTAGCCGAGCGTCGCGAGCCGGACCAGGAGCGGCATCGCCATGCTGCGATCGACGCGCTGCGCATAGCCGAGCAGCAGGCCGATCGCGACCGCAAGCGCCGCGGCGACCGAAGCCAGCGTGAAACTGTTGCCGGCGAAGACAAGGAATTCGTGCCGCCACCAGTAGCCGGTCGTGGTCGCGGTCCAGCCGGTCAGCGCGGCGGCCGGCAACGCGAAGCCGAGCAGCACCGGCAGGCCGCAGGCCAGCATCGCGAGCGCCGACCGCGCGCCGCGCAGTTCGAAGCGCGGCAGCCGCCGGTAGCGCCCGGTCGTGTGCGCGAAGCGGCGCGCGCCGCGCGACAGGCGCTCGATCGTCAGCACGACGAACACCGCCACCAGCAGGAGTGCCGCAAGCTGCGCCGCCGCCGCCGCCTCGCCCATGCCGAGCCAGAGCCGGAAGATACCGGTCGTCAGGGTCGGCACGCCGAAATGCTGCACGGTGCCGTAGTCGCTCAGCGTCTCCATGACGGCGAGCGCGGTGCCGCCGACGATCGCCGGACGCGCCAGCGGCAGGGCGATGCGAAAGAAGGATTGCCAGGGCGTGCAGCCGAGCGTGCGACTGACCTCGATGACGCAGGCCGACTGCTCGATGAACGCCGCGCGCGCGAGCAGATAGACGTACGGGTACAGCACCAGCGTCATCATCAGGGCGGCGCCCGGCAGCGAGCGGAGCTTCGGGAACCAGTAATCGCCGAGGCCCCAGCCGGTCAGGTCGCGCAGCAGGGTCTGGATCGGCCCGGCATAGTCGAGCAGGCCGGTATAGCCGTACGCGATTACATAGGCCGGGAAGGCGAGCGGCAGCAGCAGCGCGAAAGCGAAGAGCTTGCGGCCGGGAAACCGGCAGAGCGTCACCAGCCAGGCGGTGCCGGTCCCGAGCACCAGCGTGCCCGCCCCCACCGCAAGCGCCAGGAGCAGCGAACCGGTGACGTAGCCCGGCAGCACCGTCGCCGCGAGATGGCGCCAGACATCGATCGCCGGCACGAGCACGTAGCCCGCGATCACAGCGATCGGCATCAGAAGCAGCAGCGTCAGCGCCGCGACGGCGACCGCCAGCGGTCGCGGCCGCCGCCACGCACGAAGCGCCAGGCGCGGTACCGGCGCCGGCGCGGTCTGCCAGCCGGTCGAATCGGAGTACATGCCTGCTTTTGCCGCCTGCTGCCCCGTCCTCAGGGACGTGACGAAGATTCCGGCGTCAGCATCTTGCAAATTATTCGCAATCGCAAGCCATGCCGGCCCCCGGCGCGGGCCAGGGGCCGCGCGTTTCGTCGCAGGGATCGCGGCCGGAAACGGGCCTTTCGGGGCCGCCCGGGCGGCTCAGGCCTGGTCTTCGATATCGGGATCGAGGCTGCCGGCGAGATCGATCTCGTCCTCGGCATTGTCGGCCTCCTCGTCGGTCGGCGCATCGCCGCCCGCCAGCGGGCCGAGGCCCAGCGCCGCGATGGCCGGACGCTTGTCGAGCAGGCCGGCGGCGCGCAACTCCTCGACGCCGGGCAGCGCATCGAGACTCTCGAGCCCGAAATGCTCGAGGAAACCATCGGTCGTACCCCAGGTGACCGGACGGCCCGGCGTCTCGCGACGGCCCTTCGGCCTGATCCAGCCGGCTTCGAGCAGCGTCTCGAGCGTGCCGCGCGACAGCATGACGCCGCGGATCTCTTCGATCTCGGCCCGCGTGACCGGCTGGTGATAGGCGACGATCGCCAGCATCTCGATCGCCGCGCGCGACAGCCGGCGCGTCACCTTGCGTTCCATCTTCATGCGCGGCGCGAGGTCGGCCGCGGTGCGGAACGTCCAGCGCTGTTCGTGATGCACGAGATGCACGCCGCGATTGGCGTAGAGGCCCTGCAGCTCCTCCAGCAGTTCGCGCAGCTTGATGTCGTCGGGTACCCATTGCTGGAGGATTTTCTCCGATACCGCCTCCGCAGAGGCGAACAGCACCGCCTCGATCAGTCGCAGCGTCTCGAACCGCGCATCATTCATGGTCGGTCATCCCCGGATTGCGGCCGCCGTCCGCCGAGCGACGGATGTAGATCGGCCCGAAAGTCTTTTCCTGGCGGATCTGCGCGTGACCCGAGCGCACGAGCTCGAGCGTCGCGGCAAAGGCCGAGGCCATCGCCGACCGCCGTCGCACCCCCTGGCCCAGCCCTTCGGGCAGGAAACTCGCGAGCGTCGACCATTCGATCGCGGTGCCCAGCATGTCGCCGATGCGCCGCAGGGCTTCGTCCATCGAATAGAGATCGCTCGGCTGAATGCGAAACACGCCGGCATCGGCGAGCGGCTGCTGCCGCGCGTAGGCGCGCAACAGCTCATAGAGGGACGAGGTGTAGACCGGCGTGCGCACCACCGTCATCGGCTGCGGATCGCCGCGGCCGAAGAAATCCCGGCCGAGCTGCGCGCGCTCGAAAAGCCTCTTCCCCGCCTCCTGCATCGACTGCAGGCGCTGGAGCTGGAAGGCGAGCGCCGCCGCGAGCTCGGCGCCGCTCGGCTGCTCGCCCTCGGCCGGCTCCGGCAGCAGCAGGCGCGATTTCAGGTAGGCGAGCCACGCCGCCATCACGAGATAGTCGGCCGCGAGCTCGAGCCGCAGGCGCCGCGCGCGGGCAACGAAATCGAGATACTGGTCGGCCAGTTCGAGGATCGAGATCTGCTTGAGGTCGACCTTCTGGTCGCGCGCCAGCGTCAGCAGCACGTCGATCGGACCTTCGTAGCCCTCGAGCTCGAGCACGAACTCGTCGTCGCTCACCGGATGACCGGGTGTGCGGTCTTCCTCGAACCCGACCGGTTCGTCCGTTGCCGGCATCGTCAACGCAACCCCACCATCGTCAGAAAGAGATCCCGGATCGCCAAAGCGGGTCCCTGCAGCAGCCAGCGCGCCGGATTGAAACGGATGCCGACCTCCCCCAGCAGCATCGGCAGCAGGAACAGCAGGCCGATGACGATGAAAATACCCGTGCGCTCGAGCCGCGCCAACCGGAAGGCCAGCGCACGCGGCAGCAGTCCCACCGCGACCCGGCCGCCGTCCAGCGGGGGAATCGGCAGCATGTTGAAAACCGCGAGGAAAATGTTGAGGAAGAGCGAGACCTGCAGGAACCGCAGCGTCCACGACTCGATGCCGCCCGGCACCTCGACCACGATTCGCATCGCAACCGCCGAGAGGAACGCGATCGCCAGGTTGATCCCGGGGCCGGCCGCCGCCACCAGCACCATGTCGCGGCGCGGATTGTTGAGCTGCCGGAAATTGACCGGCACCGGCTTGGCATAGCCGAAGGTGAACCGCATGCCGGTCGCCACCAGCAGCGCGATCGGCAGGATCAGCGTACCGAACGGGTCGATATGCCGCAGCGGGTTGGCGGAGACCCGGCCCTGCCGGTAGGCGGTGTCGTCGCCGAGCCACCAGGCGACGAACCCGTGCGCCGCCTCGTGCAGCGGCACCGCGATCAGCAGCGCCAGCACCCAGGCGGCGATCAGACCGGCATTGCCGAAGAGCTGGTCGATCATCGCTCAGGCCGCGAGGATGGCATCGAGCCGCGCCAGCGCGACGCGACGGTCGAACGGCCCGGCGCCCAGCATGCGGCGGCCGCGCTCGAGCCGCTCGCGCGCACGATCGGCGAGCGGCGGCAGGGCCGCCGCGACACCTGCCATCTCGGCCAGGTCGCCGTTGCAATGGAGTGCCAGATCGCAGCCGGCTTCGATCGACGCCGCCGCGAGCTCGCCGAGATCGCCGGCCAGCGCCTTCATGGTGATGTCGTCGCCGACCAGCACGCCGTCGAAGCCGATATGGCCGCGGATCACGCGGTCGATCACCACCGGCGACAGCGTTGCCGCGCGCCTGTCGTCGTAGGCGGTGTAGACGATGTGTGCCGTCATCTGCCACGGCATGTCGGCGAGCGCACGGAACGGCACGAAATCGGTGCGCTCGAGTTCGGCCGCCGGGGCGGTGACGCGCGGCAGCTCGAAATGGCTGTCCGACCGCGCGCGGCCGTGGCCGGGCGCGTGCTTCACGACCGGCAGCACGCCGCCGGCGAGACAGGCTTCGGCGACCGCGCGTCCCATCTCCGAGACGAGTGCGGGATCGCTGCCGAAGGTACGGTCGCCGAGAAACGCATGCGCATCCGGCGCCGGCAGGTCGACACAGGGCACGCAATCGACATCGATGCCGAGATCGGCGAGTTCGCCCGCGATCAGGCGGGCGTTGAGCGCGGCCGCCTCGCGGCCGTGCCGGCGGTCCTGCGCCGCCACCAGGCCGAAGCGGCCCGGCGCCGGCGCGGCGCGCCAGTGCGGCGGCTGGAGCCGCTGCACGCGGCCGCCCTCCTGGTCGATCAGGACCGGCGCATCCTCGCGTCCGACCGTCTCGCGCAAGGCGGCGACCAGCGCGCGCAGCTGGTCGGGGTCTTCGATGTTGCGCTTGAAGACGATGAAGCCGAGCGGATCGCTGGCCGCGAAGAACCGGCGCTCGTCCGGCGTCAAAGAGGGGCCGGCGCAGCCGAAGATGACGGGCAGGGTCATGATGCGATCAGGGTTTTACCACCAGGCAGTCCTGGCCGCGCGATCCGAGCGTCGCGCAAAGATCGGCGGCGGCATCCTTGTCCGGCAGCGGCCCGCCCTGCACCCGGTAGTAGACGCCGTTGGTGCCGAGATCGATGCGCTCGATGTGAAGCTGCAGGCTGGCGAGTTCGGGCAGTTTCGCCTGCATTGCCTGCCAGGTTTCGCGCGCGCCGTCCTCGCTGCGCACGGCCGCCAGCTGGATGCGCCAGGTGCCGGCCGGCAGCGCCGCCGTCTGGGTCACGGGTTCGGGCTGCGGCTGCTCGGCGGCACCGGTCGTTGCGGCGGGTGCGGTCGCCGTCGCATCGGTCGCGGCCGTGTCGGCGGGTGCGGTCGCGCTCGTGCCCGTCGTCGCCCCGGTGTCGGTTGCGGCATCGGCAGCCGGCTCGAGCGACGGCGCGGCGACGACCGGCGCGCCCGGCTCGATCGCGGTCTCGGCCGCCGTCGCCGGTTCGGGCGCTTCCGGCACGACCGGCTGCTCCGGCGCCGGCACGAGCTGTTCGACGGCGGGTTCCGCCGTCGTCGCGCCGTCGATCTCGCCGAAGATCTCCATGTCCCGGTTCGGAATCTCCAGGCCGCCCTCTTCCGTCGGCCGGACCTTGAACGGCGTCCGTTCGGCCTCGATCAGCGGGGCGATGTCGACGACGCCTTCGCCACCAAGCTCCCAGATCAGGAAATAGAAAAGCAGAACGACGATACCGATTGATACGGCAGGGATAATCAGCATCGGCCAAAGGTGTCGCTTGCCGGTAAAGAACGGGTGGCGAAACGGCTTCTCTTTAGGCGCGGGTGCGCCCGCCTGTGCCGGCTGCTGTTCGACGCCGATCCGGCCCAGCACCTGGCCGGGCGGCGGCGGGATGCGGGTCTCGCCCTCCTCGGCCTGGAGGGCCGAGCGGGCCAGCAGGGCGTTGAGCGCCGTGCGCCCGTCCTCCGCGCTGGCGGGCGCCGCCGGAGCGGCGCGGGCGGGCGCCGCCGGCGGGGCGACGGGGGCCGCCGACGCGGTGACGGCTGGGGCCGCGAAGGTCGGCTCCGGACGGGAGGGCGGCTCTGGACGGGAGGGTGGCGCCGCGACGCGCGACGGCGGTGTCTCGGCCGCCGGACTGCCGAGCCGCTCCGCCGGATCCAGCACCAGGCTGCCCGGCGCCGGCGGGGCGGCCGGCTGCGGCGCCGGCCGGGGATCTGCCTGAAGCGAGGGTCGGGGCGGCTGGGCCGGCCGTGCCGCGGCTTGCGGGGCCGCCGGCGGCGGCGGCGCTGCCGGGCGCGGCGCGGTTGCCGCCCGACCCTGACCCGGCCCGACCAGGCCGGCCGAGACGATGACCGGCTGCGGCGGAGGCGCTGCGGGCTTCGCCGGCGGCTGCGGTCGCTTGCGCGCCAGCGCGGCGCGGATCTGGGCCTCTAGCTCGTCGTTGCTGTCGTTCTGACTCATGATTCTGCCATCGATGCGATTCGTCGAAGGCCCCCGTGCAATATAGCGCGATCGCGCCATCCGCGCGATTGAAGCGCCGTCAACGCATTCGTTTCAGAGCGAGACCGGCGACGGCTGCCCGGTCAGGCGGGCGTATTCCTGCAGTGCGTAGCGATCGGTCATCCCGGCAATGTAGTCGGCGATCACGCGCATGGCGTGCGCCTCGTTGCGCTCCTCCGACTGACGCCGCCATTCCGCCGGCAGCCGCGCCGGCTGCGCGCGATAAAGGTCGAACAGCGTGCCGACCACCCGCCGCGCATCGGCGGTCATCCGGTTGACCCGCTCGTGCCGGTACATGTGCCGGAAGAGAAACGCCTTGAGATCGCGGTTGGCCGCTTCCATGCCCGGCGAGAAGGCGACCAGCGGCCGGCCGAGCCCACGGACCGCATCGGCATCGGCCGGGCGGGCGGCGTCGATCCGGCGCTGCGTTTCCATCACAAGATCGCTTACCATGATATTGATAACGCGTCGTATTGCCTCGTTGATGAGCCGCGCCTCGTCGAGCCCGCGATGGCGTGCCAGCACGGCGGTGAAGATCGGTCCGGCCAGCGGCGCCGACGCCATCGTCCCGACCGGAAACAGGCCGGCCCGAAGCCCGTCGTCGATGTCGTGGTTGTTGTAGGCGATGTCGTCGGAGAGCGCGGCCACCTGCGCCTCCGCGCCCGGCCAGGTGTCGAGCCGGAGGTCCATGCCGTCGCGGCAGAGGTCGGCGAACGAGGCGGCGAGGTTGCGCGCCTTCGTCCGGGCGTTCGCAGCGGGGCCGATCAGCGGCCCGTTATGCTTGACCGTGCCTTCGAGCGTTTCCCAGGTGAGGTTCAGCCCGTCGAAACCGGCGTAACGTCGCTCCAGCACCGTCAGCAGGCGGAAGGTCTGGACATTGTGGTCGAAGCCGCCCCACGGGGCCATCGCGGCATCGAGCGCCTCCTCGCCGGCATGGCCGAAGGGCGTGTGGCCGAGATCGTGGGCAAGCGAGAGCGCCTCGGCGAGGTCTTCGTCGAGCCCCAGCGCGCGGGCGATCGAGCGCGCGATCTGGGCGACCTCGAGACTGTGCGTGAGCCGGGTGCGGTAATGGTCGCCTTCGTGGAACACGAAGACCTGGGTCTTGTGCTTGAGCCGGCGGAAGGCCGTGCTGTGCAGGATGCGGTCGCGGTCGCGCTGGTAGGCGGTCCGCATCGGGCTCTCGGGCTCGGCATGGCAGCGGCCGCGGCTCCGCGCCGGATCGCAGGCAAAGGCCTGCCGCGGCGGCGGCTGGAACGGCTCTCGGGGCTCTGCGGAAAGGGTCATGGGGCCGGGGCCAGGGTTGCGGGCGGCGGCGGACGGTTTGACAAACCGGGCCGCGCGCCTAGATGGTAGCCTGAATTGAGGCTGTTTCCGGGCCGCGTCGGGCCCGGGCGAGAGGGTCGAATCCCATGGACGACGGGCGTCCGGCAACGGCAGAGCGGCGGGTCACGATGACCGGGCGGGCGGCGGCGCGCGTCGCCGACCTGATCCGGGCGGAGGGCAAGGACGGGCTGAAGCTCCGGCTCAGCGTCTCCGGCGGCGGCTGTTCCGGCTTCCAGTACGGTTTCACGCTCGACGACACGACGACCGAAGACGATTTCGTGTTCGGCGACGGGCCGGTCAGGCTGGTGATCGACAATGTTTCGCTCGACCTGCTGGCCGGTTCCGAGGTCGATTTCGTCGAAGACCTGGTCGGCTCCTATTTCCGGGTCAGCAACCCCAACGCCTCGTCGTCCTGCGGCTGCGGCAGCTCGTTTTCGGTCTGAGCCCCTCCCCGACTATGCTGTGGGCGCGGCCCCGAGCAAATCACGTTCGTGGGGAATCGCCAGCGATTCCACAAGAACATGTGAATTTGCTCCGAACATGAACGAGTAGAGCGGATTCACACGATCAGGTGCAATTGCTGGCGTTTCCACCTGATCGCGATCCGGTCTACGGCGCCGGACCGGCGCCGCGGAGGATCGTCGTGCGCATCGCGAGCTGGAACGTCAACTCGATCAAAATCCGGCTCGCGCACCTGCTCGACTGGCTGAAGCAGAGCAAGACCGACGTCGTGCTGCTGCAGGAAATCAAGTGTCTCGACGACGGGTTCCCGGCGCTCGAACTCGAAACCGTCGGCTACAACGTCGCAGTCCACGGCCAGAAGACGTATAACGGCGTCGCCATCCTTTCGCGTCACCCGATGACGGTCGAGCAGCGCGGACTGCCCGAGGCGCCCGACCCCACGCAATCGCGCTATATCGAAGCCATCGTCGAGCCGCCGGGCGCCGATGGTGCGCGGCGGCCGGTACGCGTCGCCTCGATCTATTTTCCGAACGGCAATCCGGCCCCCGGTCCGAAATACGATCACAAGCTCGCCTTCATGGCGAAGCTCGAAGCGCATGCGCGCACGCTGCTCGCCTTCGAGGAGCCGCTGGTGCTGGGCGGCGACTATAACGTGATCCCGCAGCCGGAAGACGTCTACGATCCGAAAGCGTGGGCGACGGACGCGCTGTTCCTGCCGCAGTCGCGGGCGGCGCTGCGGCGGCTCGTCAATCTCGGCTTCACCGATGCGTTCCGCGCGCTGCACGCCGAGGTCGCCTACACGTTCTGGGATTACCAGGCCGGCGCCTGGCAGAAGGATCACGGGCTGAGGATCGATCACCTGCTGCTGTCGCCACAGGCGGCCGACCGGCTTACCGCTTCCGGCATCGACAAGAAGCCGCGCGGCTGGGAGAAACCGTCCGACCACACGCCGGTCTGGTGCGAGCTTTCGGTCTGAGCGGCACATGATCCTCGTCACGGGCGCATCCGGATATATCGGCGGCCGCGCTCTCGACTTGCTGGCGCGACAGGGACGCGACGCGGCGGGGCTGGTGCGGTCACCACAAAGAGCGGGCGCTCTGCCGCGCGGAACGCCGGCGCGGATCGCCGACTATGACGATCCGGAGAGCCTGCGCCGCGCCTTCGAAGGCGTTTCGACGCTGCTGTTCATCGCCAGCGACGGCGACGGGCGCGATGTGATGCGCCACCATGCCAATGTCATCGAGGCGGCAGCTACGAGGCATGTGCCAACGATAATCTTCACCAGCATCATCGATGTCGACGCGGCGTCGCCCTTCTACTACGCGCCGGTCTACCGGGACAGCGAGCGCCGGCTGCGCAAGAGCGCCACGCGCTGGACGATCCTGCGATGCGGTCTCTATGCGGATTTCGTGCTGGAACACTGGATCCGTCCCGCGCTGGTAAGCGGCATGCTCGCGCTACCGGTGGGCGTTGGGCGGATTGCGCCGGTCGCCCGAAGCGATGTTGCGCGGGCTGTCGCCGCCGTCGCAGCATCGCCCAATGCGCACGCCGGTAGCACCTACGAGCTGACGGGACCGGAACCGCTGTCGTTTTCCGACGTCGCGCGTGCCACCGGTGCGGCCTTCGGCCGCGCGCTCGATTACGCGCCCTGTTCGCCGGCAGATTACCTTCACCGCGCCTGGACAGAGTTGGACGATCCGTGGCCCTTCGCCTTCTCGACCCTCTGCCGTTCGATCGAAGAAGGCCGCTACCGGCGAACCACCGAAGCATTTGAGCGACTGACGGGACAGACGCCAATGCGCTTCGAGACCTTTATCCGGAACGCTGCGGCGGCCTGACGCGATCGCACGCGCTCGAACCTGCGAGATACTCAGCCGCGATGGACCGGTCCGTTCGGCGTCAGGCGCACGCCGGGCCGGAGATGCCGGTAGCGAAACTTCAGATGATCGGCCTCGTTCGG
>Ga0187892_10005512_pt1 | contig 19826 bp, 19 predicted proteins | sample MA1701073metaG_FD_139345 | JGI IMG/M metagenome (GOLD analysis project Ga0187892, IMG submission 139345) | Bio-ooze microbial communities from a basaltic lava cave in the Kipuka Kanohina Cave System on the Island of Hawaii, USA - MA170107-3 metaG ...
ATCCGTAAAAACGGCGGGAACGACAACGCCTTCACCAGCCAAGACTTCACCGCCTACTTCGAGAATCTGGCGGGGGATCGAGTGGAACTGGCTTTGGACCTCGAGGCTGACCGGATGCAGGGGCTGGTTCTCGATGAAAAGGAGTTCCAGCTCGAACGTGACGTGGTGAAGGAAGAGCGTCGCCTTCGGTCGGAAGACGATCCTCAGTCCTTTCTGGTCGAGTCGCTCTTCGCTCAGGCGTTTCTGATTCACCCCTACCACTGGCCGATCATCGGGTGGTTTCCTGATCTTAACGCCATGACCCTTGAAGACCTCCAGCGCCACTATGATCTCTATTACTCCCCGAATAATGCCACGCTGGTCATTGTGGGGGATATCAAGGCCGACGCGCTGCTGCCCACGATCAAGCGCCTATTCGAACCGATCCCGAAGGGGCCGAGTCCGCCGCAACAGTCGATCGTGGAGCCTGAGCAGCGTGGAGAGCGACGGATCGTCGTGAAGCGGGAAGCCCAGGTGCCGTTCGTGATGGCCGGATATCGCGTCCCGAACTACACGAGCGAGGATTCTTATCCCTTGACGATCCTCGAGTCGATTCTGTCGCACGGCAAGAGTTCCCGGCTTTACCGAAGCCTCGTGTACGAACAAAAAACCGCGCTCGCGGTGGGGGCTGAATATAGCCTCCTCCAAGCCGACCCTGACCTGTTCTATTGTTTCGCCCTGGTCAAACCGGGTCAGAAGGTTCAAGAGGTCGAGCAGGCGCTGTATCGGGAGATCGAACAGATCCAGACAACCCTCCCTACTGAGCAGGAACTCCAGCGGGCGAAAAATCAGGTTGAAGCCTCCTACGTGTTTGGACAGGACTCCATCTTTCGTCAGGCCATGCTGCTTGGCCAGGCTGAGTCGGTTGGAGCCGGGTGGCGTCACGTGGAGCAGTTCCTGGCCCGCATTCGAAGTGTCACGGCCGAGGACGTCCAGCAGGTCGCGCGCCGGTACTTCGTCGAGGATACCCGCACAGTCGGAATCCTGATTCCAATTCAGCCACGCAGCGAATCGGCTGCCCAGAGCGAGGCTCGCTAATGCCGGTGCGGCAGAGAACAGGCGGATGGTTCCTGGAACAAGGTGGTCAAGGCTGGCCGTTTCTGGCCGCCTGTCTGCTATTGGCGGTCACCTTCCTGTCACCAGCCAGACCGGCACAAGCCGCGGATATCAATCCGGTCCGATTCATTGCGCCAAACGGGTTGACGGTGCTGGTGCTGGAGCAACACTGGCTGCCAATCGTCCAGCTCCACGTCTTGATCAGGGCTGGAGCGGCTCAAGATCCACCGGAGAAAGCCGGGCTAGCCAATCTCGTGGCCAGCTTATTGGATGAGGGCACGACAACCCGCACCACCAAGCAGCTCGCCGAACAGATCGAGTTCGTGGGCGGCATGCTGACGACCAAGGCCGAAGAGGATTTCACGACTGCATCAGCCCTAGTCCTGAAGAAAGATACGGAATTGGGGTTCGAGCTCCTCGCCGACATTCTGCTGCACCCTACATTTCCCGAGCAGGAAGTGAAGCGTGTCCGGAGCCAGATTCTAGGGGAGATGCAGAGCGAAAAGGACGAACCAGGGCTGGTCGCGGCCAAAGCGTTCCACCAACTGGTGTTCGATGGCCATCCCTACCGTTGGCCGGTGAACGGCACCGAGGAGAGCGTTCCCAAGATCGCCCGTGCCGACATCCAGAACTTTTTTTCCCACGAATATCTTCCGAACCAGACGATCATGGCGATCGTGGGAGATATTCCCGTTGAGCAGGCACGCAAACTCGTTGCCAAACACTTCGGCTCCTGGAAACGCGGCACTCTACCGTCTCGCACAGTCGCGAGGCCGGCCCTGATTGAAAAACCGACGGTCCGGCTCATCGAGAAAGATCTGACGCAGGCAACCATCATGCTGGGCCACGTGGGGATCAGCCGAACCAACCCGGACTTCTACGCGGTATCGGTGATGAACCATATTCTCGGAGCCGGCGGGTTCTCCTCGAGGCTGATGGACTCGATCCGCGATCGGCAGGGGCTTGTGTACGGCGTCGGCAGCCATTTTGAAGCCAACCTGATGCCCGGGGCTTTCATAGTCAACCTTCAGACTCGGAACGAGACGACCAATCAGGCCATCTCCGGAGTCTTGACCGAACTGAAGAGCATCCGAGAGGCACCGGTCTCAGACCAGGAACTGGCCGATGCCAAGGCCTACCTGGTTGGAAGCTTCCCCCTCCGCCTCGACACCACCGCGAAGCTAGCCCAAGTGTTGTCTCTCGTGGAGCTATACGGCCTCGGTCTCGACTATTTCAGCCAGTACCCACGTTGGATCGAGAAAGTCACTAAGGAAGACGTGCTTCGGGTGGCTAGGCAGTACCTGCATCCGAACCGCTACGCACTCGTCGTCGTCGGGGACTTAGCAAAGGCGAAGGTACGACAGTAGCTGCAGAAGGCAGGCGCCCCACGGCCGGCTGTTTCTGCGCCCCAGGATATCCGTTGTGATGGTTTCCACTCTGCCGAATAAGCTGCTCAGAATGCAGCAACTCCTCAAGGAGATGGACTCAGTCTTGGTGGCCTTCTCAGGCGGCATCGACAGCTCGCTGGTCCTGAAGATCGCTCACGATTCGCTGGGCCCTCGGGCCATCGCCGTCACAGCTGTGTCCCCCACATTCCCGGACCTTGAGCTAGAGACCGCCCGTCGGGTGGGACAAGAGATCGGCGTCCGCCACCTGATCATCGAAACCGATCAGCTCACCATGCCGGACTTCGTCCGGAACGATGCCAGCCGCTGCTACCACTGCAAGACAGACCTCTACCAGGCTCTGCAGAAGCTCCAACTCGAGCTGAGCATAGGCGCAATGGTGGATGGGACCAACCTGGATGACCTCAGCGACGATCGCCCCGGCATCGTCGCTGCCCGCGAGTGGAGGGTTCGGAGCCCCCTGGTTGAAGCGGAGCTGTCCAAGGCGGAGGTCCGCACCCTCGCCAAGGAACTGGGACTGTCGAATTGGGATAAGCCTGCCGCAGCCTGCCTCTCCTCACGTATCCCGCGCGGAACCATCATCACGCGGGAGAAGCTGACCCGAGTTGAGCAAGCCGAGGCTCTGCTCTTTCGGGAGGGATTCAGGCAATTTCGGGTCCGTGACCACGGCGAGATTGCCAGGATCGAGGTGGCAGAAGATGAGTTATCCCGATGGCTTGACCCGGCTCGAAGGACGCGCGTCAGCGATCGGCTGAAAGCACTAGGGTTCCCGTTCGTGACGCTGGACTTGGAAGGGTATCGTCGAGGCGGAGGGAATACGTAAGGCGTTAGAGGTGAGGCGCATGAGGAAAAGCACTCGCGGTCTCTACACCTGACCTCTTACCCCTTACGGTGAGTTTCAGCGACTGCCTGTAATGCTTCGTCCGCCAGACGGCGATGGTCCTGGTCGTTGAGGCTCCGCCCCACCACCTTTTCGGCGACCAACAGAGCGAGATCGGTCGTTTGCGCGCGGATCTCCTGGACGGCCTTGCGACGCTCATGCTCGATCTCTCGCGCGGTGTCGGCTTTAATCCGCTCTGCATCCGCCGCGAGTCGTTGCTCATTTTCCTCAAGCAGACGTTGCGCCCGTTCCTTCGCCTGGGCCATGACCGTTTCGGCCTCACGCGCGGCCGCGTTCAACTTGGCCTCATACTCCTGCAGCTTGCGTTCGGCCTCTGACCGATGCCGTTCGGCCTGCTCCAAACTCTCCCGGATCTTGCGCTCCCGTTCCTCCAAGATTTTCAAGATCGGCGGAAAGGCGAACTTGTAGAGCACCCACAGCAGGATGCCGAAGGATACGACCTCCCAGAAAATCAGTGAGGAAAAGAAGTGTGACTCAAACTGTGGCATCTCTGCTCCAGAAATGCACTAAACGTTAATCGTGCAACGTTAAACGCGAAGAACGTGATTAACGAATAACGGTTAACGAGCGGCGAGTGCCTACGCCGATTTGCGCAACCCCATGATGATGAACGCGATGACCAATCCATACAACGCAATCGCCTCGACCAGTGCGAAACCGATCCACATATACTTGCCGACCCGACCCTCGGCCTCTGGCTGACGCGCGACTGCCTCGATCATCTTGCCGAAGATATATCCGATTCCCACGCCGGCGCCTGCGAACCCAGCCGCCGCTAATCCCATCCCCAACAAAGCCGCTGCTGCAGAATCCATGTACTCCGTTCCTCCCTTTGTCTGTGAACCACGCTCAGTGCGCGTGTTCGTCGTGCCCGTGCAGGTGCATGGCATCTCCGAGATAGACGCAGGTCAAGATGGTGAAAATGTAGGCCTGAATGAAGGCGATGATGACTTCCAGGCTGTTGATCGCGATCGTGAAGGCGAACGGCAGCCAGCCGATCAGAAGCGGCAGCGAAAGGGCCATTCCGAAGAGAACAGCCAGAACGGTATGGCCAGCCGTCATGTTCGCGAACAACCGAACCGCCAGTGAAAGGGGTCGTGCCAGTTGGCTGATGAGTTCGATCGGCATCATCAGCGGCAGCAACCAGCGAGGCGTACCAGGTGGAATCAGGATTCCCAAAAATTTTACACCGTGGCGCGCGACCCCGACTACGACGCTCATGCTGTACACAAAGATCGCGAACGCCGCCGTCACCACGATCTGGCTGGTCACCGTGTAGGAGCCGGGGATCAGCCCCAGTAGGTTGCAGAACAGGATGAAGAGAAACAAGGTTGCAAGGAACGGAAAAAACCGCATCCCGTCTTTCCCCATCGTATCCAGGATCATCCCGCGGATAAAATCCACGAGTAGCTCGGCCAGACTCTGGAGTTTCGTGGGGACCAGCCGCCGCGACGTTCCGGCCACGATGAGCAGGCCAGCAATGAGCGCCACCACTACCCACATCATGATCACGGCTTTGTTCAGCGAGATGTCAAGGCCGAACAGCGAGAGCTGCCCAAGGGGGTGAAGCTCAAATGGGTGGAGCGGGTTGTCCATCTTCACTCCAGGAGGGATAACGGGGCTGGTCCAAACTGCACGCATCCACCGGGCACTTTCTGAGGGTGCGCGGTGCGCGAGCACTGGAGTGGTCCTGCCATCCCTCCATTACTTACTTCCACCGCTGTGCCGCTCGATAGGCGTTCAACATCCCCGCAACAGCTCCCAGGACCAATCCCGTCACTACGCCCCAGGGCGCTGATGCGAACAGGTAGGTATCAGTCAGCCAGCCCAGCCCGCCTCCCACGATCAAGGCTGCGAGCAATTCGGTCCCGATCCGGACCGCCTGCCCCAAGCCCGCATAGAACGGATCGGTTGAGGGCGGCATACTATTACACCCACCACAACCCACGCCGGCTTCACAAGGTGTCACACAGGCGCGCAGCCGAACAGGGGCGCGCCATTCAATCAAACTCTCAGGTAAATTGTCAAGCTGAGCACGTCAGGATGTGTTGAGCGCCGAACGCTGGTCTCTCCTTCTGGAATTGTGATACAACCTGGACCATGATCCGGCCATCGCGCGCACGATTTCTGATCGAAAAGCGTCCGCAACCACTGGTGTTGTCCATTCCACAGCCGGTGGGAGACGCTTACGAGCTCTACCGACGGATTGGCCTGCCGAACCGCCCGTCGTTCTTGCTGGAAAGCGGAAAAGGCCGCGAGTTGGTCGCGCGCTACTCGTTCATGGGGAGCGACCCCTATCTCGTCCTCTCGGGAAAGGACGACCACTACGAACTGCGCACCGGCGAGGTCTCAATCGTAAAACAGGGAAACCCGTTCGAGGCGCTCGCCGAGCTGCTGCGGGCTTCGCGGATTGAGAGACCCGACGGTGTGCCTCCGTTCTTCGGCGGCGCGGTCGGATTCTTGAGCTACGACGTCGCTCGACACTTTGAGACCATCCCCAGCCAGGCCCCAGACGATCTTCACATGCCGGACCTCCAGTTCGCGTTCGTGGATTTGCTCGCTGCGCTCGACCATCACACCAAGACGCTACACCTCATTTTCGCTCCACCGCTGGATCGGATGCTGGGAGAGCCACGGGAAAAACTCTACCGCGAGGGGTGCGATCGGCTCGCTGAGCTGGAGGCGAGGCTGTCGGTTGCCAGCAGGACCCGAGAGACCGACTTACCAATCGGTCGGTTCGAGCTGAACCCCGACCAGCCACGTGCCGCCTATATGGAACGGGTCTTGAAATGTCAGGACTATATCCGCGCTGGAGACATCTATCAGGCCAACCTTTCCCACCGCTTCACCATCGACTTCGGCGGTTCCACCGGCCCCTTCGATAAAGAGCCTGGACCTTCCCTCTACGCACGGCTGCGAAAGGTGAACCCCTCTCCGTTCTCAGCCCTGCTCGAATTCGAGAACGTGAGCTTGGTCAGTTCGTCCCCTGAGCGCCTGGTGCGTTTGCAAGGTCGCCGCGTGGATACCCGCCCGATCGCCGGCACCAGGCCACGCGGCCGAAGCGCGTCTGAGGACCGACAGCTCGCTGAAGAACTGCTGACCGACCACAAGGAGCGTGCCGAGCACTTGATGCTCGTGGATCTCGAGCGGAATGATCTCGGTCGTGTCTGTCGGTTCGGCACAGTCCGCGCGGACGAATTCATGGTCATCGAGCGGTATTCCCACGTGAGCCACATCGTCTCCAATATCACGGGGGTCATGTGCGATGAACTGGACGGGTTCGACCTCATCCGGGCGGTCTTTCCCGGCGGGACGATTACCGGGGTTCCCAAGATCCGATGTATGGAGATCATTGATAAGCTAGAGCCGGTCCGACGCGGACCCTATACCGGCTCGCTGGGCTACCTTAGTTGGAGTGGCGATCTCGACCTGAACATCATAATCCGCACCTTGGTCCTAACAGAGGGACGTGGCTATCTCCAGGTTGGAGCGGGGATCGTGGCGGACTCCGATGCCAGCCGAGAGTACGAAGAGACCCTGTTTAAGGCCGAAGCGCTGCGCAAGGTTCTGCGGGAATCCTAACCATGTGGATTTTTCTTAACGACCGGTTCGTGGAGAGGAGAGAAGCCACCGTGTCGGTTTTCGACCACGGTTTCCTGTACGGAGACGGTGTCTATGAAACGCTTCGAGCCTACAGCGGTCGCATTTTTATGCTTTCCCGGCACCTCGCCAGACTGCAACGTTCGGGACACCTGATCGGTCTCGACCTCCCCATTCCGGAGAAGGACTGGCCGGCGCTCCTGAACGAAGCGATAAGTCGCAATGGCCTCACGGACGCCTACTTACGCATCACGGTTTCCCGCGGCGAGGGAGAGATCGGGCTGGCCCCGAACCTCTGCCGGCATCCGACGGTGGTCATTGTAGCCCTGCCGTTCCAGTCCTATCCCCCTCACCTATTTCGAGAAGGGGTGAAATTGATCATCGCTCACGTCCGCCGGAATCTGGCGGCGGCCTTGTCCCCCCAGATCAAGTCGCTGAACTTCCTGAACAATATCCTGGCCAAGCAGGAAGCCTTGCAGGCCGGGGCCTTCGATGCCCTCATGTTGAACGTCGAGGGACACCTGACGGAATGCACCACCAGCAACCTGTTCTTTGTGCGAACCGGGCGCCTCTGCACCCCCTCAGTGCCCTGCGGTATTCTGGACGGCGTCACTCGGGAGGTCGTGCTCCTACTGGCACGAGAACAGGAGATACCGGTCGAAGAAGGAGTGTACGCTGCCGAGGTAGTCAAGCAGGCTGAAGAATGTTTCCTGACCAACACCAGCATGGAAATCATGCCAGCATGTCAGATCGATAACCTTCCGGTTGGCTCTGGACGGCCAGGTCCTCTCACCACCAGGCTACAGGGACTCTTTCGTTCCAACCTCGCACGTTTCCTGGAGTAAACAGCGCCACGCTCTCGGACGCAGCAGGCTGGCCTGCTTTTTGCCTATATTCGAAGGTGTTATGATTGGCTTTTTGACAGGTTCGGTCAGGCGATGCTATGGTTTGATCTATGCTTAGAAGTCAGATCCAGTTCCTTCTCGGACAGAGTGTCACGCTGGGCGCTTGTGCCACGCTCTTTGCGCTCATGGTTTCGGTCTTCCCGCAGGCCGCCGCTGGGGAAGTGTACCAATACGTTGATCAGGACGGGACCATCCACCTGACCAATGTTCCGAGTGATCCACGGTTCAAGAAAGTTCATGCCGAGTCAACCAGCCTCCGTCCACGGATATCGGCGAACAAGTTTGAACACGCCATCCTCCGCCACTCCAGGGAGCATCGGCTGCACCCGGCCCTCCTTCGTGCTGTGATCAAAGCGGAGTCCGATTTCGACCCGACGGCGATTTCAAAGGCTGGTGCGGTTGGACTGATGCAGTTGATGCCGGAGACGGCGGTGAAGCTGGACGTTCAGAATCCCTACGATCCTGAGGAAAATATCGCGGGTGGAGCTAGGCATCTTCGCTACCTGCTAGACCGATTCGACGGGAACCTGGCTCTGGCCCTGGCTGCCTACAATGCCGGCGAGCATCGCGTGGAACAATACCGCACGCTCCCACCCATTGATGAGACGCGCCACTACGTGACCAAGGTGCTCCGTTTCTACCGAGCGTTTTTATTCAACGGGGTTCGCACTGCATCCCACAGGGCCAGTTCCTCCATCCACGTCAGCCGGTCTCAGCCCCTTCCCACCTGGACCCCTTGATCAAACCGGTCCGCTCCAATCTGCTGTGCTGATGCCACCCTGGCCGCTTGGTGTCGGGATAATCGGCACGGAAGTGCGCGCCCACACTGTTCTCCCTCCCCAGCGCTGCCTCAGCGATGCATTTCGCCACCTGCACCATATTCTTGACTTCCAGATCGAGCCTTGTTCCGAATGGGCGATCCACCGTTCGGTTCCACCGTGATAATTGAGCCGTCGCACTCGCCAGCGAATCACCGCTCCGCATCAGTCCTACCTTCCCCCACATAACCCGGCGCAGCGAGCTGCGGAGCTTCTCTGCGTCATCCAACCGGCAGAGTGGTCCACCGTCAAGCTCTCGAGTAGACGGCAGAGGAGGAGGAGTCCCCGTCCGTTCGGCGAACGTCGCTGCTGCCAACGCCGCCCGAGCTCCGAACACCAGTCCTTCAAGAAGGGAATTGCTCGCGAGCCGGTTGGCTCCATGTACCCCGCTGCAGGCGACCTCACCAGCAGCAAACAGACCCGGAAGGCTCGTCGCACCGGTCGTATCAGTCCACACGCCTCCCATCATGTAGTGAGCGCTGGGAGAGACCGGAGTCCATTCTTCTGTGATATCGATATCGTAGCGAAGACAGGTGGAGTAAATGGTCGGAAACCGCCGCTTGATAAAAGACGCGCTCAGGTGAGTCACGTCCAGATAGACATGCCGCGCACGGGTCGCAGCCATCTCCGACCAGATCGCCCTGGCTACGATATCTCGTGGAGCCAGCTCGCCGGCCGGATGATACTGGCGCATGAACAGCTCGCCCTTGATGTTGCGAAGTCGCCCCCCTTCTCCCCGGATCGCTTCGGACAGCAGAAACGGCGGGCTGGAGGGAAGGTACAGAGCGGTTGGATGAAACTGCACGAACTCCATGTCTTCAAGGGCAGCCCCGGCCCGAAATGCCATCGCCATCCCATCTCCCGTCGCATTGGGAGGGTTCGTCGTTCTGGCATAGACCTGTCCCGCGCCGCCTGTCGCCAAGATGACGGCCAAGGCCGGGAGGACCTTTCGAATACCGGTGACCTCGTCGAGAACGAGCGCTCCGCAACAGACGCCATCAGTCACCACAAGGTCCACGGTAAAGTGATGACCGAGCCACTTGATTTGCTTGTGTCGCCTCGCCTGGACCATGAGGACCTTGACCATTTCGTTGCCGGTCGCATCACCCCTGGCGCGCAGAATACGACTGCGGCTGTGCGCCGCTTCCTTGGCAAAGGCAAACTTCCCGCCGACCTTGTCAAACTTGGCTCCCCAGGTGATCAGCTCCTGAATTCGGTCCGGCCCCTCCTCCACTAGAACTCGGACCGCTTCTTGCCGGCAGAGTCCACGCCCAGCGTCCAGGGTATCGGTCAGATGGATGGCCACATCGTCTTCCTCGCTCAGCGCGACCGCGACTCCTCCCTGAGCATAGCTCGAGCTGCTTTCAAGCGGGTGCCCCTTGGTCAGGATCAGCACCCGGCCGTGACGGCTCAGCTCGATCGCGGCGCGAAGACCCGCGACGCCGCTCCCGATCACCAGGAAATCGACCTCTGACCCGCGCGCCTTGCTCGAGGCCCTCGCATCGCCGCTCATCGGACCGCTCCAGGCCGCGGCGTCGATGGCACAGTGTGGCGCGTCGCCATCCCGAATGGGAGGTCGCCTTCGACGCCTTTCAGAAGAATGGAGTGAACCCCCTCCCACCGGAGCATGCCGTGTCCACGCTCCCGGACGCCGGCCTCCGCTGGTGTCCGCTTCCACTGGCCCTGCCAGTGGACGTACACATCGATTGTCTCGCCTTCGATTATGATCCGCTCAATCGAGAATTCCAGCGAGATGTCTTGGAAGGTTTGAAAGTCGTTTTGGACCTCCAGCTCCATGCGATCGAGAGAGTCCATCGGAAGCAGGAGAGTCTGGATACTGGGCAGATCCTTCTCGGCATAGGCCTTCCGTAGCGATTCAACAGCTTTGTCAATCCGCTCATAGCGAGCATGATCAAGCGGATAACGAGGATCCTTGGCAGAACAGCCCAAAGTTAGATCGGACATCCAAGCGAGACAGCAGAAGAGCACCACCATCCTAGCAGGCTGAACGCGACAAGACATACTGCAGTATAGGAAGAGGCCGGAGGATGCGTCAAGCCAGACCTACTGCACCGCTCAGCCAGGAATCGAAGGCCGCTACTCGACATATTCCAGACTCTCATAGTAGGAGATCAGGTTTTTTGATCGCATATATTCGGCGCGGTTCGATGTTCACAATTGCGTTCCGCTTGCTTTTACGAGAGAAACCCTATACACTTTTGCCGCTAAGAGATTGCTTATGGCCAGCGTCCTCAAGAAACGTCGCAAAAAGATGCGAAAGCACAAATACAAGAAGCTTCGCAGACGGCTGAAGTTTCTGCGCAGGAAAGGCTAGGCGAGGCCCGCTCAGGGCTGGAGGTCCACGTGGCTGAAGGAAAAGAAAAGCAGGGAAAGCTGGTTCGGATCAGAGTCCGAACGGTCAACTGCACGTACCTCGGGGATTTTCTGGTTCCGCCGATGCGGAATCGCGTCTCGGACGCGATTAACGAAGAGCAACGACTATTTATCAGTCTCACGGACGTCTTGATCAACGACAAAGAAAAGGCGGACTTCGTCGCCATCAACAAGCATCTGATCGAGTCCATCACTCAGCTATAGTCGCGCAATCACCGTTCTTCCCATTTCTTCACTTCCCCGCCAGAGTAACGCGTCTCGCGCAGAGGCACAGCCGTCGCGCCGGACGCCTTCAAGCGAAGCCTGAATGTCTTACTACGCTCGCTTCTTCCCGTTTCTGAGGCCGTACCTGATCCAGATGGCCGGGGCCGCCGTGCTGGCGATGGCGGCCGCCACCCTGAACCTTGCCCTCCTCCGATTAGCTGGCTTTCTTTGGGACATCATTACCGTCCAGCGCGACCTGCAGAAGATGACGAGCGCGGTCGGGCTGTTCCTCGGACTGGTCCTGGTCCAGGGACTGCTCTCCATGGGCCATAGTTATCTCACCGCTTGGGTCTCCCAGCGCATCCTGGCAGACTTCCGGACGCACGTGTTCGCTCATCTTCAGAAACTGTCGCTCAGTTTTTTCGCAAAAAGACGGACAGGGGAGATTCTGTCCCGCCTCATGAACGACGTGACCGTCATCCAGACTACAGTAACCGAAACACCGATCGACTCCGTGAAACAGCTTGCGACCTTTGCCGGCGGTGTCACCTTTCTGCTGGTGATGAACTGGCGCCTCTGCCTGCTGATCCTTCTGCTGCTGCCCATTCTGGTCTTGGTGGCCCGCCTCTTCGGCAAACGGCTGAAGGCGCTTTCGACGGCGATTCAGGATCAGACCGCCTCCACCACCACTCTTGTGGAGGAGGTGCTTTCCGGCATCCGTATCGTCAAGTCGTTTGTGCAGACCCGTCGAGAGGAACTCAGGTTCGCCTCCCAAATCCGTACCGCCCTTGAGACGACGCTCCGCAGAGCGGCGGTGCTGGCCGTGTTTGTGCCGACCATCACGCTGCTGACGTTCGCCGCAGCCGCTGCTGTTCTCTGGTACGGAGGCCGCCAGGTCATTCAGGGTACGGTCTCGCCCGGCGATTTGTTCGCCTTCGTGCTGTTTGCTGGCATTCTGATCGGTCCCTTCGGCTCGGCTGCCAGAGTCTTTGCGCAGATCAAGGAGGCGCAGGGAGCCATGCGACGCCTGTTCGAGATTCTCGACACCAGTCCTGAGGTGAGCGATCGGCCGGACGCGGTCGATATGCCTCCCATCCAAGGACACGTCCAGGTCATCCAGCTTGGCTTCGCCTACGACCCCAGGCAGCCTGTCCTGTCCAACGTCTCGTTCGAAGTCAAACCAGGCGAGATGGTGGCGCTCGTGGGCCCTACCGGCGCGGGCAAAACCACCTTGGTGAACCTGCTGCACCGCTTCTATGATCCGACCGAGGGCGCTCTGGCTATTGACGGGCATGATCTGCGTTCGGTTCGTCTCGAGAGCCTTTACCGCCAGATCGCGCTGGTGCCTCAGGAGACGGTGCTCTTCGGTGGCACGATCCTTGACAACATCCGGTACGGTCGAGAGGAGGCCACTGACGAAGAGGTGATCATGGCCAGCCGAGCAGCCAACGCGCACGACTTCATCAGTCAGATGCCGGACGGGTACCGCACGGTGGTGGGAGAAAAAGGGGTCAACCTATCTGGTGGACAACGTCAGCGGCTCGCCATTGCCAGGGCCGTGCTCAAGAATCCCCGGATGCTGATTCTGGACGAAGCCACCTCGGCGTTGGACTCCGAGTCCGAGATGCTCGTGCAGGACGCGCTTGATCGCTTAATGGCGGGCAGAACCACCTTCGTCGTGGCCCACCGGCTGACGACCGTGCAGCGAGCCGATCGTATTCTCGTCTTGAACAAAGGACGGATTGTGGAGGAGGGAACCCACGTCTCGCTGATGGAGAGAAAGGGATTGTACCACTATCTGTACACGCTACGCCTGGCCGAGGTGAACGCCTAGGTCGGCTGCCCATTCACTTGACCGTGGAAAAGTCTGCCTCAAACTCCGACAGCTTCCCGTCGGGAAAGAAGACTATTACCTTGGTCTTGGCATTGGGATCGAAGCTATCATAGGCAAACCGGGCAGTGAAGCGGGAACGATAGGCTGGGCCCTGCCCTTCGTTTTTGCGCCCCTTTTCAGCCGGACTCATATCGACCGGCTTGACGGTCTTGGAGCCCTGCTGAAGCGCCACCTGCACTCCCTCTGCAAAGTATTCGTCGTCTCCACAGAGCTGGACCTCCATTTCCAGGTTGGGCATGTCCAAATATTTTTGGATTTTGTCATCGGGCATGCGGATCTCTTGCTTCTGCTTCTTGGACTCGGTGGCCTCTTTTCTGCCGAACGACTCCAACCAGAACCGCTTGGTGCGTAAGATCGCGCTCGCTCCACAGGAGTCCTTCTCCGGATCGGCTCCGATCCGTGTGTTCACAGAAGCCTGCTGCAGGATTTTCTTCACTTCTTCAGGACTGTTCGCCTTTTCCATCGGCTCACGACCAGCAGCCAGGGCTTTCTTCGCATCCTCCATCGTCAGTTTGACATCGATGCCATGAGCCTGGTCCATCGCAACAGCCCACATCGCAACCGCCCCAATCACAATGAACGCACGGAGGCCGACGCCATGCTCACTCCTCCTCAATATGAATCCTATGAATGCTGAACGCATGAGTACCCTCCTTTACGCAACCAGGCAAGGGACGCGGTATCAAGCCCATAGCGCGCCATTTTAAGGAAACCTTCATTCCAAAGCAATTGCCAGAAAGCCGACGAGAGGCAAGAGGCTATAGTCATGGATTGAACCGCACCCAATTCGAGTAGGGCTTCGTTTGATAGAGGCTCTGGATATCCGGTACCTCAACACCACTCATTCGTAGCAGGCGAGCGACGAGCCGGAGCGGCAGGCCAACCGCAGCCGTGTAATCGCCCTCGATCCTGACAATGAGCCGGTGCCCAGAATCCTGGATCGAATAGGCCCCAGCCTTTCCCATCCACTCCTCGGTCTGAAGGCAGGCTTCCACCTCGGCGTCACTCAAGTTGTGCATCCAGACTCGAACCGTTTCGACCGCAAGTTGCTGAAGGTCATCTCGCTTTCGGCAGATCGCCACTGCGGTATGAATCAAGTGCTCGCGACCCCGGAGCCGTTGCAAGGTCGCCCGGGCTTCCTCAAGACCGGTCGGTTTTCCCAGCACGTCGGTGCCCACCGAAATCAGGGTGTCGCTGCCGAGAACCAGACTGTCCGGGTAGTGCTGCGCACAGGACCGCGCTTTGCCCAAAGCGAACCGTTGCGCCTGCTCCGCAGCAGAACACTCCCGGCGGATCTGTTCCTGGAACGGAGGTGCGACGACTTCAAAGGGGATTTGCAGCAGCGCCAAGAGGTCCTTACGTCTGGGAGACGTCGAGGCCAAAATCAAGCGCATGACAGAGCGGATGGAAGCGGAACGTCAGGAGAGAGGTGAGCCGGAGCACCGGAGGACAGCGACGCGCCTGCGTGAAACTCGGCCACAATCCGCGCCACATCGTCGCTGCTGAACGCACGAACCATGAGTCCGCGCATAGTCGCCGCATGGGGAAACCCTTTGCAGTACCAGCCGAGATGTTTTCGCATCCGCGGGAACCGCTCAGTTCCGAAGAGGGTTTCGAACCGGCGGGCATGTTCCAGCATCACCCGGAACCGTTCAGCGAGGGGGACCTCCTCATCGTGCACAGGCAGAGACCCCGCCCTCAACGCCGCTCGCGCCATCTCTTTTCTGCGGAAGAACCAAGGGCTGCCGAGCGCGCCCCGTCCGACCAGCACGCCATGCACTGCGCTGGATCGAACCCGGCGCACGATGTCCTGCATCGAGTGCAGATCACCGTTTCCCAGCAGCAGGGTACCGGTCTGACGAGCCAACTGGGCCGCCCGCTCGATTGCGCTCCAGTCCGCCTCCCCTCGATACATCTGCTCCAACGTCCGGCCATGCACCGAAATGACAGCCGGCTGCTCTTCCAACAGATGACTGACCCATTCCTCGATAACGACCGTCTCGTACCCGAGGCGCGTTTTCACCGAGAGCGGGATCATTCGGCGTACCGGAGCCGCCCCCCCCTGTCGTCGCAGATTCATGGTCTGAATAAGACCCGCCCGTGCTGACTTCAGGCCAGCCGCGCCCAGGCTCTGGCCAGCGGTCCAGTCCAGGATACCCTGACGCGCTGCCTTCATGATGGCATGGGCAAGATCCGGCGTCCGGATCAGGCCGGCGCCGGACCCAGACGAGGCAACGTTTCGGGAAGGACAGCCCATGTTGATATCCAGCCCGTCGAATCCCAGTTCGCAGACGACATGCGCGGCTTGATAAAAGAGGGCAGGATCCTTTCCGTACAACTGCGCCACCACAGGCCGCTCGTGCTTACTGTACAGGAGCGAGCACATAAGATGTTCCGGGCCCCGGCAGATGTCCCCCACGCTGGTGAATTCCGTGAAGGTCACATCCGGCGAACCCTGCATGGCCACCACTAGCCGAAAGGCGGCATCGGTGACCCCGTCCATCGGAGAAAGCCCGATAATCGGTTGAGAAAGCGTGTTCCAGAAGCTCATGGTCCGGCTCTCGTTATCGGCTAATAAACTCATTAGCCGCCTGAAACGCCGCTCGCAGCTCAGCCGCTTCATGGGCCACACCCTCAGCCGCGAGCGGCAGCATCTCGCCGACAAATTCGCAGAAACAATCCAGCTTGAGCAGGAAGAAGTCGTAGGAACCCTCGACCGTCCTCGGCTCCCTGAACCAGTACTCTAGGAACGAAGCGAGCGCAATCTCATGGCGGTCCAACAAGTGACAGGTCTGTGGAAACATGTCTCGCAGATCGCCTCCCCATTCCAGAATCTCGCGCGGCAGGTATGACCCGCGATACACCGACAAGGCTTCCGGTTCCAACCCTGGTGACGGAAGGCCGGCCTGAGATGCATCAATGGCACCGGTCACGACCTGGGCATAGAGATCGTATTGCCGAAGCAGTTCGTTCGCTCTCGCTTGATCGGTGGCGTAACAAGCCGAAGCAGGCTGCTTGGTCAGGCCCACGCGAAATTCTTTAGACGAACAGACTGGTTCACGATACACATTCCACCGGCCGAACCGTTCGCAAAACCGATTGAACTCTAGGACGATTTGGGGCACCGACTTCGTGTCCACCTCCAACGCCATACCTTTGAGATGCGTCAGCCCGGGGTGGGAGAGGACTTGCGCCAGCATATCGAAGAGCAGCTCGGGAATCGGCGCGTTGTGCGCGTCGAGCCACCAGGGAAGGCTCCCAGCCGGCATGCCTGCTCCCTGTTCAGCCAGGCCGGCCACGTGGATCTGCACCACTCGCTCCATCGGAAAGGTCTCCAGGAATTCGGAGAGAAATTCCGTAACAGGACGATGCCTCTCACCTGAGTAGCGATAAACCGTCCAGAGATGGCCGATGTCCAGCACCACTCCGCATGGCACCAACCCGGCGATGCGGCGAAAAAACTCCGCCACGGAAAGCTGGCCGAATCCAAAATAGGTCAGCGGCGGCGTTTCGAGCAACAGCAAGGGACCGGGACCCGAGGGCCCGCCGCAGTGCCGGTCGAGCGCGCTCTGCACCAGCCCAATGTTCCGTGCCGTGACCTCGGCGCTCAGCGGCGTGAACAGGGGCGGTAGGTAGGTCCCAAACGAGTAGCCTGCCATCTGCTTGGTCGCGCATTCATGATTCATCCAATGACTGCCAAGCGTACGGAGGTGAGTTGACGCGGCGACCAACTCTGTCTCCATCGGATAGGTCGCCTCCCAGTCCGGCTGTGTGATCCACAGCCCTTCGGCATGATAGGCCAGGAGCACGTCAGGAAGCTGCTGCCGCACCAGGGTCAAGGCTGGCTGCGCCGCCTTAAAAATTTCCAAATAGCCGTAGCGGAGCCCCCGTGCCTCCAGGGCATCCAGCAGCTCAAACAGATCAGGCGAGTAGACGTCCACGGATAGGCCGAGGCCATGGGACGGAATCCGGGACCAGCGCCAAAGAAACTCTCGGTCAGCAGGGGCCATATCTGCGCCACGGGAAAACCAGATCTAGAACCTGCGGCGACAGTGTAATCGTGAAAGGCGCTGTTTGACAAGGGAATTGAGCCTGACCCGCGCCAATCAATCTGCTATACTTGTGGATACGTCGCTTTCGTCGAAGCGCAAGACGACAAGAACCTGCATGCAGGCGGAAATGCCCGCGAACCATGACTCAGGCCAAGGATAGGTCTCGCGATGCGGCAGGGCATGATTTATCTCTTGTGGTGATCTACATGATAACGCCGGGCGTGATCCAAATCCCCGGAGACGTGACGGTCAGCGAGGCCGCTCTGCTCATGCATAAGGAGCGAGTCCCCTGCCTGCTGATCAAGGACACGGAGAGCAGCATCGGCATCATGACCCCTGGAGACATCGTCCATAAGGTCGTGGCGCAGGGGCTCAATCCCGACGACGTAGAGGCCCGCACGATCATGTCCCGACCGGTGCAGTCCATCGAATTCGACCGACCAGTCGAGGATGCCACCACCGCCATGGTTTCCACAGGGGTTCCCCTGCTCATCGTCACGAAACAAAGCCAGCCCATCGGAGTCCTGACCGCTCGCGACTTGGTCCTCTCGCCGAAGCGGTGCAAGTCTCGCATTCCGACCTCATTGAAGGTTCATGACGGAAAGCCCCATGAGGCCGAGCTGACTGCGACCATCACCCAGTTGAGCCATCTGGGCGCTCTGGTCGAAACCTCCGCCTCCGTTCCGTCCGGCACCAGTGTGAGCCTCAACTTTTCCCTGCCCGGCTCCGATCGTCTCATCACGGCTCACGCGACGGTCCTGAAAAGCGATGACCAAGTGCACAGAGGGAAGACAGTCCAGGCCCCCCTCAAGCACAGCGTGGAAATGCTGTTCACTCACCTGTCAGTGTCAGACCAGTCCCAGATCAAAGCCTGGGTGATGCGGACCCTCTCGAAAAAGTCCGGCGACGCATGATTGTCCGCAGAACGGAGCCCGCCCTTTTGACCGGCTGTCCACGACTTGATAGAATCTAAGCTCTACAGAGCACCCAGCCATCGACAAACCGGAAACGACACATGAAAGCAGCGAATGCCTCAGGTCGGTCGGTTCTGAGTAACGAGGAGATCCTGACACAGGTCCAGGCTCTGTTGGACGGACCGCAGGACGACCTGCAGAGGGTCCTGTTGAAGGAGATCCTCGTGGGGGTCCTGAAATTGAGCGAAACCCCGCTCGATACGCTCGACCTCAAAATCTTGAATCGGACCCTCAAGGAGCTTCGCTACGCTTTCCGGGTGTTCTATCGCTATCGTGATCGGCCCAAGGTGAGCGTATTCGGGTCAGCCAGGACGCAACCAGATGACCCCAACTATCAGTTGGCCTACCGGTTCTCGCGTCAGGTGGTTCAACGCGGGTACATGGTGATCACGGGCGGGGCTGACGGGATCATGAAGGCCGCCCAGGAAGGTGCCGGACGGGAGAATAGTTTCGGCGTCAACATCATGCTGCCGTTCGAGCAGGGAGCCAATACCGTCATCGCGGATGACCCCAAACTGATCACCTTCAAATACTTTTTCACGCGAAAGCTGATGTTCCAGAAAGAAGCGAACGCGATCGCGCTCTTCCCCGGCGGATTCGGTACGCATGACGAAGGGTTCGAGGTTCTGACGCTCGCGCAGACCGGCAAGAGCAACCCGCAGCCGATCGTCTGCCTCCAGGCTCCTGGCTGTGATTATTGGAACCGCTGGCACGAGTTCATCACAGACCAGCTCCTGTCGCGACGACTGATCAACGAGGAAGATCTCAGTCTGTTGAAGATCTTGGACTCAGAGGAGGCGGCGGTCGAGGAGATCGAGACCTTCTACTGCAACTACCATTCGCTTCGGTTCGTGGATCGGCAACTGGCCATGCGGATCAAGCATCGGCTGTCAGACGACCAACTCACGACAATCAGGCAGGAGTTCAGCGACTTGCTCGTGGAGGGATCGTTCGAACAACGAGGCCCGCTGCCTGAGGAGCTGGACGAACCGGCACTGAAGGACCTTCCTCGTCTGATCTTTCTCTTTAACCGGCGGAGCGCCGGTCGGCTCCGGCAGCTCATCGACCGGATCAATTCATTCCCGGCCCTTGGCAATGGAACGTCACGTGCCGAAGGGCTCCAGTCGAACTAACTGCCGACTCGCGCGCGCTCCGCGACCGATGACTTTCCTGTTCCCAGTCACATAGATATTTTGCCCGATCAGCCAGTCATGATATAGTGGAGTCCCGTCATGATGAACCGTTCTTACCCTCAGAAGGGCTCAGCCCAGCCTCCAGATGTCGTGTTGTACCACGCAGAGTGCTCCGACGGCTTCGGTGCGGCCTGGGCCATCTGGAAGAAGTTTCCGTCGGCCCGGTTCATACCGGTGAAGCACGGAATCTCCCACCCTGCCGACCTCGCTGGGCGCCATGTCGTCATCGTGGACTTCAGCTACCCACGCCAGACGCTGGAAGCCATGGCGAAGGAAGCTGCCAGTTTACAAGTCCTGGATCATCACATCACCGCCGAGAAGGCCCTGGCTGGTCTCCCCTTCGCATACTTTGATCAGAAGAAATCCGGCGCGGTGCTGGCCTGGGAATGG
>Ga0187892_10005514_pt1 | contig 19817 bp, 12 predicted proteins | sample MA1701073metaG_FD_139345 | JGI IMG/M metagenome (GOLD analysis project Ga0187892, IMG submission 139345) | Bio-ooze microbial communities from a basaltic lava cave in the Kipuka Kanohina Cave System on the Island of Hawaii, USA - MA170107-3 metaG ...
ACCATTCGGCACGCACGCCCGAGAGCTTCGCCGGCAAACTCCAGCAGATGGGCATCGCCTGCGCCGCGCGGGATTTTCTTTCCTCGTCGATTGTCACGGCGGAATTTCTGCGCCGTGAACGCCCGGGCAAGCGCGTGTTCGCCATCGGCGAGGAAGGGTTGACGCGCGCGTTGGCGGAAGCGGCGATTGAGACAGTCGAACATCAACCGGACATTGTCGTGGTCGGGTTCGACCGCGGCATCCACTACGATTTGCTCGTGCGCGCCTCCCGGTTCATCCTTGCCGGCGCGGAGTTCATCGGGACCAACGCCGATGGTTCCTACCCGCTCGAAGACGGCCCCGCGCCCGAGTGCGGCGCGTTGCTCGCGGCCATCGAGGCGGCGACTGAACGCAAGCCGCTGGTCATGGGAAAACCGGAGCGGTTCATGTACGAGGAGGCACTTCGCCGGCTCGGAGTGACGAAGGAACAAGCGGTCATGGTCGGCGACCGCCTCGATACCGACATCGCGGGCGCCAACCGGTTGGGGATCACGAGCATCCTCGTGTTGTCCGGCGCCACGACGCCCGAGCAGGCGCGCCAGTCTCCCATCAAGGCGGGACGGGTGTGCGCGGACCTCGGCGTGTGCATGGAAGCAGACTGACCGGTCATTCCCTCGAGGCCTCGCGCAACTCTGGGGTTGTAAAATCCTCAGAACCGCCTAGGATTTGGCCCGAACTCGATACCACCGAACCATGGCCGACATCGCGAACAAATACAAAGAGAACGTCGCCGGCAAGTACTACGTCGATACCAATTGCATCGATTGCGACCTGTGCCGCGAAACCGCTCCCGCCAACTTCACGCGCAACGAGGAAGGCGGCTATTCCTACGTCTATAAGCAACCCGCCACGCCGGAAGAGGAGGCCTTGTGCAAGGAAGCCAAGGAGGGTTGTCCCGTCGAGGCGATCGGCGACGACGGCGACAAGAACTGACCGCGTCCGCCACGTGGCGCGTGCGCTTCACTTATGCCCAGTCACACGGACACCTCGGCGACGGTTGAGGATTACCTCGAACGCATCTACGAATTGATCGAGGCGAAAGGATACGCTCGCGTCGTGGACATCGCGTCGTCGCTCGACATCGCCCAGGCGTCCGTCACGCGCATGATCCAGAAGATGGATGAAAAGGGCCTCGTGGTCTATGAGAAGTATCGCGGGCTGGTGTTGACGCCGAAGGGCGAGCAGGTCGCGCGCGCGATCCAGCGCCGGCACAACGTGCTGGCGGAGTTTTTTCGCAAGCTCGGTGTGGACGAAGCGACCCTCCAGAAGGATGTCGAGGGGATCGAGCATCACCTCAGTCCGGACACCTTCGCGTGTCTGCAAGACCTGGTGCGGTTCCTCACCGAACATCCGAAGCTGTTGAACGAGTTTGTGAGCTACCGGGGTTTGCTGAAGAAGTGAGCGCCTGTCGTTGTTGTGCGCGTATCCACGCAGCCACAAGCTGAAGCTTGAACTACGAACGTGAGGTGTGCGACCGGTTTCGTTGGTAGTTCAAGCTTCAGCTTGTCCGGGTCCAATTCCCAATTTGCATCCCCCACCGCGCTCCGATAGATTCGCGTCACGGTGAACGTCTCCTTCAGTGCAGAATGGCCGGTGCTCCTTGTGCTGGCAACCGGCATCCTGCTGTTGGCCTGGACGATCTGGTCGTATCGCAAAGTGCGCGACGCCCGGGTCTCGGCCCGGCTCTTCTGGACGCTGGCCGGGCTGCGCATCCTGGCCATCGTCGCGCTGTTGTTGCTGCTCTTGCAACCGCTCGTTCGCAGTTCGCGGCAGATCACTCAACGCAGCGTGGTCGCCGTGCTCCTGGACGGTTCGGAAAGCATGTCGATCGAGGACGGCGCGAACAACCGCAAACGGATCGACGACGCCGTCGCTCTGCTCTCCGAACCGGGGAAGCTGCTCGGCGATCTCTCGACGCGGTTCGACACGCGGCTGTTTCACTTCGGTTCCAGCCTCGCACCCTTGGACAAAAAGAAGCTGGCCGCCGACCTCAAGCTCGATAACGAAACGCTCCTGGGCAAGGCGCTCCAGGAAGCGCTCAACAGCCTGCGCGGCCAGCCGATGTCCGGCATCGTCTTGCTCTCCGACGGCCAGGAGACGGGCGAAATCAACGCCAGCGCCGTGGCGGCCGGCTTCCAGGTGCCGGTGCATTGCGTGGCGCTCGGCGCGAGGGCAAAAGAATCGCCGCCCGACTTGTTCGTGAAACGGGTCACCGCGAGCGAACAGGCGATCATCAACAATCTCGTCCCTGTCGAGGCCGTCGTGGACGGCGTCGGCATCAAGAAGGATTTCGTCAAGGTCAACCTCAAGCTCGGCGAACAGGTGATCCAGACCCAGAACGTCGTGCTCGATCCCGCCATCGGCGAGATCAAAGTCGCGATGAACTTCCGCCCCACGCAAAAGGGGACGTTCTTTTACACGGTCGAAGTGCCCGCGCAGCCGAACGAACTCGTCAAAGAAAACAACAAACAGAACTTCAAGCTGACGGTGATCGACCGCAAAATCCAGGTGTTGCTGGTCGATGGCAAAGTGCGGTTCGAGTACAAGTTCCTCAAGCGCGCGCTCGAATCCGATCCGAACGTCAACGTGTTCGCGTTGCTGAAAAGCTCGGAGGAAAAGCTCTACGCCCAGGGCACGCCGCCGCCCGGGGTGGTGCTGACCGGGTTCCCGTCGTCCGCAGAACAGATGAAGGTCTTCGACGTGATCATCCTCGGCGACATCGCGAAGCGGTACTTCACGAGCGCCCAACTCGAAGCGGTCGTGCAATACGTCTCCAACGGCGGCGCGTTCGTCATGCTCGGCGGCTACGAAACGCTCGGCTCGGGCGGCTACCGCGGTTCGCCCGTCGAGAAAATCCTGCCGGTCGAGTTGCCCGCGGTGAAGGCGGCCCAGTTGGAGGAGCCGTTCAACCTCGAACTGACCGACGAAGGCGCCAACCACCCGGTGTTCTCCATCGGACGCGACCCGCGCACGACCCGGGATTTGTGGCGACGGATCGGCGTGCTCGACGGGTTGACGATCGTCGGCGGACCCAAGCCAGGCGCGATGGTTCTGGCCGTCGATCCGTTGCGCAAGGCTGCGTGGGGCGCGTTCATTGTCGTCGCGGCGCAACCGTACGGTCGCGGCAAGACGATGGTCGTCACCACGGACACAACCTGGCGGTGGGCGTTCGGCGCCTCGGCCCAGAGCGGGGAGATGCACCGGCGGTTTTGGGGCCAGACGCTTCGTTGGTTGCTTCCGCCGCAGAAGAGCGACGAGGACAAATCCCGGCGCATCACCGTGACCTGCGACCGCGACAAGTACGACTACGGCCAGCCCGTGCACGTGCTCGCGATTTGCGTCGATAGCGACGGCAAGTTGATCAACGACGCGACGCTGAGCGGCACCGTCGAGACGCCCGGCGGCAAGTCCATCGAGGTCGCGCTGAAGAAGGTCGCCGAGAAGGAAGGCCAGTATGCCGGCACGTTTACGCCGCGCGATCGGGGCATTCACACGATCAAGGTGAGCGCGATCGCCAAGGGCGCGAAGCTCGGCGACGACACGACGTCCATCGACGTCAGCCGCAGCTCGCAGGAATTCGAGCGGGTGTATCGCAACGACGAGTTGCTGGCCGACATCGCCCGGCGCAGCGGCGGGAATTTGTACGAGTTGGCCGACGCGAAGAACATCCCCAAGAACCTCAAGGACACCAGCCGCAAGGTGACGCAGAAGATCGAGTTCCGTCTGATGGACAACCCGGTCGCGTTGACGCTGCTGCTTGGCCTGCTCACCGCGGAATGGGCGCTGCGACGAAAGCACAATTTCAAATGAAGACGCAGGTTGGAAGATTGGAAGTTTGGAAGTTTGGGACCACGTCCCGACCCATTCTTCCATCCTTCCATTCTCCCACGCTTCCATCCTTCCCATGAAAACCCTCATCATCGGCGCCTCCGGTTGTCTCGGCGGGATCCTGGCCGAGGATTTCGTTTCGCTCGGTCCGTCCCGCGGGACGTATTGCTCGCACCCCTTGCAGGGTCTCGTCCATCTCGATGCCACCGACTCGGCGGAAACCAGACGGGTAATCGAGGAATTTTCTCCCGCCCTCGTGTTGCACTGCGGCGCCTTTGCGCACGTGGATGGCTGCGAGGAAAAGCCGGCCGAGTCGTACCGGGTCAACGTCGAAGGCACACGCAACGTCGTCGAGGCGTTGCGCGGCAGCCCGGCCAAGTACGTCTTTTTTTCCAGCGATTACGTGTTCGACGGCCAGGCAGGACCGTATCGCGAGGACGACCCGCCCAACCCGATCCAGGTTTATGGCCGCCACAAACTCGATGCGGAACGGCTGATTCAAGACCGACTCGACAACTTCCTGATCGTCCGCGTGCACGGCGTGTTCGGCTGGGAGCGTCAGGGGAAGAACTTCGTCGTGCGGCTGATCGATCTGCTCTCCCTCGGCAAAACGATGACCGTGCCCAGCGATCAGATCGGCAGCCCGACCTACGCGCCGAACCTGTCCGACGCGCTCCGCGAGTTGATCCAGAAGGATGGGCGCGGCGTCTATCATCTGGTCGGCACGACGGTCATCGACCGGTATTCGTTCGCGCGACTGGCGGCAAAGGTCTTCGACCTCGACGAGAAGTTGCTCACCCCCAGAACCACCGCCGAGTTGAAGCAGAAGGCTGCGCGTCCATTGAAGAGCGGCCTGCGCGTGGACAAAGCCCGGCGCGAACTCTCGACCCGTCTGTGGAGCGCCGAGGAATCATTGCGGCACATGAGACAGAATCAGCCCTAAGCCAAGCCTCACGACATTGGCGCCAGCGTTTGCAGTTCAAGCTTCAGCTTGTCTTCGCGGGTGCGCCGGCCACAAGCTGAAGCTTGAACTACAAACGCAAGCCGGACTCACGCCAGGTGGTTTTACACGATTCTTACCCTAAGAAACTTGCCGCTCGTTCGTTATTGCTGGTAGAGGGCGTCTAATACCCTCGGAGGACGGATGACAGGCGATGACCCTTCGGAAAAGCGGGAATGGATGCGGTCGGTGCTCGACCGGTTCGAAGGTCCGCTCGTGCGGTATGCCGCCCAGATCACGGGCGACCTCGAACGGGCGCGCGACGTGGCGCAGGACACTTTCGTTCGGCTCTGCGCCGAGGACCGCGCCCGGGTCGAGCCGCATCTCGCCGAGTGGCTGTTCACCGTCTGCCGCAACCGCGCGCTGGATGTGCGCCGGAAGGAAAGCCGCATGACGCCGTTGGACGACGAACAACTGGCCGCCTGCGCCAGCGACGATCCCCCGCCTTCGGCTGCGGCGGAGCAACGCGAGGAGACGAACCAGGTGTTGCAACTGATCGAGCAGCTTCCCGAGAACCAGCGCGAGGTCGTCCGTCTCAAGTTCCAGGCCGGGCTGAGCTACAAGGAAATCAGCCAGGTCACCAAGCTCAGTGTCGGCAACGTCGGGTTCCTGCTGCACACCGCGCTCAAGACGGTGCGCCAGCGTTTGCGAGCGGAGAACGGCGTGCCGCAGAAGGCATGAGGAGGATGTATGAAGTTCGATCCAGATGATCCCAAATGGACGGCGTACGCGCTCGGCGAGTTGGACGAAGCGGAACGCCAAGCCGTCGAGGCACAACTCAAGGAATCGGAGGAAGCGCGGCGCGCCGTGGAGGAAATCCGGCAAACTGCCGCCGTCGTGACCGAGGAGCTTCAGAAGGAAACGTGTCCCGAGTTGTCGTCGCAACAGCGAAGCGTAATCGCAGAGACGATCGAACCGCCATCGGAGAAGATCATTGTATTCCCATGGCGGAAACTTGCGTGGGCCGGGCTGTCGGGCGCAGCCGCGTTGGTCATGGTTGGTGTGTTCCTTTCGACCCATTTCCACGCCCATCGGCCAGCGGAGTTGGATATCAACTCACCACGTTCACGACGTGGTCCTGAGCCGCTGATAAATCGCGCCCAAGCAGCGTCCGAGCCGCGTCAGTATTCTGAACTCACGGAGAGCTATCAAACTGCCTACAAGACCTGGGTTAAGCCGGACAAAACGAAGGAAGGAACAACCTTCGACGGGACCAACGCTTCCTACGCATATGGTGGCCATGGGTTGACCGAGGACAACAACGAGAAGAAAACCAAGTCCGATGGCGGCAATGCACTTGCCCAGTGGCAGAATCCTTACGGCAAAGGGCACGGTCTTCGCGCGGTGGAACCAAAACCCCAAACGCCCCAACCGCTTCAACTGGGTCAGGTAACAGCAAACGAGTATTATTCTGAATACGGCCGGGTGCCGCCTGCCCCACAGTCCAGCGAGCCCGGACCTGCCGTCGGGCAAGGAGTAAACATGGGCGGCAGATCAAGCTCTGGGCGCACAGGGAATCAGCTACCGATTCGGCGGGAAATCTCGGTGCCTACGGGGAACCAACTCGCCAGTGAGAAAGCTGCCGAGAAATCGAGAGGACTTCGTGACATAACGTCCGTATTGAATGAAGAAGAACTCGACAAGCTGCGGCGCGAGACAGACGATTTCGCAGGCTATATTGTCGGACAGCCGGCAACCCCCGGCACCGAAACCTACGAGCGTCTCTACGAAAATCCGTTCCTCCCCGTCGCCGAGCAGCCGCTCTCGACCTTCTCGCTTGATGTCGATACAGCTTCGTACGCCAACGTGCGGCGGTTCCTGAACAACGGCCAACGTCCCCCGCGCGACGCCGTGCGCATCGAGGAACTGATCAATTACTTCCCCTACCGGTACGATCCGCCGACCGGCAACGATCCGTTCGCCGTCTATCTCGAAGTCGGGCCGTGCCCGTGGAACCCCGAGCACCGGCTGGCGCGGATCGGCATCAAAGGCAAGGAAATCGCCGACCACAAGCGCCCGCAGTGCAACCTCGTGTTCCTCGTGGATGTTTCGGGCTCCATGGAACCGGCGAACAAGCTGCCGCTCGTGAAACGCGCGCTCCGTCTGCTCGTCGAGCAATTACGCGACGACGACCGGGTTGCCATCGTCACCTACGCGGGCGAAGCCTCGGTGGCGTTGCCGTCCACCAGCATCGACGACAAGCGACGCATCCTCGCCACGATTGACCAACTCGCCGCAGGCGGCTCGACCAACGGCGGCGACGGCATCCAGCGCGCCTACGAGATCGCGCAGGCCAATTTCCGCCGTGGCGTCAACCGCGTCATCCTGTGCACCGACGGCGATTTCAACGTCGGCATCACCGACCAGAACGATCTCGTTCGGCTCATCGAGCAGAAGGCCAAGAGCGGCGTGTTCCTCAGCGTGCTCGGGTTCGGCATGGGCAACCTGAAGGATTCGACGATGGAGAAGCTCGCCGACAAGGGCAACGGCAATTACGCCTACATCGACGACCTCGACGAAGCGCGCAAGGTGTTGGAAGACCAGCTCACCGGCACGCTCGTGACGATCGCCAAGGACGTGAAGGTGCAGATCGAGTTCAACCCGGCGCACGTCCGCGCGTACCGATTGATCGGCTACGAGAACCGCATCCTCCGCGCGCAAGATTTCCACAACGACCGCAAGGATGCCGGCGAGGTCGGCGCCGGGCATACGGTAACCGCGTTGTACGAGATCGAGCCTGCTCCCCGGCGTTCCGCTCGGCTGGCGCCGGATGCGCTCAAGTACCAGCGATCACTCCCTCCCACGCCGCCTTACGCGGACGAGTTGCTGACACTGAAGCTCCGCTACAAGCACCCCAACGCCGACACCAGCAAGCTGATGGAATTTCCCGCGCGCGACCGCGACGTGCGGATCAGCGAAGCCTCCGAGGACTTCCGTTTCACCGCCGCCGTCGCCGCGTTCGGGATGGTGTTGCGCGACTCGCAATATCGCGGCAACGCCACGCTCGAACAGGCGCTCGAACTCGCCGCCGAAAGTCGCTGCCACGACCCGAACGGTCACCGGGCTGAGTTCGTGGGTCTGGTGCGACGCGCGCGTGAGCTACCCTGAGTCCACCGCCGCGGTGTCGCGTGGGCTGTCCTCAGCCCATTGCTTCGGCATCGAACACGGAGGCGTGGGCTGAGACAGCCCACGCTACACCAGCGATAGCAAACGGTTCTGTTGATCGGTGAGGATTGGCGTGGCATCATGTCCTCCCGATGCCAGAGCCACGCGAGAGCCTGCGATCCACCAAGCACGTAACCCAAACTTCGCTCGGCAATCTGCCTTCCCTGACACGCCCGAAGTCGTGAACGTGCCCAGCGAAAACTCCCCGGTGTGGCGGTACGGTTTCGGTATCGTCCTCTTGTGGCTGGCCGTCGATTTGTGCATCCACATCGACAAACCCTTCATCGGCTACCACGAGTGGGGCTCGGCCCTCTGGGCACAGACGGCGCACAACAACCTTCGCGCGGGTTTGACCACGACTTGGGGCGTGCCGTCGGGCACGTACTGCGGGCCGCTGCCGATCCCGCAGAACGGCTATTTCATCGACCACCCGCCGCTGCTTCCGCTGGCTGTGACGGCAATGTTCGGTTTGTTCGGTGAACAGGAATGGGCCGCCCGGCTGATCCCGATCATCTGTTCGATCATGACAGCCGTGCTTCTCTGGCTGGTGATCGGAAGCTGCGCTGGGATGCGCGCCGCGACGTTGAGCGCGGCAGTGTTTGCGTTCCAACCAATGGAGTTGTACTTCGGCCGAGTCGTGGACCACGAGGCCTGCGGGTTGATGTGGATCATGGCATTTGTATTTTGTCTGCGGCGATGTCACATGGCGAACGACGCGCGCTGGCGCAACGCCGCGCTGGCCTGTCTGTTTTCCGGCATGTGGACCGCATGGCCTGTGTACATCCTGGCCGGCGTAGCGTGCTGGTTCCTACTGGCAACCCGGCGCGCCGCGGACAAACGGCTCGCGTGGATGATCTTCGCCACGACCGCCCTTTCCATCCTCTTGTATCTGCTCCATATCCGCCTCGTGCGTGCCGACGCGTGGGAGATGTTCCTGGGCGTAGGCCGGTTTCGCTTGGGGATCGGGACGCGGACTGAGGCGGGAATTCCCTGGGGGCCGTGGGCGGCGCGCCAGTTCGAGTATCTGACCCTGCGATTCTCACCCGCAGCGTGGGGGCTGGCACTGATCGGCGCAATTTGTCTGATCAAGCGACGCACTACCTCCGAGGGAATACGGTGGCTGGGCTTGGCCACGGCGGGGACGTTCCTGATTGCGTTGCTGTGGATCGTTGGTTTCCGCAACGGCGCGTACATCCACAGCTTCTGGGGCTTCTATTTCTTGGCGCCGCTTTCCGTTGGGGCAGGACTTGGATTGGAGGCGCTTCTTACCCTGAACGAAGGAAAGGATGGCAGGCAAACGGCCAGGATCCTCGGTTTCAGCACTGCATTCATCGCCCTGGTGCTCCAAGCGGGCTGGGGAACGATCGGCACGGCTCAGTTGCACCGCGGACAACACACGATCTCGGGCGAGACCGAACCGCATGACCTGCTTCCCACACTCGGGCGAGCGATCCGTGAGGAATTCGGCGAGGAGACGTTCATAATTACAAATCTGCCGAACCAGAACATGCCCCTCGAATACTACGCCCATCGCAATTTCATTTACTTCCCCACGATCGAAGGTTGGAACGAGGTGTTTCGACATCAAGGCAATCGGTGCCGTGGGTTGATTTGGATGGAAGCTCCAGGGGCGTCGGAGTTGGTGGCGGCGATGCCTGCGGGAAAACAACGACTGATCCGGCTCGGCGATCTCAGTTTCTGCCTTTGGAAGCCCGCTGACGCCTGACGCGACGCAGTCGTCCCGTCACGGCTTTGTGCGCGCCCCGCAGCAATCCCGCCACGAACCCGATCCCGTATGCGAGGTGGGTCACGATGATTCCGAGGCTCACGGCCCAGAACCGAGATGGGGAACGAAGCAATCCTTCCCCGAGGCAAGCGATCAAGTACACGAGCGCCAACGTCCGGCAGATCAGCGCGGTCGGTGGGAAGAACGAGCCGACCACGCAAAGCAACAGCCCCGTGATCAGCAGCGTCGGCGACCAGTAATACCACCGCTGCCAGCCGTGGACCGTGTGGTAGATCTTCGATTTATCGACGGCGTACTGCCAGACCTGGCGCGCGTGTGGCAGAAAGAGCGGGCGCCGATGATGGAACACGACGACGTCGGGCCGGTAGAGCACGCGTTGTCCGAGCGCGCGAATCTGAAAACAAAGCTTCGCGTCCTCGCCGGTAAGGATCGTTTCGTCGAAGCCGCCGATCTTCTCGAACGTGTCGCGTTTGACGATGAGATTACACGACGGCAATTCCGGCGCTTCCTGCGGCGCCGCGGCCCGGTAGCGAATGTAGAACCGCCCCATCGCCAGGTACGTCGCGTACACGTCCCCGCTCGCTTTTTGAAGAAACGAATCGTCGGGCGGATTCACATTCGGCCCGCCGACGCAGCCCGCGCTGGCATCCTCCAGGTGCCGGCAAGCGTTCGCGAGCCAGCCGTCTGCCGGCACGGCGTCACTATCGATAAACGCCATAATCTGCCCGCCGGCGATCTTTACGCCCTGATTGCGTTTGGCGGCGGGTTTCACCTTGCCGGTCGGCACAACGCGGATCTCCGGGCCAAGAGGCGCGTCCTTCGGCGCTTCGTCGGGCAGCACGATGATCTCCGCCGGAACCTCGCGCTGCTGCCGGCAACGTTCGACGCATTCGCGGGTCAGCCGGTCGAGTTCCCGGCAGGCGATGATGATCGACACCTTAGGCGGTTGCATCGGACTTTCTCGGCCCCGGCTTGGCGTACGTCACGACCACGAACAAGACCAGCGTGATCACGCCGAACACCGCGACGACCTCCAGGATGTGCCGCACGGAATCGTGCCAGAGCGCAAACGCACCCACGTACGCCAGCGCGACGACCGCGAACACGACCAGGAACCCGTACCGCCCGCGCGCCATGACGAAGTTCAGAAACACGTTCGCCACGCCGATGGGCAGCATCGCCCACGCACACACGGGGATCAGCGCGGTAACCTCCGCATTCGCCCGGCCCAGCAGCAATTTCGTGAGCAACCCCGCGCTGGCCCAACACACCAGCGCCGCGGCCACGCCCACCCCGGCCGCCAGAAGCAGAAACCGGAACAGCAGCGCGCGATTCGCCTCGTGCTTCGATTCGTCCCAGACATGCGGAAACAACACCGTGCACAGCGGGCTGATCAACCATCCCACCGCGCGTCCGAAGAGGCTCGCCGCGGCGTAGTCCGAGGTCTGCTCCGGGGTGAAGTAATGTTTCACGACCACCAGGTCGAGCGTCACCAAGCCCGCGTAGCAGACCAGCGCCAGCAGCGTAGGCCCCAGGTACCGGTACGAACTCGATGTGTCGAGCGTTCGCATCGCTTCCCGACGACGCAGCACTTCGCGCAACAAGACCAACGGAAGGACGATCGTGAACAGAATACCCGCGACCGACCCTGCCAACGCGCCGCTGGCCTTCCATCCGAACCAGACCAGGCCGACCCCGACGAGAATGCGCACGGCCGGCATTCCGACGTTCACGATGCTCATCCAGTCGAACCGCTTCAATCCCTGCAAACCCCCGAGCATCACCGGCGCCACCGCGCCGCACGCGATGAGCGCAGCGGTGGCGACCAGCGGCGCGTATTGCGTCAGTTGGAGAAACGATTTGAGCCACGGCGACAGGGCGAGCAATCCGACGAAGAGAATTGCGCCAACCAGCATCGCCTTGCGTCCCGCGCGCACCAACAACGCTCCGACGGAGCTCGTGTCGCCCCGGTCGGCAAAGATCGCCGTCTGACGCGCGATGGTGAGTTGGATCGCCGTGGCCGGGATGGCGACGAACCCGAAGATGTTGAGCATGGTGTTCAGCACGCCGAATTCGCCCGGCGAGCCGGCGAGCATTCGTCCCATGATCATCTGGAAGGCGAAGTTGCCGACGTGCACGACGCAGGCCGCCGCCATCAGCAGCATCCCGCTGGAAAGCGGTTGGCGATGCGCACGCTCGCCCGTGGTCGAAGCCGGCATGGGCAACGTCTATCCCACGCGCTTGCGGCTTGTCAACGTTCGGCCCGGGACTATGATCGGCCCGCATGCAACTGAAGTTTCTCCAGGACCTGTGGAACGACGCCGACGCGCGCGGGTTGGATGAGCCGGAACTGCTCCGCTACCGCTCGAACCTGCTCGGGCGCGACCTGCGGATCACGAACTTCGCGGGCGGCAACACCAGCTCGAAGCTCACGCAAGCAGATCCGGTCACGGGCGAGCCGACCACCGTTCTCTGGGTCAAAGGCAGCGGCGGCGACCTCGGCAGCATCCAACGCGGCGGGTTCGCGGTGTTGTACCAGAGCAAGCTCGATGCGCTGAAGAAACGCTACCGGGGCGCGCAGTTTGAGGACGAGATGGTGGATTTCTATCCCGTGTGTGCCTTCGGCAAAAGCACCGCGCCTGCCTCGATTGACACGCCTTTGCACGCGTTCATCCCGCAGCCGCACGTCGATCACACGCATCCCGACTGGGCCATCGCCATCGCCGCGAGCGCCAACGGGCAATCGCGGTTCGCGGAGTTCAACCAGCGCTTCGGGCGGAACATCGTCTGGGTGCCGTGGCAGCGACCGGGGTTCGAACTGGGCCTGATGATCGAACGGGCCATCCAGGCAAACCCGCGCTGCGACGGGATTATTCTTGCCTCACATGGACTCTTCACGTGGGGAAAGACGCAGCGCGAATCCTATCTGAACACGGTCACAACCATCGATCAGATGGGGCAGTTCATCTTGGAACGCGTCGGCGCGCTCGGCGACAAGCTGTTCGGTGGCGCGAAGCATCCGACGCTCGACAACCGCGTCGATGTGGCCGCGGAAATTTTCCCCTTCGTGCGCGGACACGTCTCGCAGCAGAAGCGCTTCATCGGACACTACTGCGACTTGCCCGAGGTATTGCGGTTCGCGAACTCGCAACGCGCGGCGGAGCTCGCCTATCAGGGCACGAGTTGCCCCGATCATTTCATTCGAACGAAGATTCGTCCGCTGTACGTCGATTGGGACCCGAAATCTCAAATCTCAAATCTCAAATCTCAAATCGAGAAATGCCTGGAGAAATATCGCGCCGACTACGCCGAGTACTACCGGGCAAACGCGACCGAAGGCTCGCCGGCCATGCGCGACCCCAACCCGACGGTGGTGCTGGTGCCCGGCGTCGGCATGTTCAGCTTCGGCAAGAGCAAGACCGAGGCGCGGATCACCGGCGAGTTTTACGTCAACGCCATTCACGTCATGGAAGGCGCCACCGCTCTCGGCGACGGCAAGATCGACGCCGGCATCGATGCTAAACAGGTCCTCGACAACTACGTCTCGCTGCCCCTGCGCGAGACATTCCGCATCGAGTACTGGGCGCTGGAAGAAGCGAAACTCCGTCGCATGCCGCCCGAGAAGGAAATGCAGCGGCGCGTCGTCGTCGTCATCGGCGGCGGCAGCGGCATCGGCCGCGAGGCTGCGTTGCGCGTCGCGCGCGAGGGCGCTCAGGTGGTCACCGCCGACCGCGACGAGAAAGCCGCCACTGTCGTGCGCGATGAATTGAACGGCAAGTTCGGCAAGGAGTGCGCCGCGAGCGCAGCCATCGACATTTCGAACCGCAGCGCTGTCGCCAGCGCGTATCGTCACGCCGTCCTCCACTTCGGCGGGATCGACAGCGTCATCAACACCGCCGCCGTGTTCTTCCCGCCGGACACCAAAGGGCAGCTCGCGGACGACAAATGGAAGGCAACCTTCGACGTGAACGTCTTCGGCGCGTACCTGGTCGTGGATGAAGCGAAAACAATCCTGCTCGAACAAAACCTCCCGGCGAGCATCGTTCTCACCAGTTCCGCCAACGCCATCATGCCGAAGAAGGGCAGCGAGGCCTACGACGTGAGCAAGACCGCCACGAACCATCTCGTGCGCGAATTGGCCATCGGCTGCGCGCCGCTGATCCGCGTCAACGGCATCGCCCCGGCGACGGTCGTGAAAGGTTCGACCATGTTCCCGCGCGATCGCGTCATCGTCTCGCTGAACAAGTACAGCATCCCGTTCCGCGAATCCGAGGACACTGAGGCGTTGCGGATGAAGCTCGCGAAGTTCTACGCCGACCGCACGCTGACGCGTCAGCCCATCGACCCGGCCGATTGCGCCGAGGCGATCTACTGGCTGGCCTCGGAGCGCAGCAGCAAGACAACCGGCCACGTAATTCCTGTGGACGGCGGGCTGACCGACGCGTTTCTGAGGTAGGCGACTACGGTGCGTCCAGACGCGACCGCACAAACAGATCCTGTTCGATTCTTCTCAGACGCTCCTGCTCCGATCTCCACCAACGCGGCTTGATTTGCGCGATGGCGGCGACAGTGGTTCCGCGCACCAAGGAATCCTCCACGCGCAGATACGGTCGCAACGCGTTCGCCGTCCGCCAGTCCCCGACCCGGCCCAATGCCTCGATCAGATGCGGACGGGCGCGATCGGGCGCTTTCGGCAACGCTCGGAGCATCGGCTGCACGGACGGTTTTCCAATTCGGACCAGCGCGGCCTGCGCGACGTAACGCACGTTCCAAAGTTCGTCGTCGAGCTTCTCGATCAACACCGGCACGGCGCGCGCGTCGCCGAGCTTGCCGAGCGCTGCCGCCGCACGCATCCGCGTGGATTCGTTCGAGTCGTCGAGGTATTTCGGGGCTTCATCGAGGATGCAGCGCGCCTTCAATTCGCCGAGAGTCCACAACGCGATGGGACGGACCTTTTCGTGCGCGAGTTGGCCGCGCAGCAACTCGACCGCGCCGGTGACTTTGAGTTTCCCGACGTAGTAACAGGCGTTGCGGCGGATGAGTTCGTTGGGGCTTTCCAACGCTTCGAGCAACGCCGGGGCGGCGTTCGTGGCGCCCACTTCATCGATGAACTCGTCGAGGCGCACCCGGACCATCAGCGCGTCGTGATCGAGTTGACGGAGCCAGAACGGCAGCACCGCCGCACCATCGCGTCGGAGAATTTCGTAGGCAAGCGCCTTCTCGCGGGCCTTCTTCTCCGTGTCGGGATAAAGCGTGGATTGTCGGATGAGTTTGAGCCACGCGCGCTCCCGGTCGTCACGCGGCCGGGAAATCTCGGTCGGCGTCGAGGCAAACCGATTGGTCTGCGTGAACGTGGGAGGCGCCTCCGCGCGCCGACCGGCTTGGATCCCGAACACGGAACCGGTCGGCGGGCGGAGGCGCCTCCCACGTTCATCCGTCCAGTTTTCGTCGAGCGCACAACCATGGGACGGTTTGAGCGCGATGAAATCATCGCGGGGGCCGTTCATGTAGCCGTCCTTGCCGGCGAGGTCGAGCAAGAGCGCGATCGAGCCGTACTCGCGGCGTTCGCCATCGTGACCAGCGGCTTGCGTGTTCGATCCGACGGGACTGGCATAGAGATCGTTGCCGGCCGAGTCCACGAGCAGCGCGGTCGAGTTGTACAACGCAGAGCCTTGCGCCGTGCTCTCGGCGGCGTACTTGTCGTTGCCTTCCTTGTCGAACAGCATCCCGACCGACCAATCGTGGCCGATGCCCTGGACCAGCGCGTGACCGACATAAAGGTCATCGCCCTTCCAGTCGGCGAGGATGCCGGTTGCGAGATGAATGCCCGCGCCCTGACCGTATTGATGGCAGCGATACACGTCGTGTCCGCCGGCGTCGAGCAGCATGCCGAGCCCGTAGAAATAGCCGACGCCCTGCCCGTAAATGTCGGTCGTATAGACGTCGTTGCCGGCCAGGTCGCAGAGGATGCCGACGCCGCCCGAGGCATCGGGGCGCATGCCGTAGCCGAAGCCTTGCGAGCAAGAGAGATAATGTTCCGGCAACCGCTCGTGGTCGCTGTACTTGCCGCCCGCGTAGTAAATGTCGTTGCCGGCGCCGTCGAGCAACAAGCCACATCCTCCTGTGTAGCCGAATCCTTGCGACGATTGCCGCGCAACATAGCGATCGTCTCCATTGCGGTTCCACAAGATGCCGACGCCGAATATGCCCGCGCCTTGCCCATGGATGTCGCAGTCGTACCAGTCATCGCCGCCGTAATCCGCCAAGATTCCGACCCCAAACAATCCCGCACCCTGGCAGAGGTGTTTGCCCTCGTAGGTGTCATCGCCGGCGCAGTCCACGAGAATGCCGATGCCGAAGACGCCCGCGCCCTGAGCCAGAGAGCCGCTTCGATAACGGTCGTTGCCGGCGAGGTCGATGACGATGGAGATCGGTCGGTCTATCAACCCGTTCGCGGCACCGGCATGACAATCGTACGTATCGTCGCCGCCGAGATCGATGATGAGCAGTGCGTCCTCGGTGTAATGCGTCGGACCTGTTCCGCCGATGAAGATGGGGCCGAGTCGCGTGTCGAGTTTGATGATCGTGTCTGGCGAGATGACTTTGCGCATCTCGGGGTCAGCGAAACAGTTCGATATCTCATTGTAGAGGCCCGACAGGATCGAAGCCGCAGCGATCATGTCCGCGTACTGGACGTTGCGAAACACAGGGAGCAGGTCCGAAGCATACGCATCGTCCGCGGTCTCCAACCGGTCGTTGGCGGCCAGCATGTCGCGGATCGTCGCGGACTCAATCCCGAGTTTCCCCCAAGCGTCTGCTTCTGCGGCGTCAGCTTCGAGGCGCAAGTTCTCGACTGCGAATCTGGCTACCGCGCGCTGCCTTTGCGCTCGGCTTATGCCTCCGAACACTCTGGCGGAAAGAGTACTATCGGCGATGCGAATGGTATCGATCCATCCGCGCAAGCAGTTGTGCAACTGCGCGGGGAACGCGGCCGGGAAACCGTCTTTCCACATCGGCAGGTGCGAATCAGACAATTCCGCCGCTGATCGATCGAGTTCAACAGCGCTCGAAGCGAATGCGAGCAACGACCACGGACCAGGACATTGATTCGTGGTGAGTGCCATGATGCTTTGATTTGCGTATCGCGGCAATTCGAGCGGTAGTTCCAAAAACCGTTGCACTCTCTCCAGCCGGAACGGCGCGTCGCTGTAGTCTTTCTTGTAGCTCAGGTCGGCGGGGGTCATCTTGAGGCAGCGCAACGCTTCGACGACGGCGGCTTGCTCATTGGTCCCGAGCAGGGGCAGCAATTCCGAAGATTGGCCGAACGCTCCCGCACACGACGCCAAGCAGATCAGAAGAACCCAGCGCCCGCGAGCGGTGTCGAACATGCAGCCAGCTTATACGGACGCGAGTTTAGATTTGCAACCGCTGACGGAAAACCCGATCACTGATGACTGATCACCGATGACTGATCACTGGAAGCATTTCATCTGTGCCATCTGCCTCTGGCTCGTCGCAGCCATCACCACGCACGCGCAATGGGCCTGGCCCGGCTACCAGGCGCGGCTCGTTCTCGACGAAAAAAACCAAACGGTGCCGACGGTCGCGCTGTCGTTCTGTTTCGGTGGACAGGTCCGCGCAGACGGGAAAGACATCCGAGTCGTCTCGGTCACGGGGCTGCCGGTCAAATCGCAGACCATGTACGTGGACCCGACCGGCCTTTCGCATCTCGCGTTCGCGCCGATCCCGGGCATGCGTCGGTACTACGTCTATTTCAACAACCCCGCCGAGGCCAATCCGCCGCCCGAGAAATGGGAGCCGGCCTCGGGACTGGTGCTCGAAACGCGGCGCCCGCCCGGCAAGGCGTACTACGCCGACACGCTCGACGCGGCGAAAGACCTCTTCCAGCGCGGCGAGGAAGTGCTCGGCAAGATGTTCGTGCCGACGATGTTTTTTGGCTCCAGTCCGTTCAACGCCGAAGGAGAGATTGTGAGCTACGTGAAAGGTTTCCTCACCATCACCGAAGAGGGCGAATACAGTTTCGCCACGTCGTCAACGGACTCGTCGTTTGCTCTCGTGGATGGCAAGCTCGTGTGTCAATCCCCCGGCGCGCACGGCTGGACGGGCGAGGCGCATTTTCGCGGGAACGTCACTCTCACCAAGGGCACGCATGTCGTCGAATACTACCACGTGCAACGTCCTCATCCGATGACGTGCGTGTTGGTGTGGAAACCACCGAAGGCCCCGAATTATCAGGCGATCCCCGTGACGGCATTCACTCCCGTGGGCGCGGTGAAGATCGTCGGCTTCGAGAAAACCAGCGTGCCGTTCGCGGCGGACTTCGACGTGACGCGCGTGGGCGACGTGTTGCGCGGCGATACGCAGGCGACTGTCTATCAGTTCAAGGCTCGCTCCTGGGGACAGGAGAAACCGACCGCGTTCACCTGGGACTTCGGCGACGGCACGAAGGGCACTGGCGATACCGTCGAGCACGCGTACTTCGGCTGGTGGACGGCGACGGTGCAATTGACCGTCGCGAAGGGAAATGTTGCCGACAAGTTCACGCGCTCGGTCCGCATCCTCCCCGCCGAGGGGTCCATGGACGAAGACAAGTTGCTGCCCCAGGTAGCCGGGATCGTCAAAGGATATTCCGCCCGGGACCTCGAACCGAAGAGTGTGGCCGCGTTGATCCAATTCCTGAAAGGCGCGCGGCTCAACGACGTGTTCGTGCACGTGATCGAGCAGCAGATGAATTCGCCGCAGGGAATTCCCAAGGAGAAACTCGACGAGTACGTGCCGTTACTGGCCGACGCGTACCTCGACAGCAGCCAGTTCGCAAAAGCGTTGCAGCGCTACGACGAGATGATCGCGAACAACCCGAGCGGCCCGGACGTGCGGCGCGCCCGGCTGCGCGCCGCCGAGTGTTGCATTCACCTGCGCCGGTTCGACGAAGCGATGCAGCGGCACAAAACGTTGCTGCAAGGCGTGAAGCCGGACGAAATTCTCACGCCGGTCGAGCGCGGCTTCGCCAAGGACCGCATCCAGGCGGCGTTGCGGCAGGGGAAATTCCCCGGCGCCCGGCAATTACTTGAAGAGTTTGTGCTGAAGAACCCCGGCGTGCTGGAAGATGATTTCGTGTTCATGCTGCGGGGGAAGTCGTCGTTCGGCGAGAACAAATGGGAGGCCGCGGCAACGGACTTCGAGTTCATCGAGAAACTCGAGCCGCGTTCGAACTACATCCCCGAGGCGCTATTCCTCACCGGCCAATGCTACGCGGCGCTGCAGAAGAAGGCCGAAGCGACCAGGGCGTTCGAGCGCGTGGTCAATCGCTACGGAAACAGCCCGTTCGCGGAGTCGGCCCGAAAGGAGCTGACGAAGTGATGGGCGGTCGGGCCGGTTCGTAGCAGCACGATTCATTGCGCGGTTCGACGGTCCAAAGCGCACAGTCAGAAACCTCCAGCAGAGCTGGAGGCTTGTAGGATGAATGGCTCAAAGCCATCTGACCCTTCGGGCGGTGGGTACACGACAAAACCCAGGCGTCGGCCCACAAGATGCCCCGGCCTTCCTTCGATGGCTCGCGTGGGACGTTCCCCGGCAACGACGCTCACGATCGTCTCGCCTTGACGCGCCTGGCTACGAACCGCGCGATGGCCGCGATCGAACTACCGGGGCCGAACACTTCCTGGATGCCGAATTGCTTGAGCTTCCTGGCGTCTTCTGCGGGAATGATGCCGCCGGCAAAGACCAGCACGTCCTTGACGTTTTCCTTTTCCATCAATTTCATCACGCGGCGGAATAACGTCATGTGACCTCCCGATAGGGAACTCAAGCCGATCGCGTCCACGTCCTCCTGGATCGCCGCCTGCACGATTTGCTCCGGCGAGTTGCGGATGCCGGTATAGACGACCTCCATGCCGGCGTCGCGAAGGCCCATCGCCACGACCAATGCGCCGCGTTCGTGGCCGTCCAGGCCGGCTTTGGCGATCAACACCTTGATCGGACGTTTCCGTTTCATTCCATGCTTGCAGCTTCGACCGA
>Ga0187892_10005515_pt1 | contig 19816 bp, 19 predicted proteins | sample MA1701073metaG_FD_139345 | JGI IMG/M metagenome (GOLD analysis project Ga0187892, IMG submission 139345) | Bio-ooze microbial communities from a basaltic lava cave in the Kipuka Kanohina Cave System on the Island of Hawaii, USA - MA170107-3 metaG ...
CGCCAAGAATACGGGGGTTGTCGGCATCTCCAGAGCGACGCTCAAGGAGGGCATCGGCTTCTTCTCGTCCATCGCGGCCAAAATAGCGATGCAATAAATAAACCATCGCCCAGAGATGGCGGCCTTCTTCGATGTTGACCTGGAACAGGTTGCGCAAATCGTAGAGCGAGGGGCAGGTGAGTCCTAAATGTTTTTGTTGCTCGACCGAAGCTGGTTCGGTATCACCTTGAGTGACAACTATGCGACGGAGATTTGCGCGATGCTCACCCGGCACGTCCTGCCAAGCAGGTTTGCCTTTATGTTCCCCGAAGTTGATCCGGCGTCCTTCTTCGAGGGCAGCCAGAAAAATGCCCCACCGGTAGTCTGGCATCTTGACGTAATCAAAATGCGCCCACCCTGACGCATCTGCACTGATCGCGGTCCGGAGATAGACATCAAAGTTCTGCGACCCTTCCGGGCCCATTTCCTGCCACCATTTAAGATAGTTGGGCTGCCAGCGTTCCAGCGCGCGCTGGAGCGTCTTGTCGGTTGACAGGTTGACATTATTGGGAATTTTCTCGCTGTAATCGATGCTCATGATCGTCTCCTCATATAGAGCGTGATGCGTGGTGCGTGAAACATCTTACGTGGACAGCAGGAAATCCAAAGTCCAAAGTTTTCCTGTCCCAAACTGACAACTAAAAACTGACAACTGACAACTTTTCCATGTCTTATACTCGCTCCCAATTAAACTTCGCCTTATTACCGGTGCCGTACACTTTTAATGCGCCGAGTTCACCAATGGCGTTCGGGCGAGTGAAAATCCAGTTCTGCCAGGCTGAAAGCCGTCCAAAGATCCGTGATTCCATGGACTCCTGCCCGCTGAACCGAAGGTTGGCTTCCATACCGGTCAGCGCATCGGGAGAGAGGCTGGCGCGTTCTTCAAGAGCGATACGAATTTCATCTTCCCAGTCGAGTTCATCCGGCGTTGCTGTAACGAGTCCTACTGTGAGCGCCTCAGCCGCATTGAGTGCGCGGCCTTGCAGTGTACGAAGCTGACTGAGGCGTGCTTCATCCTGATAGAACCGGCTGGCAAGACGAGAGAGGTGAGTAACCATCTCGTAGGTACCAAAGTTGAGGGGCGAGAGGTGCAGATGTGGAGCCTGCGCCTCATCCTCGGTTTGCAGCATATAAATGCGATCAGCCGCAAGTGCTAGCTCAAACAAAGTCCCTGCAAAACAAGACCCTGGTTCGACCAGGGCAAACAACGTGCGGGACGACACATCAAGGCGAGCAAGGGTACGCCGTAGCATCCCGATGACTTCGCGCACGAACCAATGCGACTGATGTTGCAGCAACGCAGCGTCGGCTGCCAGCACCAACGCTGCATTCCCCTGTGTCTTGAGCAGCCAGGTCCCAATCTCCAACTCATTCGTGCGGAGCAGTAACAGCGCGTCATCGAGTTCACGGACCATCTGCAGTGGCCACCACTGGGCACCCTGAGCGAGGATAGTCTCCAGGTCGTTGGGCGGTGTTTGATGTGGGGCACTGACGGTGATTATGGCTTGTCGGCTGCCGCGGTCGATCTGGACACCGACATACTCATAGTGATACCCCTGCTCACCAATAACGCGATTGAGTGGAGTAAGGGCTACACCTCTCGCCTCACTGGGACGATCGCTTTGTGCCGCAAGTGTAAACGCACGGCGCTTGACTTGCTCGGCAAATTGAGCAGGCTTTACTATTTCATCGACCAGCCGCCACTCTTTCGCGCGTTGTCCCCGAATTCCTTCGGTCGTCGTGCAAAAGATGTCAGCGAGATCGTGTCGGACTTTGCGCTTATCAATCAGGCGGGTCAGGCCACCGGTGCCGGGCAGCACGCCGAGCATCGGCACTTCCGGAAGGCTCACCGCCGACGAACGATCATCGACCAGAATAATCTCATCACAGGCCAGCGCTAGTTCGTACCCACCGCCAGCCGTCGTCCCGTTGCAGGCGGCAATGAACTTGAGTCCAGAGTGTCGGCTGGAGTCCTCGATGCCGTTGCGGGTTTCGTTGGTGAATTTACAGAAATTCACTTTCCAGGCATGCGAGGACTGCCCGAGCATGAAGATATTCGCTCCGGAACAGAAAATACGGTCTTTCGCGCTGGTGATGACGACCGTGTGTACTTCAGGATGCTCAAAGCGGATGCGTTGCAGAGCGTCATACAGTTCAATATCAACGCCGAGATCATACGAATTCAATTTCAACGCATATCCTGGACGCAGACCGCCGGTCTCTTTGACATCCATTGTAAGTGTCGCCACCGACTCCTCGCAGGCGAGTCGCCAGTGCGCATAGCGATCCGGATGCGTTTGGTAATCGATCACTGGAGTGTTCTGGCCTGTGACTGGCTCTTCAGAAGCGAGTCCCATCATTGTTCTCCTCTGTTCGTGTTATCCAAGTGCTCACTACGTGCTGTAACGCCATTTTTCCTTTTCAGCAAGTTCTCCACGAAAAGCACAGTTGATGGCTGCACAAAGAAAACAAGGTAAACCGTTTACTTCTGCTTTTGGGCTATGCTACAACCCTGTCACACGCTCTCTGTGGCAAAAGGAGGTTGTATGGTCGAAAAAATTATTGATCTCACAGGTTCGTCATCGACCAGCATTGAAGATGCCGTGTCCCTCGCTGTCGCCCGTGCAGCGGTCACGATTAGCGGCATCTATCACGTTGAGATCACCGATATTTCCGCGGTCGTTGAGGATGGCATGGTGGCCCGCTGGAAGGTCCAAATTAAGGCGACCTTTCCGGTGAAAGATCGCGTACACGAGTAAAATACTATGGACAGTAAAATCAACGAGGTTGCCCCCGGCATTTACCAACTTTATCTGCCTCTGCCGATGCGTCCCAGCATTGTCAATGTCTATCTCGTCCGAGATGGGGATGAGTGGGCACTGATCGACACAGGGATGCATAGCGACGACAGTATTGCCACGTTTGAGGCGGCACTGGCGGAAGTTGGCTGCCCGCCTTCGGCCATTCGCAAGATTATCTCGACGCATCACCATGTCGATCATTTCGGCACCTCGCGCAAGTATAAAGAGCTGACTGGTGCGGACGTGTACCTCAACCCGCTCGAGATCCCGCGTATCGAACGGATGCAGTCCACGACACCGATGCCGGAAGCGCTCACGTTTTTCCGTTCGCATGGGGTACCGATTCCCGACTCACCGGATGGGATGCCAACCCCAGGCCGCTATTTTGGGACGCTCTATGCTCCCACTCATCCCGATCATTTGTTGCAGGATGGCGATGTCATCCATATCGGCAAACGAGAGGTACAGGTGGTCTGGACACCAGGACACACAGCGGGACACTGCTGTCTGTATTTCCCTGCGAATAAAGTGCTCATTGTTGGCGATCATTTGTTGCCCAAAATCACGCCCCATGTCGGTGTCTACTACTTTGGCCCAGACAATCCCCTGCAGGACTTTATCGACTCTCAACAGAAGGTACAAAAGTTCGACGTGGAGTTGGTCTTGCCCGCGCACGGGGGCGTGTTCAAAGACCATCGTCATCGCGCACAGCAGATCATCCAACACCACAAATATCGGCTGCAAGAAATCCGCGATGCAGTACATGGACATGCTCGGACATCCTACGATATTGCAATGGAACTTTTTGACTTTGGCAAAGACCGACCGATCTTTCATCTTATGGCGGCGACCTTTGAGACGCTCGCCCATCTCCATCTCTTAATGTACGACGGCAAAGTACGGCGGATTGACGAAGACAGTCAGGTCAAATTTATTGCGCAGTGACGAGATACTGTTAGTGAAATCCTCCCTGTCCCTCCTTTGACAAAGGAGGGGACCTGAATACCCCCTTTTGCAAAGGGGGTCGCGCGTAGCGCGAGGGGATTTTAGGGATTTGCGGTAGGAACGAGAACATTCGCCAGCAATATCTAACAAGAGTAGCTTCGGCGGCTGAGAACGGTGCGTATCGGTTGTGATGTATGCGCTACACCATTGTCGATATCGAGACACGGATCGAAAAAACCCTCGTCCGGGCGGTATACTTTCCTCATACCGATATCACCGAGGAAGAAGCGTACCAGCAGATACGTCAGCGCCTCCAGCAAGAGCAAGGTAGTGACTTTTTCCCGTTATCATTCCATGTGCCGATCTCGATCGCAGTCGGACAAGTGAATGACGAACGCGTCCTCACTGCGGTTGAGGCGATTCACGAGGCCGACTATAGCGAAGAGGCACTCGTCCGTAGTTTTTGGCAACGGTTCGAGCGTTTCCCTGGCACCTTGGTGACGTTCAATGGTCGCAACTTTGATCTGCCAGTATTGGAACTCCAGGCATTGAAATACGGCTGTACCGCGCAGCGGTATTTCAGCGGCAAAGCGCGCAACCGTTACGCCGAAGAAGGGCATTACGATCTCTATGATTTCTTGACAAATTATGGTGCACACCGTTTACGGGGTGGGTTCAATGTCCTGGCAAAGCTCATCGGGCTGCCAGGAAAAATGGAGATCGACGGCTCCATGGTGCAACAGTTATGGGAAGAGGGACGGTTACCGGACATCCACCGCTACTGCCGCCAGGATGTCATGCAAACCTATTTTCTCTTCTTACGAGTGGAACTCATACGTGGAAGACTCACCACGGAGCAATATGAACGGGCGTTGACCCAGAGTGCGGGCTTTCGTGCAGAACTTGAATTGTAAAGTGCGGAGGTACGGGAGAACCGTCGGGAAGAGTTTCCTTGAGGACATATCCCTCCTCGCAACCTTTCGGGGCAGGCGGTGGAGGAGCCGGTTCTGGTGAGAGCACGCAGATGTTGGTAAAGCCACCGATACTCCTCTCATAATCTTCCGGGCACGGTTCCGTCAAACAAATTCTCGATCATGGGCAAATTCGGTAAGCTGCCAGCACCGATCCAACACCGCGATGTCATAACCGTCGGCTTTATTTGCGAAGCATGATTGCGAGTCCTTCGACTTCGCTGCGGTTGCCAAAAGCATAGGAAGGATTTAGGCTCTGGAAAGCACGAGGAGCGGGGTATGTCGCAAATGATTTTGCCCGAAGAATATCAGCTGCCCTTCAAACTCAACGTTCACGAAACCAAGCTGACCGAAGAGCAGTTCGTGCACCTGTGTCAGGAGAATCCACACCTGCAACTTGAACTCACAGCTCGGGGAGAGTTAGTCATTATACCTCCAACCAGTTTAGACTCCGGACGACGGAACAGTAGGCTCACTCGTCGTTTAGACGCGTGGACCGAAGAGGAGGGAACGGGAATCGCTTTCGATTCTTCGACGCTTTTCACTCTTCCCAACGGGGCAAAGCGCTCGCCCGACGCGTCCTGGCTGAAGCGAGAACGTTGGGAGGCATTACCCGGGAAAGAGCGAGAAGGCTTTGCCTTGATCTGTCCCGACTTCGTTGTCGAATTACGCTCGCCAACTGATCGTCTCTCCCTCTTACAGGAGAAGCTACACGAGTACATTGCCAACGGAGCACTGCTCGGCTGGCTGATTGATCCGTTAGAGAAGCGCGTGTACGTCTACCGCCCCGACCACTCTGTTGAAGTCTTGGACGACCCGCCGACGGTGAGCGGCGATCCGGTCTTACCAGGGTTTGTGTTGGCCGTGCGCGAGCTGTGGTGAAAATGGTTCGGGGTGCTGCTCGATAGTCTCTAAAACCGCGCCTTGCCATCTAAATGTTTCGCGTAGGCTTTGGTGGCAAGAATATCTTTGATCTCGCGGATGGTGACCTCCAACTCGTCCTCCGTCGTATAAAAGTGCGGAGCGACGCGGATACCGGCTCCTGGCCGAAAGTCCACGAGTACGTCACGTCGTGCTAACTCCTGGACCACAGCAGCAGCCTGCGGCACATCCACCACCACAGTACCGCCACGTTTTGCTGGATCGCGTGGGGAATTGACCCGCCAGCCTTGTTCATCTGCTAGTGCAATCAAGCGAGCGGTTTGGCGCACCGACTTTGCACGGATACGCTCTACGCCGATCTCATTGATGATGTCGTAGCCACTCTCCACGGCATAGAGCGACGGGATTGCGGGTGAGCCGTGGAGAAAGCGATGGATGTCGTCAGCATAGGTAATCTCACCAGGCTCGAACGCAAAGGGCGCTTGATGGGCCATCCAGCCGGTCACTTGCGGTTCGAGTCGGCTGCGGAGTTTGGGGTGGACATACAGATACCCTCCACCCGGTCCACCACAGAGCCATTTCACCGACCCACCGACCGCAAAGTCGACGTCTAATTCCTTGACGTTCAGCGGAACGGTCCCTGCGGATTGATACACATCGAGGATGACATACGCGCCAACGTCGTGAGCTTTGTTAATGATTGCTTGCGCATCCTGAATGTAGGCGCTCTTGAAGAGGACGTGCGAGATCGGCACCAGCAGTGTCTCTTCGTCAATCGCCGCCAACATCCGTTCTGTCGCAACAGTGATGCCATCTTCACTAGAGACCTCGACGATGCGTGCCCCGGCAGCCTTGGCGTGGGCGGTGTACACATACGTCACCGAGGGAAAGTTCATCGCCTCGTAGACAATTTTGTTGCGTCGCTGCCGGAGGTCGAAGCACGAGAGGATGATCGACTGACAGACTGAGACGTTTTGATGCATGACCACCGAACCTGGGTCTGCTCCAAGAATGCGCGCGATCTTATTCCCTGTGGTGACCGGCATCTCCCACCAGCCTTCGGCCCAGGCGCGAATCCCTCGCGTCGCCCACATATCGGCATACTCCCGCAGTCGATCGTAGACGCCACGTGGCATCGCTCCAAGCGAATGACTGATCATATAAGTAGTACGTTCGAGGATGGGAAATTCTTTGCGATAGGTCAGTAGTTCATCCATAGTTCGACCTCCCACTCTTCGCTCGTCAAATCATTAGCTCATCAGGGATCGTGCTTCCCACAACTCAGGAAAGAACTTCTTGTCAAGTGTCCCGCGCAGATACGACGCCCCGCCGCTGCCTCCCGTGCCCATCCGCATGCCAATGGTACGTTCGACCATCTGAATGTGGCGGAGTCGCCAGGACACGAGCAACTCATCGAACTCGGTTAAACGTTCGCACACATCGATCCAGTCGCGATGGCCACGCTCATCTTGGTAGAGAGCGAGAATCGCCCGCGCTCGGGCCTGGAATCGTTCTGCCTCAGGTGCGGCATCTGTTGTCAATGGCATTGTTCCCAACGCAGCCAGAGCTGCAAAAAACACATCACGTAAAGAAGGCTCGCGTAAGCGTCGTTCCAATGCGGCGTGCATGTCTGGCGTTGGTTCGTGCAGACGGAGCAACTTTCTCTCCTTGAGACCACAGAGAAATTCAAGCTCGCGGAACTGCTCGGATTGAAAGCCGCTAGCCGGCTTCAGCTTATCCCGGAACGCCAGAAAATGAGACGGGAGCATGGTCTCAAGAATAGTGAACTGCTGCACGAGCACACGAGCGACTTCCGTGCACCGCCGCAACAACCGTGCAGCTTCGTAGACTTCATCGCGTGAGCCAGGGTTCCTCGCTGCGGTCTGGAGGTTCACTACTACCGCGTCGAGTTCATGCAAAAGCAGTTTGAACCACAGTTCATAAGTCTGGTGCGTGATGATGAACAGCAGTTCGTCGTGGTGGGGCGGAACTGACTGGGGATGCTGGAGGCTGGTGAGTCGAGGAACGCAGAGGTAATCGCTGTAGGTGAGCTGCGGGACATCCGACTGTGGAGAAGACTCGTCGCTCATGTGGTGATTTAACCACGGCGATAGCGGCGCGGCAATGCAGATCGCGTGCTAAAACTCCCGCTTCCTTTCCTCATGAAATTGCGAGAGATCGTGGATGACGAACGTGCGGGAATCAGGATAATACACTCCCGTGAGCTTCAGGACACGTTTGCCCGGCCGTTCTTTGAGCAAGGTCTCTAACCATTGATCCGGCCCTTTCATATACATGCCAGGCACCCGATTGGTCGTCTCTGAGTAGAACCGCCCAGGAGCAAAGTCTCGGTCAGAACTCCGGACATTATGAATCACAAAACGAATGTGTTCTTTTTTCACATCCAGTGTCACCACATTCGCGCCGGGTTCGACCTGCACCATTCCATACAGCTGCAACATCAATCCGCCGGTCATCGTTTGGGCGCGAAGAGGCACCGGAATCAATAATCCCGCAGCCATCATAGTCACGGCGAGCAAACGAACCCAGCGCGAGTTCCGAGTTCTGAGTTCTGAGTTCTGAGTTGAGGAAACTAAAACCGGTGTGTGTTTGCTGCGGAAGACGGAGTGAATCATGACAACACTCCTCTGGCTTTCAGCGCAACCAGGTCTTCAGCGGAATATCCCAAAACACGCTGCATCACGTCATCGGTATCCTGTCCTAGGCACGGGGCAGAACGACGCACCTGGCAGGGCGTGTCGGAAAAGACCCACGGCACCCCGGCATGACGGCGCGTCCCGACTTCGGGGTGCGGTTGTTCAACGAAGAAGCCACGACTTTGCAGGTGCGGATCTTCAGCTAACTCTTTGTTCGTCGTAGCTGGGAAGGCAGCAACCCCAACGGTCTGTAATCGGCGAGTCACCTCTTCTGCCGTCAGCATCGTGGTCCATTCGGTAATCAGCGCGTCAAGTGCATCCTCATTGGTCTTGCGTTGCGTCACCGTCGCAAACTGAGGATCGTTCGCAAGTGCTGGTCGCTTGATGCCCTGGCAGAAGCGGTGCCACTCATCTTCATTGGCAACCACGATGCTCACCCAACGATCTTCTCCTTGGCAACGAAACAGCCCGTGCGGCGACATGAGTGGGTCACGATTGCCGATCCGAGGCAGCGACTCACCATTCATCACCTGCGCCATCATCCCTTCGCCAGTGATGGCGATTGACGTCTCCCATTGGGAGAGATCGATATACTGCCCTTCCCCCGTGCGTGCGCGATGCATCAGCGCAGCCAGTACCGCAAATGCACCATGCAAACCGCCGTTGGGATCACCATACGAAAACCCAACGTGCATCGGTGGAAATCCGGGAAATCCAGTGAGCGACGATAGTCCGCTCAGCGGAGCCTGGGCTGGGCCATAGGAAACATAGGGGCTTTCCGGACCGACGGCACCATAACCAGACATCGAGATCATAATAATGTTCGGTTTGATCTGTTTGAGGACTTCATAGCCCAGACCCATCTTATCCATGACACCGGAGGCAAAATTCTCGGACACCACGTCACTCGCGGCCACAAGCTTTTTGGCAATATCGAGGGCTTCGGGCATTTTGAGATTGAGCGCTACTGAGTGTTTGCCCTGATTGTACTGGTTGTAATACCCACTCCGATTCACTCCGCCTTGTCCATCAGCAAAGGGAGGAATACGGCGCGTGACGCAAATCCGGTGTTGGGTTTCGATGCGGATGACTTCCGCGCCCAAGTGCGCAAGTTGCAGTGTCGCAAACGGTCCAGCCCACACCCAGGTGAAGTCGGCGATTCTTACTCCAGATAACGGTAGCTCCATTAGCATAACCCTCAAACGTACATGAACAGCATTGGAGAGCCTAAGAACGAAACGGAGAAGCAGAGACGGGGAGAAACGGAGCTAAAAAGCTTTTCTTTCTTCCCCGATTTACCGTTTCCCCGATTCACCGTTTCATCATATTTTATATCACTCCTTGTCGTCTCAGCTCGTCAATCTCCGTCTGCGACAGCCCGATTCGCCCGTACACTTCGCCATTGTGTTGCCCGAGGCACGGGGCCGGGCGACGTAGCGCCCACGGCGTGGCTGAGAAACGATATGGGGCTCCAGGATATTGGAACGTACCGGCTTTCGGGTGAGCAATGGTTGCAAAGAATCCCCGTGAGTTGAGATGTTTCGACGCGAGCAAATCGCCCATCGTCGAGACTGGCGCGAAAGGAACTCGCTTCGCCTGGGCAGCGTGGTAGACTTCTTGCGCCGACTTATCTTGCATCCAGTCTTCTAACAGCGGCTTCAGGGCATCCCAGTTCGCCGAGCGTGAGGGGAAATCCTGAAAGATGTCTGCCTCCGCCCACTCAGGATTGCCCATTATCTCCAGCGCCCCTTTCCACTGATGATCTTCGATTGCCAGAAAGTAGATATAACCGTCACGACATGGCAAGACATCCTGTGGAATCAGGCGGAACCCTAACCGTGAGGAGATACTGCCATCATACGGCCATGAGATATAGTTGTTCTCCATGATTGCGACGAGGCCCTCTTGGGCAGAGATATCAACGTGCTGCCCTTTGCCACTACTGAACCGGCCAAACAGCGCTCCGAGCGAACCGACCGCTGCATTCACTCCCGCTTGAAAGCCAGCCTGCTGACCAAAGGTTTTCAGCGGCGGTAAATCTGGCCGGCCAGAGACACCGCCGAGATAGACGATACCGCCAGCGCTCCACATCGTCAGGTCATGAGCGTTGTAGTCCCGATGAGGGCCAATTTGCCCAAAGGGAGAAATGGACGTCATGACCAAGCGTGGATTGAGCGCACGGAGGGCAGAGTAGTCCAACCCGTGTACAGGCATGTGCGGCGGCAAATAGTTATGAATCAGTAAATCGGCATCTTGTACGAGACGGCGGAGCAAGTCTTGGCCTTGCGCAGTTTGCAAGTTGAGTGTCACGCCGAGTTTGTTGGTGTTCAGGTAGAGGAAAAGACCACTCTTTTCTGGGTGCGGCACGTGGCCAGGAAACGGCCCACGCTGGCGGGCATCATCCCCGTTCGGTTCTTCAATTTTAATAACGTCAGCACCGAGGTCGGCCATCAGTTTCGCTGCGTATGCTGCCGACACCATCCCGCCGCATTCAATGACGCGAATACCCGCTAAAGGTCCAGGCTTTGGGATTTGGGAATTAGGATTTGGGGATTGAGTTTCTTTCATGGTTTTCCTGATAACTGATTACTGACGACTGACAACTGTTCTTAGTACCGCGTCATTCCCGGCGCAACGTCGAGTGCCCAGGCATCAATCCCGCCAGCAAGGTTTTTCACCTGCGCAAAGTCTCGCTGAGCAAGAAACATAGCCACACGCATACTGCGCACCCCGTGGTGGCAATAGACGACGATCTCTTTGTCAGGATCAAGTTCGTGTAATCGTCCAGGAATGTCGCCCATCGGAATATGCACTGCACCAGGAAGATGGACAATAGCAACTTCTTCGGGTTCACGGACATCCAGGAGCATAATCGGCTCACCCTGATCGAGTCGTGTTTTCAGGTCACGGGGAACGATCTCATGTACCATAGTGTTTTCATCTTTCCGGAGAGGAAGGTCTTGAACAAATTGTGGGCGCACGAGCGTTGTCAGCATAATAAGAATTATGGCCGGCAGCATCGCACCCCAAACACATGATCGTAACAAGTGGGTTCCTCTTTATTGAGAAATTTCTGACGCTAGACCCTAGACCCTAGACTTTTCCTCATCGCGCATCACGCAACATTCACCATGCATTCTTCGTTACTCAGTCCTCAGTCCTCATCGCTCAGTCCTTAGCCCTAAGTCCCCAGTCCTTTGACTGAGGAACAGTGGGTCTGATAGTAGACAACCAACCGAGAGCCTGCAAGGGTTCGGAGCATGACTCATAAGGAGGAGCCTCAGATGAAAGACGCAGAACGTTGGAAGAAAGGCGCGGCAAAGATGAAGGAACTGTTCGGCAGAGAGCCACAACCCGGCATGATGCACGAAGGATTCCTGGATGTCACCGTAGAAAACCTGTTCGGCGATATTTGGACTCGCCCTGGTTTAGAGCTAAAAGAACGGTCGATGATTACGGTCGCCGCATTGACCGTGCTTGCTCGCGAACGCGAACTCAAGACCCATCTCCGTGGAGCCCTTAATGCAGGTATCAGCCGTGAGAAGATCAACGAGATTATGATTCATCTCGCTCACTATGGCGGCTGGCCGACTGGCGTTAACGGTTTGCGTATTGCTAAAGAACTGTTTGACGAGATTGATGCGAAGAACAAATAGCACTCAGCACTCAGCAGTCAGCTCAGGGAGAGGGGGGAAAGAAGACCTTGCTACCTTCCTTCGTCACATGTTACTCCTCAGCTCTTCTCATGTCTGGCTGACAACTGAAAGCTGATCGCTGATAGCTTCGGAGGAGCTTCATGACCGACTACACCATCAAAGACAAAGTCGCCATCGTTGGCATCGGAGAGACGCGATATTACAAAGCGGGGCAGTCGCCGGTGAGTGAGTTTCAACTCGCACTGGAAGCGATTCAGAAAGCCGTCGCTGATGCCGGGCTGCGCGTCGAAGACATCGACGGGTTTGCCTCGTACAGCGATGATCGCAATGACCCAGTGCGACTCGCTGGGGCGCTAGGGATTCCACAAATCCAGTTCTCCAATATGCACTGGGGTGGCGGTGGCGGTGGCGTCGCCGGGGCAGTTGGGAATGCTGCGGCAGCAATTGTTGCGGGTTACGCCAAATATGTCGTTGCTTTTCGTGCGCTTGCCCAAGGGCAATTTGGTCGTTTCGGACAAGGGCATGCTGGAAGCCGCGTGCGGGGCTCAGCCGCTTACACTGCTCCCTACGGGTTGATGTCCCCGGCGCAGATGTTCGCCATGCGCACGCAGCGGTTTATGTATGAACACAACATCAGCCAGGAAGCGTTGTGTGGAATTTCTTTGGCGTCGTACAAACACGCACAGTCCAACCCGCGCGCCATTATGCACGGTCGCCCACTCACGCGCGAATCGTATTACAACTCACGCTGGATCGTCGAGCCGTTTCATTTGTTCGATTGCTGTTTAGAAAATGACGGCGCCGCGGCTGTCGTGCTGACAACCACAGCACGGGCCCGTGACCTCCGGCACAAGCCTGTCTACCTCATGGCAGCAGCGCAGGGATCGGGGCATCGCCAATGGGTAACGGCTCACAATGATCCTGATTATGCCACCTCGAATTTTAAGACGTTAGCCCCTCGACTGTTCGGCATGGCAGGGATCACCGCGAAAGACGTTGATGTCGCCCAAGTGTACGAAAACTTCACCGGCGGTGTGCTGATGAGCTTGGTGGAACACGGCTTCTGTGCACCAGAGGAAGCCGAAGCGTTCTGTACGAATGGCAATCTGGAGTGGCCGAATGGCAAACTCCCACTCAACACCAGCGGTGGCAATCTGGCTGAAGCGTACATGCACGGCCTTGAACTCGTACTGGAAGGGGTACGGCAACTGCGTGGCGCTTCGACCTGCCAGGTTAAGGACGCGAAAGTATGTCTCATCGCTGCCGGACCGATGGTCGCGCCGGTGAGTGATTTGTTGATGCGGAATTAAAACGTAAGACGTAAAACGTAACCACTCCTCCTCCTCTTTACGTTTTACATATTTACGCTTTATCGCTTTTACGGAAGAGGAGAAAAGATCGATGCCTGCAAGTGATGCCACTACCGCCCCCTACTTCCCCGAAGGCATGCCCTTACCCGCGCCTATGCCCGATGGCCTCGACGCGGCGTTTTGGGAGGGTGCGAAACAGCACAAGCTGTTGGTTCAACGGTGTAACGCGTGCGGAATGTTTCAATTCGGTCCGGAATGGATTTGTCACCGCTGTCGCTCAGGCGACCTCGGCTGGCACGAGTGCTCCGGGCATGGCAAGGTGTACGCCTTCGAACGCGTGTGGCATCCCGTCCACCGCGCATTGAAAGAACGCGGCCCGTACGTAATCGTGCTTGTCGAACTTCCAGATGCAGGGAACGTGCGTATGGTGGGCAACCTGCTTGGCGACCCCCACCAAGATGTCAAAATCGGTGATACGGTTGTCGTCGCCTGGGAAGATCATGACGATGTGACTCTCGTACAGTGGCAACGCGTCGCGGGATAGGGCCATCTGCTTTCGTTGTAAGTTTCCTTATTTTTGGACTGACAGGAACAATAGTGTCAGGTTGTGAAAACTCAGCCCGCGCTCCCCAAAGAAAGGTGGCTGTCACCTCTCACCGCGGTGCAGGATCGCTCGAGCCTGAGAACACACTGCGGGCGTTGCAGCGGGCGATTGATCTCGGTGCCGATCAGATTGAAATTGATGCGCAACTCACCAAAGACGGGCACCTGATTCTCATGCATGACTCGACCGTTGATCGTACAACCAACGGAACTGGTAAAATCGCAGAGCTTACTTTTGCAGCAATCCGCCAACTCGATGCTGGCAATGGTGAACACGTGCCGACGCTAGACGAAGCCCTTGCTTTGGTCAACGGCAAGGCCATTTTGCAGATTGAGTTGAAAGGACCAGGAACAGCAGAGCCGGTCGTCCGCACGATTATCAACGCTGGGCGAGAGGATCAAGTTATTCTTACATCGTTTATACATCAAGAACTGAGGGAGGCACACCGCCTGAATCCCGGTATTCAGCTCGGTGCCTTGTGGGGTCGTCTTCCGGCAGATGTCGTGCAGCAAACGAAACAACTCGGCGTTCAGGCACTCCACGTCTGGCACGAGTTTATTGACCAGCGCCTTGTCATCGAAGCCCATGCTCAAGGCCTTCTCGTCCGCGCCTGGAACACCAGCAAAGAGGAAGACATGCGTCGGCTGATTGATCTTGGTGTCGATGCGATTGGTTCAGATCGCCCGGATATCTTACTTGGCGTATGCCGACAGAGGGGAGTGCGCTGAGACAGTACCTTCGCCGATTCTCCCCTTCTCCGATTCGCCGATTCTTTTTGTGGGTTACCGCTCCGGCGCGATCTCTTCTAGCGAACGGCCGCTGGTCTCTGGGAAGGTCAGGGCGACAATGACTGGAGCAATCAAGGCCAGCGCAGCAAGGAGAGAAATCGCCGGCCAATGAGAGCCAAAACTGTTGAAGAGAAGAGACTCCAGCGCAAGACCGATCCCAGCCCCAACCGTCGCAATCACCACTCGTGCACCTGCCGCAGTTGAGCGATACGAGGTAGGAAACAACTCCGCACCGTAGGCGGCAATCATCACGTTGGCCCCCAGTAAGGTAAAAATCATCAAGAGCCAGATCGGCACCACCAAAAATGATGGGGCATTGTAATACGCAACCGCACCGATCACTTCACTGAGCAGAAAACCAACTGTGACTCGTTTCCGTCCAATCCGATCGCTCAGCCAGCCAGCAAAAGTATTGCCAACGATGGCAAAGGCTCCAGCAAACACAGTCAAGAGACCAACGCCGCGAGGTGTCCACCCATGGACATCTTGCAGATACTTTGGCGCAAAGAAGTCCGCCACGGCCCCTGCTATTGCCAGGAAAAAGACCACCACCGCCAGGAGGGCGAACCGACGGGGATATAAACGGAACAAATCTTTCAGGGGAGCCAACAGATGCTCAGGCTGGGACCGGTGCTCCCGTTGTCGCTGACGCTGCACGAAGCGCTCCGTTTCCGGCATCCGACGACGATAGTAAGCAAGGACCAGCAGCGGACCAAGCCCAATCAGGTAGAGCCCGCGCCACCCCTGTTCGTACGCTCCGATGAGAGCAAACAACAGTGCGGCAAGCCCAGCCCCACAGGATTGAATCGCCGCAAGCGCACCGATTCCCCACCCTCGGACCGCCGGATCGAATTCTTCAGCGATCACCACAATTGCCAGTAGAGACTCCGCAACCGCGAACGTGCGCGCGAGAAATTGGCAGATGACAAAGGTGCGCACATCGGGAGCGAAGGCGGTCGCCGCCGTCAGCAGCGTGTAGGCAACAATGGTGAAGAGGAGGACCTGCCGACGGCCAATACGGTCCGCGAACAACAACACGAGAAAAGCTGGCAGTGCCCCAAAGCGCACCAGTGAGCCGAGCAGCCCAAGTTGCGCTTCAGGAATCTGTAACCCCGCTTGAATTTGTTTCAGCGCCAGCGCAAAGAGATAGACATCATACTGCTCAAAAAACGAGGCCGAAGCGACAAGTCCGAGCACACTCCATTGTCGCCGCGTCAGAGCTGGCGGGCGGCCAAGAAATGGCGTGAGCAAGAGCCACCGTGGTCGGTAGGAGGATTGCTCTTCAGCCTGTGTCGGAGCACCATTCACAAAAGTTCAGTCGTTTCCTATGACTTGAACTGAATGAACTCGAGAATGGTTCCGTCCGGGTCTCGGAAACATACGAAGGACGATCCATCTTTCATCACTTGCGGTTCGGAGAAGAATTCCGTGCCTTCAGCTTTTAGTTGCTCGTACATCTCTTGGAGGTTATCGGTCCACAAGGCCAGGCGCGCCATGCCCAGGTGATGGAGGTGTGGATACGGCTTCCCTTCAGCCTTAGGGCTTTTCCATTCGATCAGGTCAATGCGCGTAGCGTATTTATGCTCACCCAGCATGAGCAACGCTGCGCGTCCAACCGGATTTGGCAATTGGAGCCCACGCTCAAACGCTTTGTTGCCACCCTCGCCAAGATCACGCACGACCCTGAATCCCAGCCGTTTGTAGAATGCTAATGAGCGTTCAAAGTTCGACACATTAATGTTGATGTGAAAAATCCCTTTGACCATTACTCCTCCGAAAGTTCCCTCTCCCGGATGGGAGAGGGCTAGGGTGAGGGGGACAAAGAAAGCTGATTCCTCTCATGGACGCAACACGACAACCCCATCCCGCACCGCAGCTCCGCCCTCAACATTGCGCACCTCGAACGATACCACATCGCCACTCGCTGTGCTTTGGCGCGAGAGAATGCGCACCCTAATGCTTGACGGCATCAGAACCATCGCATTGAACCGGCCAGCGATACGCGCGACGCGCTCGGGTTTATTGTCGGCTTCCAATCGGACGATTTGTGAGACAGCCAGTGCCAACGTCGCGGTACCATGCAGGATCAGCCCCGGCAATCCAGCACGCGCAGCAACCGCGGTATCGGTATGAACCGGATTCCAAATCCGCGCGCACTCGGTGTACACATGTGCGGCCAGCGCCGAGATCGGGACAATGACTTCAGCGCGAACCGACGAACTACTACAACTGACCTCAGGCATGGCCGGAATATCGCGTGGAAGTCGATCTTGTCCTTCTACTTGCACCCCGCGATAGAGGCCCCCTTGCCAGGTCGTACAAATGGGAAGTCCGTCGCCATCGACCGTATTGAGACGCGTAACCTCAAACGCTCCGGGCTTGCGTTTTTCCACCCCGACAATCGTTGCCCGAGTCGTCAACACATCTCCTGGTCGTACCAGGCGATGAATGATTACGTCATGTGTGGCATGCACCGCTCGCAGTCGCTCATCCGCAGTCAGCGAAGCGCGCGCCAGGTGATCCCGCATCGCCACAATCACCGGCCATTCAGGGCACACCGGAAAGAGCGGATGGCCGAGAATACCCTCAGACCCTAGGGTATCAAGATAACAGGGCAGCGTATCTCCCAAGCCTGCGGCATAAGCCATTAACCAACGAGCATCGACTTTATGGACCAGCGGTTCGATAGTCGCGCCGACGGTAGATGAATTCAGGGGCATAGATCCTCCTCAGCGGGCACAATAGTCAACATCACGTTTTACGCTCCACGCATCACGCTCTACGCTCCACGTCTTTTTTTCCTTACACTCAAGCATGCACAGCAGGACGACGGTCGGCCCACGGACGCGCCTGCTCAAGTTGTGAGGCCACTTGAATCAGCAAGTCCTCTCGCCCGTAGCCCGCAACCAGATGCACGCCAATCGGCAACCCTTGGCTATTCCAATAAAGCGGGAGGGAAATCGCCGGTTGCCCGGTCTGATTAAAAGCTGGAGTAAACGGGATAATCGTTTCCGTTCGTCGAGCGGCAGCCAGCGGGTCGCTCGGAGTTGAAACAAACTGACCCAACGGCGGCGGCGGTTCGGCCAGGGTCGGCGTCAGTAGTAGGTCAAATCCCTCGTTCCACCAATTCACAATCTTACGTGTGTCCGCCTGTAGCCACGTGACCGCTGCCACATATTGCGCAGCAGTACGACGGCGGCCAATCTCGGCGATCGTCCAATTATGCAATTCCAGATCATCAGTAGTCACCGGTCGGCCAACTTCCTTGCCCCAGTGCTCAACAAGGGCAGCTACCGAACTCGCCACCAGCGTCCACACGTGTCCAAACCGTTCGTGATTCTCATCTAGCGTCTTAGGATAAGACTCCTCCACGCGATGTCCGAGCGACTCCAACACACGTGCCGTTTCGGTTACTGCGGCCACACAGTCAGGATGGACCTTGATGGCACCACCGGCGGCGGTACTCATGAGTCCAACGCGCAACTTTCCTGGATTGACTCCGATCTCTTGTAAGAACGGACGTGACGGTGGCGGGGCAAAATAAGGATCACCAGGCATCGGACCGGCAACCACATCGAGGATCGCTGCCGAGTCGCGCACCGAGCGGCTCACAACATGTTCGACAGCAAGTCCGGCCCACAGTTCGCCATACACTGGCCCCCAAGAGATACGACCACGTGTCGGTTTGAGACCGACTAAGCCGCACTCACTCGCCGGAATGCGGATCGACCCGCCGCCATCATTAGCATGAGCGACAGGAACCATACCGGAGGCAACCGCTGCAGCAGATCCGCCGCTGGAGCCACCGGTTGAGCGGGTAGTATCCCACGGATTGCGACTAGGACCATAGGCAACAGGTTCTGTTGTTGGCAGACTGCCAAATTCGGGGGTATTGGTCTTCCCCAAAAAGATAAACCCAGCCGCACGCAGTTTAGCAGCCATGTGGGTGTCTTCTTTTTCCACCCATCCGGCATTCTTGAGAAACCGGCACCCTTCGTGATACGGATCACCCGCCGAGTGGCAGCCAAGGTCCTTGAGGAGAAACGGCACGCCACGGAATGGGCCTTGTGGGAGCGTTGCTGAGGTCGCCTGTGCCCGAGCTTTCTCAAACAGCGGTGTGATAACAGCATTGAGTTGCGGGTTGAGTTTTTCAACGCGCGTAATCGCCTGATCAATGAGTTCGATCGGCTTCAGTTTCCCACGGCGGACCAATTCGGCTTGCGCCATTGCATCGAGAGCGGCAAGTTCATCAGCCATCGCATTCCCTCCGTAAATGATTTGCCCCCTCTCGTAGCAGAAACGCGCTAGTGATGCATCAGCGGCAGCGCTCATTGGTAGCCTCACCGCGAGCATAGGACCCAAACAGCCCTAACCGTCGGACACCGTAAGATCTGATGGCTTCGCAGTTTTGTTCCAGGATGGTCAGGATCTCTTCTCGATTTTTGTTCATACCGGAATCTTCGTCGTGTTCAGAAATCTTGCTGCTTGCGCTTCCGGGCTTTCATCTCGCTCCTCGGGGTTGGAGAGGAACAAGCCGCCAGGGTGAGAGTGATAGCCCCCCCCTGGGATTGTCTTGGTCTTCTCCTTAGTCCAAGAAACAGAACCGAATAGCGCTGAACCGGTGGACTCCGGCAGAAGCGACTTTACAACCTGGGGGGTTTCTGTTACGGAAAACTCGGTTTCCTCAGGAGAATCTCTCCCATGATGATGCGCAAGATTTTACTGGCAAGTGCAGCCCTTGTGATTGCTTCGTTGCTGACGAGTTCTGTGCACGCGGCTGAGCCTGCTGGGACCGACAGCGGACAAATGACCTCCACTGCGGAACCGAGCGCGGCCCAACCGCCTGGTGCTGATGGAAAGGAAATTGACGAAATCCTTGTTCGTGGTAACGATCGTGTCGAGGAGGAAGCGATCCGTGTCTACATCAAGAGCATGCCGGGAGAACCCCTAGATCATCAAAAAATGGATGCCGATATTCGCGCAATCTACGGAATGGGGTTTTTCAAGAACGTTGAGGCCCGTGTCACCGAGCAGGATGGGAAGACCATCCTCACGTACTGGGTGAGCGAACGTCCTTTAATTCGCCAAGTCAGCATTGAAGGCAATAAAGCGATCGGGAAGGAAGAGCTAGAGGCTAAACTCAAGATTCATCCCCGAACGATC
>Ga0187892_10005516_pt1 | contig 19803 bp, 17 predicted proteins | sample MA1701073metaG_FD_139345 | JGI IMG/M metagenome (GOLD analysis project Ga0187892, IMG submission 139345) | Bio-ooze microbial communities from a basaltic lava cave in the Kipuka Kanohina Cave System on the Island of Hawaii, USA - MA170107-3 metaG ...
CAGCTCGCGGAGGGATTGAGCGCCCGCGTGTTCCCCGGCGAGCACCTCATGCTCTCGGTGGTGGAGATCCAGCCCGGCTCGGTGTCGCCGGTGCACTCGCACGCCAACGAGCAGTGGGGGGTGTGCCTCGAGGGCGAGTGGATCCGGATCCAGGACGGGGTCGAGCATAAGGTCATGGCGGGCGACTTCTGGCAAACGCCGCCCCACGTGCCGCACGGCGGCCGCGCCACCGACAAGCGGGCGGTGGTCCTCGACATCTTTTCGCCGCCGCGCGAGGAGTACCGGAAGGCCGGGTCCGGCTACAAGTGAGCGGCGCCCCCTCATAGCTTCATGTGGGGGTCGAGCCAGTCGCGGAGCGCGTTGCCCATCAGGTTGATCACGAGGGTGGTGACGAAGATTGCCAGACCCGGAAAGGTGGCGATCCACCACGAGTTGAGCATGTAGACGCGGCCCTCGCCGAGCATATTGCCCCACGCCGGAGTGGGCGGCTGGATTCCCAGGCCCAGGAAGGACAGGAACGACTCGAGGATGATCACCTGGGCCACCTGCAGGGTCGCGATGACCACGATGGCCGAGACGAGGTTGGGGACGATCTGCCGGAAGACGATGCGCGCGTGGCTCATGCCGAGCGCGCGCCCGGCCAGCACGAACTCGCGCTCCCGGATGGCCATGGTCTCCGCGCGCACCACCCGCGCGTAGATGGGCCAGCCCGCCACCCCCAGCACGATGATCATGTTGACGAGGCTCGGACCGAGCACGGAGATGACCGCGAGCGCGAGCAGCACGAAGGGGAAGGTCAGCATCACGTTGACCAGCGTCATGATCGTCCAGTCCGTGCGCCGGCCGACGTAGCCCGCGGCCAGCCCGAGCAGCACCCCGATGCTGGTCGACAGCAGCACCGCGGTCACCCCCACCACGATGGACACGCGGCCCCCGAAGATCATGCGGGAGAGGAGGTCGCGCCCGATCTGATCGGTTCCGAGAGGGTGCGCGGCGGTGCCACCCTCCATCCAGGCGGGCGGCGCGAGTCGGTGGCGGATGTTCACCGCGAGTGGATCGTGGGGCGAGAGCCAGGGAGCGAGGACCGCGCTCGCGACGATCAGGAGGAGGACCCCGCCGGCCGCGAGACCCCAGCGGAGGCGGGCGAGGCGTCGCAGGGTGCCGTGCTCCTCCTTCCGGGCCGGCGGCGCCGTCTCGCGGAGGGTGACCAGCTCCACCTTGTTCTCCGCGCTCGCCGTCTTCACGCGCCCGTCCGGATGCGCGGGTCGATGACCGCGACGAGGAGATCCACCACGAGGTTCACCACGACGATGACGAGGGCGAGGAGGATCACCGCGCACTGGACCACCGGAAAATCCTGGTTGCGGATCGACTCCACGGTGAGGGTGGCCACTCCCGGCCACGCGAAGACGGTCTCGGTGATGATGGCGCCCCCGAGGAGCTGGCCGAACTGGAGCCCGAGCACGGTGATCACCGGAATGCACGCGTTCCGGAACGCGTGCTTGACCACCACCATGGGCTCGGCCACACCTTTGGCCCGCGCGGTCTTGATGAACTCCATGTTCATGACCTCGATGACGCCGGAGCGGACCAGGCGCATCGTGATCGGGGCGAGGGCGGCGCCCAGGCAAAGGGACGGCAGCAGGAAGTGCTGCCACGTGCCGTAGCCGGAGGCGGGAAGCATCCTGAGGCGCACCGCGAACACGATGATGAGCATGATGCCGAGCCAGAACAGGGGCGCGGCCTGGCCCGCCACCGCCACCGCGGTGCAGACGCTGTCGATCCAGGTGTGGCGCTTGAGCGCGGCGAGAATGCCGAGCGGGAGGGATATCAGGAGCGCGACCAGGAGGCCGGCGAGGGTCAGGTAGATGGTCGGGGGCATCCGCTCGATGACGAGCTGGAAGGCGGGAGTGTCCGCGTACCACGACTTGCCGAAGTCACCGAACACCGCGCGCGACACGAACTTCCAGTACTGCACGTAGATCGGCTGGTCGAGGCCGAGCAGGCGGCGGTAGCGCTCGAATTCCTCCTTGCCCGCGTTCTGGGGGAGGAGCAAGAGCACGGGGTCGCCGAGGACGTGCAGGATGCCGAAGGCGAGAAGGGAGATACCGAAGACCACGACCGCGAGCTGGAAGATCTGGTGCGAGATGTAGCTGCGCATTCGGACGGATCAGGGCCGGGAGACGACGCCGGCGTCCCGCTCCCGACCAGGAGAGGGGCGCCGGCGCCGGGGGTTCCGACCGCCGAGGCTCGCCCCTACTTCTTCCGCGGAGTCACGAGGAACATCCGATCGATCTCGTCGCGCGGCGCCTCGTACTCGATGCGGTTGCTGATCCCCCAGACACCCCGGAGGCCCCACTTGAAGAGGTAGGCCGCGTCGTCGTAGGCGAGCCTCTGGGCCCGCGTGTAGATCTCGGCGCGCTTCTTCTGATCGAGGGTGGACCGCCCCTGGATGACCAGGTCGTCCATGGCCTGGTTGCAGTAGTAGCTGTACGGCTCGCCGCACCGCATGACGTCGTAGAGGATGGCGTCGGCGTCGAAGATCGAGTAGTACCCCCACGACCACTCGAACATGGGATCGGCCTTGCCGTCCCGCACCAGGTTCACGTACGGGCCGACCTCACCGACGTAGCGCTTCTTGGTCCGGATACCGACCTTGGCGAGGTCGGCCGAGATGGCCTCCGACGTCTGGGGCAGGGCCGGCTCGACGATGGGGGCGGTGGTCAGGAAGCCCACCTCGAACCCGCCCGGATACCCGGCGTCGGCGAGGAGCTTCTTGGCCGCCGCCGCGTCCTGCTTGTAGGGCTTGATGCTCAGATCGTAGCCGAAGGCCATCGGATTGATGGTGGTGGCGGTGCGATCGCCGAGCCCGTTGAGCACGTGCTTGATGATGCCGTCCATGTCGACCGCGAGGTTGGCCGCCTGGCGGACCCGCTTGTCCTGGAAGGGGTTCTTGCCGGTCCGGCCCGCCTGGTCGAGCTGGAGGAACGAGGTGCGGAGGATGGGCGAGGTCGAGGTCCGGGCCCCGCCCGACTTGTTGATGACGTCCATCTGGTCCGGCGGGACCGCCTTGATCACGTCGACCCCGCCCGACATCAGCTCGGCGATCTGGGTGGCCTGTTCGGGAATGATCCGGACCCGCACGTGCTTGAACGCCGGCTTGGGCCCCCAGTAGTCGTCGTTGCGGACCATCAGGTGGTCTTGCTTCTTGTTCCACTTCACGAGCTTGTAGGGCCCGGTGCCGACCGGGTTCTCCTGCATCCACTCGTGTCCCTTTTCCTTGATCGCCTTCTCGGACTGGATCACCAGCGCGGTCATGCGCTCGACGAACAACGGATAGGGCCCGTCGGTCTTGAAGCGCACCGTGGAGTCGTCCACCACCTCCACGCTCTTGATCTTGGTGTGGTTACCGCGCGCGGTGAGCTTGTTCTCGGGGTTGAGCACCCGATCGAAGGTGGCCTTGACGTCGCCCGCGGCGAAGCGGCTGCCGTCGTGGAACTTGACGTTCTGCCGCAGCTTGACCTCCCACGTGGTCTCGTCGACGTTGCGCCAGGAGACGGCCAGGCTGGGTCCCACCTTGCCGGTCTTGACGTCGCGCGCGGCCAGATGGTCGAAGACGTGGTAGCCCATGATGATGGACTCGCGTAGCACCGAGTTGGGCGGGTCCCAGTTCTGCATGTCCGACTGGATCGCGTAGACGACGGTGTCTTCCTTGGTCTGGGCCCACACGTCGGCCGGGGCCACCAGAGCAAAAGCGAGCAGGAGCGCTGATCCGGATGCGACGACACGACCCATAACATCCTCCTTCTGCGAGTCAGGTGAATAGGCGCGGGCGGCGGTCAGGTGGAGGAACAATAGCTTCGGGGCCCCGGGCAGTCAAGGGATGGGGTCAGGTCTTACATTCCGACATTTCGTCTCCGGAGTACAGCAGTGGAGCCTCGCGAATGTCGGAATGTAAGACCTGACCCCGCTGTGCTAAGAGAGGAGGCGCGCCATGACCCCCACGCTCGAGACATCCCGCCTGCGCCTGCGCCCATTGGCCCCCTCCGACGAGGCCGACCTGGTCGCGCTCGACAGCGACCCCGAGGTGATGCGGTACGTGGGCAGCCCGGCCGGGGTCAAGAGCCCGGCCGAGACCGCGGAGCGCGCGCGCCTGCGCATCCGCGAGACGCAGCGCGGCGACTACGAGCCCCTGGGCTTCTGGCGCATCGAGGGGCGGGGCGACCGCGCGTTCCACGGCGTCGGCGCCCTCATCCGGATGCCCGATAGTGACGACGTGGAAGTCGCGTACCGGCTGGCGCGGAGCGCGTGGGGCCAGGGGATCGCCACCGAGGCGGCGGCCGCCCTGGTGGCCCACGCCCTGGGCCCGCTCGCGCTGCCCCGGGTGGTGGCGGTGACCTATCCGGAGAACCAGGCCTCCCAGCGGGTGCTCGACAAGCTCGGCTTCGAGCGGCGCGGGCTCCGCGAGTACAAGGGCGTCCAGGCGACCTATCACGTGCTCACCGTCTCCGGCTGGGCCGCGCGCGGGGGCGCCGGTTCTGTTCATTGACTTTATCCCGCCCCCACCGCCATAATTACTTCGCTGTTCACGCACACTTATGGCTCCCTCATCTCTCTTTCTCGTCACCGGCGGCGCGGGCTTCATCGGCTCGCACATCGTCGAGCGGCTCCTGGGTGAGGGGCACCGGGTGCGGGTGCTCGACAACTTCTCGACCGGGAGCCGGGCCAATCTCGACTTCGCCCGCGGCAACCGGCGGCTCGAGATCATCCGCGGCGAGCTGGCCAGCCTCAAGACGGTGGAGCGGGCGGTCAAGGGCGTGACCGCCGTCTTCCACCAGGCCGCGATGCGCTCGGTGCCCCGCTCGGTGGCCGACCCGCTCGGCGCCAATGCCTCGAACGTGACCGGCACGCTGCACGTGCTGCACGCGGCGGCCCGCCAGAGGAAGAAGCCGCGCGTGGTCTACGCCTCGTCGTCGTCGGTGTACGGGGAGCGTCCCGACCTGCCCAAGCGTGAGGACCAGCCGACCGCCCCCATCTCGCCCTACGCGGCCACCAAGGTGACCGGGGAGCTGTACGCCTCGGTGTGGAGCCGCCTCATGGGCGTCGAGACGGTGGGCCTCCGCTACTTCAACGTGTTCGGCCCGCGCCAGGACCCCAAGAGCGAGTATGCGGCGGTGATCCCGCGCTTCATCCTCTGGGGACAGACTGGCAAGCCGCTGCAGGTCCACGGTGACGGCACCCAGTCGCGCGACTTCACCTACATCGACAACGTGGTCTCGGCCAACCTGCTCGCCGCGCGCGCGGAGGGCGGGCGCGCCTCCGGGAAGAGCTACAACGTGGGCTGCGGCAGCCGGACGAGCCTGCTCGAGATCATCGGCAAGCTGGAGAAGATGCTGGGACGGTCGTTCACGTTGAAGCACTCGCCGACGCGCACCGGCGACGTCCCGCACACCCTCGCGGACGTGAGCGCGGCCAAACGGGATCTGGGTTACGAGCCGCTGGTGGAGTTCGACGAAGGCCTCAGACGCACGGTCGAGTTCTTCACGGGGAGGAAAGCCGGATGAAGCGTGTGACCATTACGACAGTGATCGCCGCGCTCCGCGCGGCGGCGGGTGCGGCGGCGGTTGCGGCGGCGGTTGCGGCGGCGGTTGCGGCCCCGGTCGCCGCCCAGACCCCGGGTACCCTGGTGATCCAGGTTGCCACTGAGCCGCCCGGGCTCGATCTGACCTCCAACCCCTCCTCGGCCATCGCGGCGGTGGTCTTCGACAACGTGCAGGAAGGGCTGATCAAGATCGACCGCACCGGGAAGATGGTGCCCTGGCTGGCCGAGCGGTGGTACACGACCGACAGCAAGAACTACACCTTCTTCCTCAGAAAGGGCGTCCGCTTCCACAATGGCCGCGAAGTGAAGGCGGCCGACGTGAAGTTCGCGCTGGACCGGGCGGTGAACCCGGAGACCAAGCATCCCTATCGCTCCCAGTACGACGCCATCCAGGACGTGATCGTCAAGGACGAGTACACGGTGACGGTGGCCCTCAAGCGGGTGGACGCGACCTTCCTCTATACGATGGCGCGCCAGGGCTCGGTGATCTACCCACGAGAGGCGGTGGAGACCCTCAAGAGCCAGCCGATGGGCACCGGGCCCTTCACGGTGGCGGAGTGGGTTCGCAACGACCGCATCGTGCTCGTGAAGAACAAGGACTACTGGGTGAAGGGGCTGCCCAAGCTGGACCGGGTGGTCTACCGCTTCATTCCCGATCCCAACGCCACCCTGGCCGCCCTCAAGGCGGGGGACATCGACGTCTCCGCCTTCGGCATCGGGCCCGAGAGCGTTGGCGAGCTCCAGAAGGACGCGCGCTTCCAGGTGATCGTGGGCGACACCACCAACGACGTGACGCTCTCGATGAACAATAGCAAGAAGCCCTTCTCGGACCAGCGCGTGCGCCTGGCCATCACGCACGCGATCAACAAGGACGAGGTGCTCAAGGGGGCGATGTTCGGCCACGGGAAGATCCTCGGCTCCAACGTGGATCCGACCAACCCCTACTTCGTGGACGTCTCCAAGCGCGTGGCCTACGACCCCGCCAAGGCCAAGAAGCTCCTGGCCGAGGCCGGCTACCCGAACGGGTTCGAGGCGGTCTTCAAGGTGGCGCCCCAGTACTATTACACGGTGCGCTCGGCCGAGGTCATCGCGAGCCAGCTCGCGAAGGTCGGCATCCGCGCCTCGATCCAGCAGATCGAGTGGGGCCAGTGGCTCTCCCAGGTCTTCTGCCTGGCCCCCTGCCAGAACCCCGACTACGACATGTCGATCATTGGCCACGCCGAGGCGTTCGACATCGGCAACTTCGCCAACCCCAAGTACTACTTCCGCTGGGACAGCGCCGCGTTCCAGAAGCTCTACCAGGACTCGCAGGTCACGGTCGACGACAAGAAGCGGAAGGAGCTGTACGTGAAGATGCAGGAGATGCTGGCCGACGAGGCGCCCGCGGTGTGGCTGTACATGCACCCGCGGCTCGTGGTCACCAAGAAAGGCGTGACCGGCATCTGGAAGGATCTGCCGCTCCCGGTCCTCGACCTCTCCGAGGTGGCCTGGCAGAAGTGACGCCCCCCTCGAGGGGGAGGTAGTTGCAGCGCTACGTCGTCCGCCGCATTGCCGCGCTCGCCGCCACCCTCGTGTTCGTCTCGCTCCTCGTCTTCGCGGTGGTTCGCGTGCTGCCCGGCGATCCCGCCCTCATCATCCTGGGTCTCGAGGCCAATCCGGACTCGGTCGCGCGGGTGCGGCAGGAGCTCGGGCTCGACCGGCCCATGCCGGTCCAGTACGCGCAGTGGGTGGGCCGGGCGCTCCGCGGCGACCTGGGCCGCTCGATCCAGTACGACCTTCCCGTCTCGACCCTGATCCTCACCCGCCTCACCGTGACCCTGCCGCTCACCCTGCTGGCCGCCGGGCTCATGATCGGGGCCGCCATTCCGCTCGGCGTCTTCGCGGCCACCCGCCACCGCCGCTGGGGTGACTACTTGACGATGACCCTGTCCCAGCTCGGGGTCGCGGTGCCAGGCTTCTGGGCGGGACTGCTCCTGATCCTGTTCTTTTCGGTACACCTCGGCTGGGTTCAGGCCGGCGGCTTCGACGGCTGGGGGCAGGGCGTCTGGCCCGCGCTGCGCTCGCTGCTGATGCCCGCGGCGGCGCTGGGCCTCTTCCAGTTCGCGGTGCTGGCCCGGACCACCCGGTCGGCGGTCCTGGAAGTGCTGCGCGAGGAGTACGTGAAGACGGCGCGCGCCAAGGGCCTGGCCGAGCGGCGGGTCCTGTTCCGGCACGCCCTGCGCAATGCGTTGATCCCGATCGTGACGGTGGCCGGGGTGCAGCTCGGCCAGCTCCTGGCCGGGAGCATCATCCTCGAGTCAGTGTTCTACCTGCCCGGGCTCGGCCGGCTCACCCTGGCCGCCATCAGCGCCCGCGATCTGCCGGTGGTGCAGGGAGTCGTGCTCTTCGTGGCCTCGATGATCGTGATGGTCAACGCGGCGGTGGACATCCTCTACGGCCTGCTCGACCCCCGCATCCGCTATGGCTGACCCCTCGATCGCCCGTGCGTAGCCACCCCGGCCGGCACGTCACGTTCGTGATCGGCCTCGTCATCACCTTGGCCCTGGTCGCCACCGCCGCGGTGAGCCTGGTCTACACGCCCCGCGACCCGCTGGAGATGTCCATCGCGGGCCGCCTGCAGGGCCCGACCCTGGCGTACCCGCTCGGCACGGATCAGTTCGGCCGCGATCTGCTCTCGCGCGTGATGCGGGGCGCGATCACCTCGATCCTGGTCGGCGTCATCGCGGTGGGCATCGGCATGCTGGTGGGGGTGGTCTTCGGCATGCTCTCGGGTTACTTCGGCGGCTGGCTCGACGAGGGCTTCATGCGGCTGGTGGACGCGGTCCAGGGCTTCCCGGCCATCCTCTCCGCCCTCCTCCTCGCCGCGGTCTTCCGGCCCACCCTCACCATCTCCATGATCGCCATCGGCGTCGCTTTCCTGCCCGTGTTCGCGCGGCTGACCCGCGCGAGCTTCCTCGAGTTCCGCGACCGCGACTTCGTGGTGGCGGCCCGTGCCCTCGGGGCCGGAGACGGCGCCGTCATCGGCCGGCACATCATGCCCAATACGCTGCCCCCACTCATCGTCCAGGCCACCATCAGCTTCCCGGTGGCCATCCTGGCCGAGGCGGGCCTGTCCTACCTGGGCCTCGGCACCCAGCCCCCCAATCCATCGTGGGGCCTCATGCTGCGGGAGGCGCAGGCCTTCCTCGGCCTCAACCCGTGGTATGCCATCTTCCCCGGCGGCGCCATCGCGGTCACCGTCCTGGGGCTGAATCTCCTGGGCGACGGGCTCCGGGATCTCCTCGATCCCAAGACGATGGCGTAGCCGTCGTTTGTCGCCCGCGACGAGGCGGGAGTGTGCTAGCCTTGGCACGGTGCCGGTTCTCAGGGTGGGCGGTGTTGGGGCCGGCGTTCCCGCGAGCCAACGACTTCAAAACTAGGGCAGAAACAGAGAACAAGGAGATCCATCCGTGCTTCGACCGTTTCTGTACGTGATCGGCACGCTCTTGGTGACGCAGGCCGCCGTCATCGCCACGTCGGTGTACCTGCACCGCGGGCTCGCGCACCGCGCGCTCAATCTGCATCCGTTCGCGGACTGGGTCTTCCGCTTCATTCTCTGGTTCAGCACCGGCCAGAACCGGCGCGAATGGGTGGCGGTGCACCGCAAGCATCACGCCTTCACCGACACCGAGCGCGATCCGCACAGCCCGCTCGTGCACGGGTTCTGGCGGATCCAGCTCTGGAACGTCTACTACTACGTGCGCGAGGCCCGCAACCCCGAGACCCTCGCCCGCTGGGCCAAGGACATCCGGGAGGACGTGTGGGACCGCGTGCTCTTCAACAAGGGCTCGCTGGGCGGGGTGGTCGGCATCGCGGCGGCCATGCTGATCCTGGGCCCCGGCTGGGGGCTGCTCCTGGCGGTGAGCCACTTCGTGCTCTACGTCTTCGTGCTGGCCCCCTCCATCAACGGGCTCGGCCACTGGTGGGGCCGGCGGAACTTCGGCACCAACTCGGCCACCAACCTGCGCGTCCTCGCCTGGCTCACCGGGGGCGAGAGCCTGCACAACAACCACCACGCCTATCCCTCGAGCCCCAAGTTCAGCATGGGCCGCTTCGAGTTCGATCCCTCGTGGGTGGTGATCCGCGTGCTGATGCTGCTGCGGCTGGCCCGTCTCGTCGGCGAGAAGGTGAAGCTGGCCGCGTAGGCGGCGGTTCCACGATCCAGCCGAGGGCCCCGGGCGGACCGGGGCCCGTCGTCTTTCTCGAGACCGGGGAGATGACGCCTCGCCACGACTCCTCCAGGATTCAGCCATGAGGGCGCGCCATGCCCTCCGCTTGGCCGCCGCCGCTGTGCTCGTGCTCGCCCTGCTGGTGGCGATCTCGCCCGTCTACCGCGACTTCTTTCTCGACCACCGCGATCGTTACCGCGGCGCCAGCTTCGCCGCGCACGTCGGGCCGATGGAGTACGACCGCCAGGTGATGCGCGAGTTCACCTGGGGCGGGTGGTTCTGGGATCCCTATCGTTCGATGGGCATGCCGCGCCTTCAGGATCTGGGCATGCGTCCGCTCTATCCGCCGCAGCTCCTGCTGGTCCGGTTCCTGCCGACGAAGGCGGCCTGGCACTGGAATCACGTGATCCACGTGCTGCTCAAGGTCGCGGGCCTCATCCTCCTCTGCGCCGCGCTCGGCTGGCCGTTCTGGGTCGTGGTCCTCGCCTCCGCCGGGGCCATGCTGGCCGAAGGCTCCCTCGTGCAGTTCGGTGACACCACCATGCTGCTGTCGGCGGCCTGGCTTCCGCTGCAGCTCTGGCTCACGCTCGAGGCGGCACGGCGCACCGGGTTCACGGGGTGGGACGTGGCCTGGTCGGCGGTGCTGGCGCTGCGGGTCCTTTCCTTTCACCCGCAGTACGGCGCCTACTACGAAGTGCTGGTCGTGCTCTTCATTCTGCGGGTGGAATGGGGCGCCCTGCGCGCGCGCCTGCCCGCCCTCGCGCTCCGCTACGTGGCGGCGGGACTCCTGCTGGCGCCGGCCCTGGTCCCGGGGTTCTTCCATTACCTCGAATCCGGCCGCCGCCGCATCATCGAGTTCGACGACTGGCACATGCGGCGCGCCTATCTCTGGTGGAACTACGGGCTCCGCTGGAGCGACTTCCTCACCGCCGCGTTCCTGCCGTGGCTCGCCTGGCTCGCGATCGCCGCCTCCGCGGTCATCGGGCGGCTGCGCGGCACCATCTTCTGGCCGGTACTCGGCGCGTATCTCCTCTTCGGCCTGTTCCACGCGGTGCCGTACCTTGCGTTTCCCGTGTGGCTCACCGGCAAGGCGCTGTTTCCGTTCCGCATTCCTCAGCGAGTGTTCGAGCCGTTCATGTGGCTCGGTATCCTCCTGATCGCCGAGGCGTTCGCGCGGGAGACTCATCGCGGACGGCGTCTCCTGGTTGGCGGCCTCCTGCTCATCGCTTTCGGCGCCTGCGCCTGGCAGACCCAGCACGACCCCCGCGCGGCCTACGTCGTCCCGCCTTGGAGCCGGGCGCTGCCGGAACGCCTCGCCGAGACCATCCGGGGCGCGGCGCCCACCCACGTGGCGGTGCTCACGGGGCCGGAGGCGATGGCCGACGAGCACGAGCCGATCCTCAACTCCAATCACGCCGACTTCCTGAGGATTCCCGCCGCGCACTTCACTGGGCAGCTTCCCAACTATCACTTCAACCGGATGGCGTATCGCGTGCCCGGCCTGCTGCTGCTGCCGCGCGGCCCGACGCAGCTCGACGAATGGGACGCGGCGGTGGACGTCTATGCGGAGCTGGGGATCGGCTGGGTCGTCTGGGACGGGGAAGGGGACCCGATCCATCCGCGGCTGGAGCCGGCGGGAGAGGAATCGGGCTTCCGGCTCTTTCGCATCCTCGGGGCTCGCCCGATGGTCTACGCGCTCGACACCGCGCGCGTGGTGGCGAGCCCGGCTACGCCAGCGGAGGTGGCCGCGCTCGTCTACGGCATGCCCGCGTTCGGTCCCTTCTGCTACGGCTGCCCGGACCCGTCGCGGTGGAGCCCGGCGGATCAGGTGACGCTGCGCACGGACTGGCGCCCGGGCGACGTCACCGTGACGACCGAGGCACCCGGCGAGACCTTCGTCGTGCTCAACGAGACGCGCTCGCTGGGCTGGACCGCCCACGTCGATGGACGGCCCGTGCCCATCCATCCGGTGAACGAGGCCTTCCAGGGAGTGCTCGTTCCGCCCGGTCGCCACATCATCCGCTGGCAGTTCGCATCGCCCGGCTTCGTGTCCGGCTTGGCCCTGGGTAGCCTCGGGATCGTGGTCCTGATCGTGGCGCGGTGGCGGGTCGGCCGGCCGCGAGATGGCCGTGCGTGAGCTGATCGGCGTCGTCATGGTGCTGGTCGCCGCCGCGCCCGCCGCGGCGGCGGAGCTCTGCGCGGGTACCGGTGGCGAGCCGCCGCAGATCACCGAGCTTGCCGATCCCCGGTTCACGTTCCCCACCGGCATCACGACCGCCCCCGACGGGGCGATCTGGGTCGCGTCCACGCTCGCCGATCAGCTCGTGCGGGTGGAGCCGGTCTCGCGACGGTCCAGCGCGGTGCGCCTGCCGCTGCGCTCACATCCGGTCGGCCTCGCCGCCGACGCCGAGGGACGGATCTGGTTCGCGGCGAGCGGAGTTGGCCTCCTCGGCCGACTGACGCCCGGCGCGGCGCGCGCGGCGGAGTTTCCACCGGCCTCTTTGCTGCAAAAGCCGGTCTCGCTCCCTTTCGTTTCCGCGGTGGCGCTCGACCGACGAGGCGGCAACGCGTGGTTCACCGTGGGGCCCGAGGCCGTCGTGGCCAGCGTGCCCATCGCCTCCGAGCACCTCCGGCGCGGCGCGGTTGGTCGGGAGGTGACGTTCGGACCGCGGCGCAGCCGCCCGCAGGCGCTCGCGGTGGATGCCGACGGCGCGGTGTGGGTGGCCGGGCTGGCGGACGACGCGCTGACCCGGATCGGCCCCGACGGTGGGATCCGGCGCGTGGGGCTGCCGGCGGGAAGCCGGCCGCGGGGCGTGGCGGTGGCGCCCGACGGCGACGTGTGGGTGACCCTGTTCGGCAGCCACCGCCTGCTGCGCGTGGAGCGCGCCTCCGGGGAGACGCAGTCCTGGGCGATGCCCTCGGGCGCCCGGTCGAATCCGTGGGCCATCGCGGTGGACGCGGCGGGCGGCGTGTGGACGAGTGAGTTCACCGCGAATACCGTGACCTGCTTCGATCCTCGGCGCGCCCGCTTCGCGACGTGGAGCGTGCCCACGCGCGGCGCGGGCGTCCGCGCTCTCGCGGTGGACGCCGTCGGCCGCGCGTGGTTCGTGGGCAGCCACAGCGGCCGGCTGGGCCTGGTGGCCCCTCCGTTGCCCCGTGATAGGATGGGCGCGCGATGATGCTGTCCATCGTGATTCCGGTGCTGAACGAGGAGCGGAACATTCCCGAGCTCGTTCACCGGCTGCGGCAGACCCTCGGGCCGGCCGGGATCTCGTTCGAGATCATCTTCGTCGACGACGGGAGCACCGACCGCACTCCCGAGATTCTCCACGCGTTGCACGCCGCCGACGACCGGATCAAGGCGGTGCACCTGGCCCGGAACTTCGGCCACCAGGCGGCCATCTCGGCGGGGCTGCGCGCGGCGGCGGGCGACGCGGTGGCGGTGATGGACGGCGACCTCCAGGACTCGCCCGAGATGCTCCCGGTCTTCCTGGAGCGCGGGCAGGCCGGCTACGACGTCGTCTATGCGATCCGCGAGCGTCGCGCCGCCCCGTGGCCGAAGCGGGTGGGCTATCTGGTCTTCTACCGCCTGCTCGCGCGGATCAGCCAGATCGAGATTCCGCTCGACAGCGGCGATTTTTCGCTGATGAGCCGGCGGGTGGTCGACGTGCTCAACGCCATGCCGGAGCGGACACGCTTCGTGCGCGGGATGCGGAGCTGGGCCGGATTCCGCCAGATCGGCGTCGAGCACGCCCGGGGCCCGCGCTTCGCGGGGGAAGCGAAGTACACCTACCGGCGGCTCGTGCGGCTCTCCCTCGACGGCTTCTTCGCCTTCTCGTACCGCCCGCTCCAGCTCGCCTCGCTTTCCGGGATCCTCGTGTCCAGCCTCGCCCTCGCTCTCGCCGCTGGCCTCGTGGTGTTGAAGCTGACCCAAGGTATCCCGCTCGTGGGCTGGACTTCGCTGATGGTCGCGGTGCTCTTCATGGGAGGCGTCCAGCTCATCTGCGTGGGCATCCTGGGCGAGTACGTTGGCCGCATCTACGAGGAGAGCCGAGGCCGGCCGCCCTACCTCGTCGCCCGGATCGTCGGCAAGACGGAGCTCGGGGAGGGAGCGGCGGGCGGCCCGAGGACTCCGTGAAGGACGAGCCGGAGAAGCAGGCCCGTTACTTCGAGCTCGGCGAGACGTACTTCTGGCTGGCGTCCCAGAACGAGATCGTGGAGCGCGAGCTCGCCCCTCGCCTGGACCGGCTGCGGGATGGGCTGCAGCGGCCACTGCGGATCTTCGATCTCGGCTGCGGCCCCGGGAACATGCTCCGGCGCCTGGATCGCCGCGGGCTGGCCTACGGCTCCGACTTCTCGCTCGACGCCCTCGCGTTCGCGCGGAGCAAAGGGCTGGGGCGCCTGCTCTCCAGCGACTCCACCGCGCTCCCCTTCGCGTCCGGCTCCTTCGACTGCGTGGTGGCCCTGGATGTCCTCGAGCACATCGAGGACGACGCGGCGGCCCTGCGCGAGATCACGCGTGTGATCCGGCCGGGCGGGGCGTTCCTGTTCGCGGTTCCCGCGTTCCCCGCGCTCTGGCGGCACCACGACGTCATCTACGGACATTTCCGGCGCTATCGCCGGGCGGACTTCGTGGCCCGGGTGCGGACGGCGGGCCTGATCGTGGAGAGCTGCCGCTTCTTCAAGTGCGCCTTCTTTCCCCCTCTCCTGCTGCTCGCCAGGCTCGAGCGGCTGATGGCGTCGGTGGCGGCGCCGCGCGACAACTTCTACGCGGTGCCGCCCTGGCTCAACCGGATGCTGTCGAAGGAGATCCTCCTCGAGGAGTGGAGCGGGCTCACCCGCTGGATGCCCTTCGGGGTCTCGCTCCTCTGTGTCGGTCGGCGCTAGCCGTGGCCACCGCGCGTACGATCGGGGTCGTGACGGTCGCCCGCTCGGACTACGGCCATCTGTTGCCCCTGCTCGAGGAGATCCGGGCCAGGCCCGACCTCGGGCTCCAGCTCTTCGTGGCGGGGGGGCATCTCGCGAAGCGCCTGGGCGAGACGGTGGGTGCGATCGAGGCCGACGGCTGGACCGTCACCGACCGGGTCGAGACCCTGGGCGAATCGGACGCGCCGGAGGAGCTGGCCGCGGGGGCGGGCGCGGGCCTCGCCGGCTTCGCCCGCGCCTTCGCGCGCCGCCGGCCGGACCTCGTCGTGGTGCTCGGCGATCGGCTCGAGATGCTGAGCGCCGCGGTGGCGGCCCTGCCGCTCACCATCCCGGTCGCCCACGTTCACGGCGGCGAGGTCACCGAGGGGGCGATCGACGAGCAGATCCGGCACGCGATGACCAAGCTCTCGCACCTGCACTTCCCGGCCGCCGAGGTGTTCGCCGAGCGCATCCTCCAGATGGGCGAGGAGCCCTGGCGCGTGCACTGCTGCGGAGCCCCGGGGCTCGACCGCCTGGCCCGGCTGGCCGTCGTGCCGCGCGCGGAGCTGGCCGCGCGGGTCGGGCTGCCGCTCCGCAAGCCCACCCTGCTGGTCACCCTGCATCCGGTGAGCCTCGAGGCGGAGGACACCGCGGCGCACGTCGAGGAGCTGGCGGACGCGCTCATGGACACGGAGGGCGACGTGATCGTGACCGCCCCCGGCGCGGACACCGCCCACCAGACGATCGTGCGCCGGCTCGAGGCCCTGGCCGCCGCGCGCCCGGGTACCCGGATGATCGCGTCGCTCGGCGAAGACACCTACTGCTCGCTGCTGCGCGAGGTGGACGTGATGGTCGGGAACTCCTCGAGCGGGCTCATCGAGGCCCCGACCTTCGGGCTCCCGGTCGTCAACCTCGGCAGCCGGCAGCACGGACGCCTGCGGGCCGCGAACGTGATCGACGTCGGCCACGGCCGGGAGGAGATCCGGGCCGGCCTGCGCCGCGCGCTCGATCCCGCCTTCCGCGGCGGCCTCGCGGGCCTGCGCAATCCTTACGGCGACGGCCGCGCCGCGCCGCGCATCGTCCGCGTCCTCGCCGAGGTCGAGCTGGGCCGGCGCCTCATCCGGAAGCGCTTCGTGGACCGCTCCGCGTCCGGCCGATGACGATCGCCTTTCTCGCCTCCCGCAAGGGCTACCTGAAGGTCATGGGCTCGCTCATCCAGGCCGCGCTCGACCGCGGGCACCGGGTGGTGCTCCTGCGCGATCCGGACCAGAGCAAGCCGGGCGAGGCGACGACGGACTCCGACTTTGCAGCCTGGCCGCGGGCGGAGCTGGTTGCCTATCCATGGGGTGCTCCGCTCGAGCCCGTGGTTGAGCGCCATCGGTTGCGCGCGCTTGTCGGCCCCTCGCTGTACCTTCTTCTCGTAGCAATGCGGCGTGTTGACGAGGTAGCGGAGCTCAAGCGCCAAGGACTACGGCTGTATTCGGTCGACTACGCCTTCGAGACGATCACTAGCGACCCGGACGGTTACAAACTCGTAGACACTACGTTCTATCAGAGCCGGTATCAACGCGAGCTGCACTGGCGCCAGCCTCGCTATCGATCCTGGACTGGCGACTTCACCGTGTTGCGCGACGAGATCGACCTAGAGTCGCGCAGCGCGATCTCCGGCTCGACGATGCTGGACCAGCGATCCCTCGTGGAGGATCCCATTGCGGTCAAGCGGAGGTACGGGATCCCGCCCGAGCTACCCGTCGTCTTGTTCATGCCCCTCAAGATGGCGGTGCCCGATCCCTGGCGTGCATTCGTGTGGGGAGATTCCTGGCGAGCGCGCGTCAACACCCTTCGGCGTCGGCCGGCCGCGACGGCGTCCCTCACGTTCCGGATCGGCGCTGGCCTGGTCGATCGGCTGCGGTACGGGAACGGCTATTTGCGACTCCTCCAGTCTATGAGCCGTTTCTGCAAGCGGAGCGGGGCGGCGCTCGTCATCAAGTCTCGTCAGAAGAATGAGGACCCGATCTTTCTCCGAGATTTCACGCCATACGTCATCGAGCGCGACGAGGATGTCTTCCCTTACACGTCAATCGAGCTTATGGCGATCGCGGACCTCTGTATCCATTTCCAGAGCGGGGCGGTGCTCGAGGCGGTCTTTTGTGGCGTGCCGTCTCTCAGTGTTAAGGTGCCGCCACCCTACGGCCGTGACAATCCCGCCTACGAGGAGCTCTGGGATGCACACGCGGGGAGCTTTCAGAACTGGGACGGGGTGGTCTGGTCTGCCGAACCTCGCGAAGTGACCATGCTGCTCGCCGATCGAACGCTCGATGCGTTTGCGGTCGACGTGGATGCCAGACGCGCCTATATCGAGCGCTACCTGGGCTTCGACGATACCCGGAGCAGCGCACGGGTGCTGAAGGTCATCGAGGAGGAAGCTCAGCGCACGGGTTGATCGTGGACACGAAGTTGAACACCCACCGCGGCGATGACCTCATGACGATGCGGCGTAAGGCGGCTGCCCTTTATCCCATTGACGCGCCGGTTCCGGCTCGGCCGCGGGCCTGGAGGAGGTGGGTAGCCATGAGGAAATCCAGCTCCGAGTCGACGTTGACCGAAGCCTCTCGCGGCATGCGGTACGGCGCGGTGACGCGCGGGTAGAAGGTCCGCTGCGCGCGCAGCACCGGGACGTGGATGGCATAGATCGACCCGTTGGGCCGGTAGGCCTTCGGGAGGTCCTGGCGATGGTCCGCCGCGGCCCCCTCGGGAAAGAGCCAGCGCAGGCGCCGGTTCTCCTCGGCGAGCATCCAGTACGGCGGATAGTCGGGCTCGGTCACCGCGACGACCGCCTCGGCGCCCGCGTCGTCCCGCAAGGCGTCGAGCGCGCCGCGGATGTGCTCGGCGCGCCGGAGCGGGGCGGTCGCGGGCAGCAGGACCACGACGTCGGCCGCGAAGCCTTCGTGCTCGGCGAGCCAGTCCACCGCGTGGATCGCCGCGTCCACCGTCGAGCTGCGATCGCCCGCCAGCTCCACGGGCCGCACGAAGGGCGCCGGGCATCCCGCCTGCCGGCCCGCGGCCAGGATGTCGGGATCCTCGCTGGACAGGACCGTCCGGTCCAGGGCCGGGCAGGCCAGCGCGGCCTCGATGGTGTGGACGACGAGCGGCTTGCCGTCCAGCGGGCGCAGGTTCTTGCCGGGCAGGCCCTTGGACCCGCCGCGCGCCACGATCACGCCGAGCACCGCGGGGGCGGTCACCGGGCGGCCCGCGCCCGGCCTTCGCCCGCGCGGCCCGCATCGCCCAGGGCGCGGGCGATCAGGTCGAGGCGCGCCTCCCGCGGAAGCCGGCGGCTCGCGTCGTGGAATCGCGCGCGCTCCTCGGGCGTGAGCGCGCGGACGAGCAGCGGCTCCACGTCCTCGGGGCGCTCCGCGATCAGGCCGAGGCCCGCGTCCGCGCCGTCGGGGCGGGCCATGCCGGTGTAGTCGCGCATGAAGCGCCGGATCTCGTCGGTGGTGAGCAGGAACAGGACCGAGCCGAGCGGCTCGCGGCTCCACGCGCCGAGAAAGGCGTAGTCGATGCTGCAGTGGGAGAAGCCGGTCGCCACCACGTCGCAGGCGGTCAGCCAGGGCTCGACGTCGCCGCCCGCCGCGTCGTGAACCGCGATGCCGTTCGCGCGCAGGAGGGCGGCGTGCCGCTCGCGATGATCCGGGAACTTCGGGTGCTCGCGCAGGAGAACGAGCGGCCGGGCCGGCCACCGGGCGAGCGCGTTCGCGAGATGCGTGAAGGCGGCCTCGTGGCCGGGGATCTCGGCGGGCTGGGCGAAGAAGCCGAGCACCGGCCGGCCCACCGCGGCGCCGATCCGCTCGCGGGTCTGCGCGCGCAGCCGGGCCACGTCGAGGCCCGCGTAGGCGGCGTGGCGGAGCGAGCCCACCGCGACCGTGGCCACGCCGAAGCGCTCGCGGGTGAGGCGCGCGGCCGCCTCGTCGCGGACGAAATAGGTGCCGGCGTACGCGCGGCCGATCGCGCTGGCGTCGCCCGGGTAGTCCTGCAGCGCGAACGTGGGTCGCCCGGCCGCGCAGGCCAGGAGTGCCTCGTCCAGTCCCACGCCCAGCGAGGAGATCCCGACCAGCAGCACGTCGGGATCCGTGTCCCGGATGAGATCCCGGGCGGCGTCGAGGAGCGGCGCGGGATCACCGCCGACCGGCACGTGGTCCACGCCTCCCGCCGGCGCGAAGCGGCGCGGCCGCTCGCCCGCCTCATCCAGCAGGTCGAAGGCCGGCCCACTCGCGGCCACCGTCACGTCCAGGCTCGTGTCGGCGCGCAGCGCGGGACAGAGGGCGCGCATCTGAGCGGCGCCGCCCGGATCGCGCGCCGAGACGAGGACGCGCACCGCCCTCACGGCTTGGCCAGGCCGCCCGCCACGACGGCTTCCGCCAGCGCCCAGTCCTCGGGCGTATCGATGTCGATGCCCTCGATCGCGTCGGTGGCCAGCGGCCGGAGCCGGGGCGGGAAGAGCCGCCGATGGGCGGCGAGCGCCGCGCGGGTCACGAGGTAGAGCGTGCCGTTCGGGGTGAGCAGCGGTCGCGTGTCTTGGCGGCGCGTCACGTCGTCCCACGCCGCGAGCGGATCGAGGCGGCCGGCCGCATCCGCCCGGTACATCACCGAGAGGCTCCGCTCGATGCGGCGCACCCCGATCACGCCCTCGGTGTCGGGCAAGGCGAGCAACTCCAGGGCCTGGCGCAGGCGCTCCGGCCGCCGGAAGGGGCACGTGGGCTGCAGCAGCATGACCGCGTCGGCGCTCCATCCCGCGTTCGCCTCGAGCCAGCCCACCGCGTGGTCCACGACCTCCAGCATACCGGCCGCGTCGGTGGCGAGCTCGGGCGGGCGCAGGAACGGCGCTTCGAGCCCATGCGCCCGGCCCACCTCCGCGATGGCCGGCGCGTCGGTGCTGAGCACCGCGCGGGCGGGCAGCCCGGCCGTCGCGATCGCGCGCGCGGTCCAGGCGAGGAGCGGCAGGCCGGCCAGGGGTCGAACGTTCTTGCCGGGGAGCCCCTTCGAGCCGGCGCGAGCCGGCACGAGGATCAGGAGACCTGGTGACGGAGC
>Ga0187892_10005517_pt1 | contig 19796 bp, 9 predicted proteins | sample MA1701073metaG_FD_139345 | JGI IMG/M metagenome (GOLD analysis project Ga0187892, IMG submission 139345) | Bio-ooze microbial communities from a basaltic lava cave in the Kipuka Kanohina Cave System on the Island of Hawaii, USA - MA170107-3 metaG ...
CCAACCTCCCGAGCAATCGGTCGGGCAAATCCAGGGAAAAGGACAACAATGCCTATTAGCGAGGCCGTACGTCTCATGGCGGACCTACATACCCCGGATGGGCACTCGGGAAGACATAGTCGGTTTGAGACGGACATTTACAGCAGACCCAAGCAACAGGGAAGAACAAAAAGGTGTCGGGAACCTTTTTTGGGTTTTCGGAGGCGGCCGCGTGGGCGGATTCGTGGTCTCCAGGCCCAGCTTGCCAATCGTGCGGCCGGTCCAGGCGGAATCTGGTAAGCTAATCGAGCCCCCGCCGTCAATAAAAGGTTCCTGACACCTTTTCTTCCTTAAAACGCTGATACGGGTTCCTCTTCTCTGTGCCCCTCTATAGGTGGAGTCCATTTGGCCGCGAAACTGGCCCCCTTTCTGAGCGCTACTGACAGGGTAAAGAGCTCTCCAAAGGCCACGGCGCATGTTGGATTGCCCACGGCGTCGTAGGCGAGAGTGATATCAATCGACGAGTCGCCGGTGTGGTACCGCCACGGCACCTGGCTCAGTATCGGCTTGCCACGGCGAACACCCTTGGAACTCTGCGGTGCCGGCACGCCATTTCAAATACTCATCGAACAATGCGACGTGTCTTTGGCGCATAGCTTCCTTTCGCACACCTTCTGCTACCAATTGACTAACTATTTTCTTTATTTCAGCTGCCACCTCAATTTTTCTCCGAGCAATTCGATGTGCCTCCTCTTCTGCAAGTTCTATTCGTCGAAAGAGTTCCTCCGTTGAGTCCCGCTGGCCGTCAACACTGTAAATCTCCAGAGTCACTGGCGGAAACATGTCTTGGCCGCGCCAAGAAGCAATCGCGACTTCTAACGACTGCAACCTCTCATCCAGCCGATGTTCCTCTTCGCGCAATCTGTCAAGGGACCGAGTGTTCGCTATCCACTCAGCGACTGCAGAACTCGATGCCGCAGGCATGTCATAAAGGTTTCGAATTATCTTCGTCATTCCAAACCAAATGGTATGACAATTTGGCAAAGCACATTCCAACTCACGTATTAGTTCCTCTGTTCGTCCACCGGCGAAAATGACCAGCCAACGGAGGTGAGTTAATCGCTTCAAGGATTGGAACGCACGTGGCGTAATTGACGATTCCGCGAGACAAATGAATGTTGCATCCAATTGTTGCAATTTCGCCAATGATTCAAATGCGTCATCGCTCATTTTTGGCGCGTCCAATTCCAATAGTCGCAATTCGCCTAATTGCTTCATTTGACTTACAAGTATCTGAAAATGGTCGTCGTCACAAATCGACTTCTGAGCATCGATACACTCGAGTCGTACTCCCACGATATCGCTGAACCACTGTTCGCCAAGTTGCTGCCGAGCCCAATTGAACGGTCCAAAGCCCCGATATCCCGCTTGCTGGAAGTCATATGTAACTACTCCATGTTGATTTCGGACCATCGTCGCGACCTGAAACTGATGATGTGCCTTATTCGCGGCGAGTCCGAACCACACAGAACATACAGAAATCATCACCATAAGAGTTCGCAGGCCGTACTTCCTGGGAACGCGTAGTCTCCGTAGGGTGATTGCGGTTACACGCCGATCGTTGGCCGACCTGCCAATCGACCCTCCAGTTGGGGAGCTGTCGTGAGTCATGTCATTGGAAAACGAAGAACCGGTCTGATGGAACAATTAAAAGATCAGAATATCGGGAACGGTGGTTCTGGGGGGTTGCCTACTTCGGGGCCCACTGGCGGCTGCCATTCCAATACGGGCTCGGTTTCAGGCAACATGTAGGTACATGTGACCTGTAAATGGTGCGCTCTACGTACGTTGTTTTGGCAAGTATCCATGATCTGTAGGTGAAACTGATAATCAATTTCTATTTCAACTCGCATTTGGGGTTGATCGCTAGGTGGAATATTGAGCTGATCATTAATCAAAAACAAATAGTCACCTGGGTGCGATACTCCGGGGGCGTCAATTCCCTTATAGTGGCAAGCATCAGCCCTTGTCCACGGATCGGGGGGCGGGCCATAATACAAGTCGGCGTTCGTTTGCGGTTGAAGCCGTCGTCCCATGCAGTATTCCACGCCGGCCTCGGTTGTTGCACAATCCCAGTGGTAAATATCCGTTCCATCATCGTCTATCCATTCACCATGAAAGGTAGGACTGTAGTACCACCGATATCTAGAGTGTCCTCTTATATATTGGCGATATTCGCAGCAATGACACTCAGCGCCACATCTGTTGCCGAAAGTAGCATCAATCCGGAACGGTTTACTATAAATTATAAAGCCAGTTGACAAAATATCATACAGTCCGCACGTCGGCTCCTGGTGCACTCGGAACTTTTTGACGTCACAATATGCCTGAAGACCTGATGGATCGACGGCCGTGATGGGATTGTTGATTGCGTAGGTGTATGCGCTTGGACCATCGCGCAGTGCGTCCCGTGAATGCCAGTGTGCGAACGTCAGCCCATAGTGCCGCGCGCGGATCCAGTACAGTCGCTCGTTGTAAAGGCGGTAGTGGTAATACCCCTGGCGGCCGACCCAGCGGAAGTCGTTCCAGGTGGTGCCGCTGTCGACCGTCTGCGCGCCGAAGGCCATGAACGCATAGTGGTCGGTGACGGTCTGGCTGGAATTGGTGATCCGGTCGGTCGAACCCAGCCCGTCGTAATGAAAATAGTTCGTACTGGCCCCGCGCCGCTGGCTGATCAGGTTGCCGTACTGGCGCGGCTCGTAGGTGAAGGTGAAATCCGTCGAGCCGCTGCCGGTGCCAATCTTCGCGACCATATTCTGGCCATCCCAAACAAACTGCTGGTCGACGCCACTGGGGCTGCGCTCTTGCCGGAACGCAAGCCCGTCGCCATTATACGTAAAGGTGGTCCGCTCGTTGAGCGGCCCCCCGATGGCGGGTCCTGCCCACAGGGAGGCCACCGTCTTGCGGCCCAGGTCGTCCCAGGTCAGGGTCATCCGCTTCACGTCGCCTTCGTCGAGCGTGCGCAGGTTCCCGGCCAGGTCGTAGCTGTAGGTGGTGCGCTCGGCGGAGCCGCCGCTCACGAGCTGCTGGTTGCCCGCGTCGTAGGTGAGAGTGAAGAGGTCGCCAAAGGCCGCCAGCCGTGTGGGATTTCCCACAGCGTCGTAGGTGAAGGTGGCGTCCATCGTCCAGTCGCCGGTGTGGTACTCCCGCCGCAGCCGGCTTAAGGCGTCATAGGTCCAGGTAGAGACGCCCCCGCCGTTCTCCAGCACGCGCGTGCGGTTGCCTAGCGCATCGAGCGAGTAGGCGAAGCTGGAGATCGTCGTGCCGTCGGATTTCAGATTGGCCAGGCGCGTGAGGCGCCCCGCGGCATCGTACGTGTAGCTGGCGCGGGTGCCATTGGCGAGCTTCTCGGCCGTCCGCCGCCCGGCGGCGTCGTACAAGAACGTGGTCCGCTCGTTCAGCGCGTTCACGAGCGACGCCAGCCGCCCGGCCGCGTCATAAGCGTAGGTGGTGCGACCACCGTTGTGGTCGATCATCACGCGCCGCTGCTCGCGCGCATCATAGAGATAGGTGAGCCTCTTGCCGGCAGGATTCACCACGCTCTTGAGCTTGCTGGGACAGCAGTAGGTGTAGCTGGTGCGGCCGGTGCCATCGTGCATCAAGATGCGGCTGCCGAGTGCATCGTAGGCGAAGGTCGTCGGGGCGCTGAATGGTGTTGGCCGACGAGACCGGGGTCGTTAGCATTCCGGTGTCCGGATTGAAGGTCAAGAGCGCCTGGCTCGAGCGGATCGGTCTGAAAACATGACTTCACACTGGGGGATCACGAGATGAGCACCGCCATTCGTAACAAGGGCCCTTGGACTCACCGGCTCTTGGTGTGGGGATTCACCGCCGCCCTGGCGCTCTTGTGCTTCTGGCTGAGCGGTTTCGTTCTCAATGATATCGGCACCTGGCCGGGCCCGGATTTTGAGGCGCTGGAGCGCTCGATGCTGGACCAGCGCCTCGTGCACGAAACTAAGGCGCTCGCCAGGCAAATTGAAGAGACGCAGCGCAACATCCAGCGCGATACGAAGCGGCAACAGGTGCTGCGCGACAGTACTGCCGAGGCACAGCGGACCATGGGCCAATTGCTCGATTTCCAGCGTCTCGCGATCGAGAAGGGAGTGACACCCACCGCCGAGGAACAAAAGGCGCTGGCCGACAGCCAGGCCATCTTTCTGGAAAATCAGCGTCGCTTCCAAGAGCTGAATCAGCAGATTGCGCGGCTGGAAGACCAGCGAGACGCACAAGGCCAGCAGCAGCGCGGGCTGGAGGAGCGACTCGAAAAAGCACGGCGGCCCGTGCACGAAGAGTTCGAGCGGCAGTACGAACAACACCGCTGGCGCCTGGCGGCGATCAAGCTGGCGGTGCTGGTGCCGCTGCTCGTGGCCGCTGCGTTCATGTTCCTAACGTGGCGCACCGCGCTCCACGCGCCGCTGGTGTACGCGTTCGGGGCGGCGGTCGTGGCGCGCACGGGCCTCGTCATGCACGAGTATTTTCCGACGCGTTGGTTCAAGTACATACTGATCGGCGTGGCGCTGGTCGCCGTTTTGCGCACCCTGGTGTTTCTGGTGCGGTCCATTGCCTTTCCGAAGCGTGATTGGCTGGTGCGCCAATATCGCGAGGCCTACGAGCGGTTCCTTTGCCCGGTCTGTGAATATCCGATTCGCCGCGGCCCGCTTAAGTACTTGTTCTGGACGCGCCGCACGGCGAAGAAACTACCCCAGGTGGCGGTTCCGGCTGCCGACGGTGAAGCGCCCTACACGTGCCCCATGTGTGGAACTCGGTTGTATGAGGAATGCCCCCAGTGCCACGCGCTGCGCCACAGCCTGCTACCGGCCTGCGAGCATTGCGGAACGTCGAAGCCGCTTGAGGATCTGGCCGCCATGACGAGGCACATCGAGTAGCGATTGCCGCGCTCGCACCGACGACGGCCGAACTCCGTGTTATTCCATGTTGCGCCGTGTTGCTCCGTAGCACCTGCTACGCGGCCACCTCATTTCCCGCCGACCGGCTGCGGCAGGGCAAACTTGAATGGCTCGCCGGCAATGGGCACTTCCGGCACGCTTTGGCCGCGGAGAAAATCGACCATCCGCCGGCGGAGCTCGGCCGACGCCGAAAACAGATCCTCGCCGTGTCCCGCCCCCTCGACCATAAGGTGTACCGAGTTGGGAAGGCCGCGCCGCACCTCTTCGGCGTTGGCCGGCGGCGTGCGGCTATCAAGCGAGCCGCTGACCAATAACACCGGTACCGTGGACTCGACTGGCGCGCGGAACGCCGTTCCCAGGTCGGGTGCCTCCCAGGCGGCGTTGATTGCTGGGAATGGGAAGTTCGCGGCGTCTCCGAGGAGGCATTCTGCGGCCTCACGATGGATATGTGCCAGGCGTTCCGGCGACGCACCCGAGGCGCAGTCCATCATGAAACTCATGGCCGAACCGACCGACTCGCCACGGAGCTGCTGCACTTGTCGCCCAACGGCGGTGAAGTCCCCCTGCGACAGCGCGTAGTACATCGCCGGCAGCATACGCGCCGTGTTCGTTCGGCCTAGGGCGTTAACGGTGACCAACTGTAAATCGAACTTGCCGATCGTCACCGCCACGGGCGGCCCCGTGGCGCTCGGCAGCTTGACCATCACAGGCTCTCCTTCGAGCCTGGCCAACGTGCCGCGGACCAGCCCCAGAAAGTCAGGCACGAATCGTCGCAGCTCAGCGTCCTCCTTCGTCAGCCGGTCGAGCGTGGCCAGTTGCCGCTCGGCGGTGCTCGGAAGTTTTAGCGTGTGATCAGGCCCCTCCACCCCGGCCAGGATCGCGCGATGCACGCTCTTTTCATGTCGTCGGATGAACGACAGCGCCAGATGCGTCCCGTAGCTGGTGCCCCACAGGTTGATTTTCTCGACACCCAGTGCCTTTCGCAGGCTCTCGATGTCGTCGGCGTTCTCGATGGTCGTGAAGGCATCCAGATCGACCGCCTCGTCACGCAGTCGCTGGCCGGCGACACGGCAGACCCCAATCGCGTGTTCCAACATCGCCCGTTCGTCGCCAGGTCGATCGAGCGGAAAATCCCATCGCTCGCGACAGACCGGGTTGGGCCGCGACAGACCCGTGCCGCGCTGGTCGAGCACGATCACATCGCCCACCTCGCGCAGTTCGTTCAGCGCATGGAACCGCGCGGTACGAGCACTGACCGAGCCGGCTCCCCCCGGACCGCCAACGAGATGCACGAGGGGGGGACCGGGTGTAGCGGCCGTACCTTTGAGACGGATGACGGCGAGTTCGATGGTTGGACCCTCGGGCCGCTCGTGCCGCCAAGGGACGCGCAGCCGCCCCAACTCCGCCTCGACCTGCTGGCCATCGAACGTACGCAGCACGTACGGCTCAAACTGAATCGCCCTGGCCGCGACGTTGCCTACCCAGGGCCCCAATGCCACTAAGAACAGCCACCAAGTCAGCACGGGTCGGTAGGTCATCGGATCGTTCCCTTCGATGGTCGCCCCAATGGGCTCCAAACAGCGTATTCTTCGCTCGAATGGTCAGCAAATTGGGCGTAACAATGTTTGTAGCAGTGAAATATGCACCAGCCTTTCGCTTGGGCTGCGCGGCTGCGGATCCATTTCTTTGCGTATTTCGTCTACCTCTTCTGAGGCCCGTGCGTCGCGGACCCTGCGGCCTGGATGCATCCACTCGGAGGGCGTTCGATGATTCAGTGACACGCTTGCGTTCGCTGGCGACGACGAGTACGCTGATCGCGTCGCCCCTTGCGAGCGTTCAAGACCGGCTGTAGACCGAGACGCGACCATTGGGAAGACGCCGGCTGCGCGCTTGTTCCTGACGGCGGCATGCCCATGGGGCATGTGATCGGCGCAACCAATCGGCTCGGTACATATCGCATCGAGCGTGCCGTGCAACCACAAAACCTGTTGGCGATAATATCGGCATCAACCCGCGCGAGAAGCTCGTCGACCGATCGGGGCGGCCGATTCGATTGCTGCCCTTGGCAGACGGATTAGCGAGCTAATTGGGCCAGCAAGGGAATCGTCATCACTGCGCGGTCGCCGACATCTCCGCAACACACGCAACAAGGCCCAATCGCATGAACTCTCGATCGCTCGGCTCACGTCGGTTGTTGATCATGTTGATTCTTTCGGGGTTGTGCGTTGCCTCGGCCCGCGCTGCCGACTGGCCGACATGGCGTTACGACGCAGCCCGTAGTGCCGTCTCGCCCGAGTCGCTGCCGGCTGCATTGCACCTGGCCTGGTCGCGGCAAAATCCGCCCCTGAAGCCGGCCTGGTCCGAAGACTCGCGCCTGGGGTTCGATGCCCACTATGAACCGATTGTCGTCGGCAATCTGCTCTTCGTCAGCTCCTCGCAAAACGACACGGTAACGGCACTCGATACTGAAACCGGTGAGGAGCGTTGGCGATTTTATGCAGGCGGCCCGGTGCGGCTGGCGCCGGTCGGCCATGATGGCCGGCTGTACTTCGGCGGCGATGACGGCAATTTCTATTGCTTGGAAGCGTCCACCGGGCGGCTTGTGTGGAAGCTGCACGTCGCACTGGGCGAACGTCATGTGCTCGGGAACGAGCGACTGATTTCCGCCTGGCCGGTCCGCGGCGGCGCCGTCGTGGTGGACGGAAAGGTTTATTTCACCGTCGGCGTCTGGCCCTTCGAGGGAACCGCGCTCTACGTGGTCGACGCAGCCACCGGCGGCATCTTGCGATCGGACGATGTGGGCACGCCCCCGGATGCGGACGACACCGCGCTGACCGATCTCTCGCCGCAGGGGTATCTGGCAGCCAGCGGCGGCAAACTTTTCATTCCCTGCGGGCGCTCCAAGGCGGCCTGCTTTGACATATCGGCGTCCCGGCTGGTCGAGCTCCCCTATGACGTCAAGGGTTTCACGGACTACCACGTCACCGCCCTGGGGCCTTGGCTGTTCCATGGCGGAGCCATATTCAACGTTGATCGCAAGGAGCAATTGAGCGTGCGTTCGCCGCGTCCCGTGGCAAGCGGCCACATGGCCTACAGCGGCCGCGATGGCCAGGTGGTCGCCCATGACATGGAGAACCTGCGTTACGAGGACGCGGTGGATCGCAAGGGCAACCCCTTCAAGCGAATCTTTGCCAAGGAGCGATGGCGGCTACCAAACTCATCGCTGGTCGACGACGTGCCGAAGGATGATGAGGCATACCGAGAATGGTTGGAAAAAAATCCCTTGTTGATCGACATCCAGGCCGGCGAGCGACTCTATGGCCACCAGGCCGAAACGATCTTTGCCATCGACATACCGAAGGACAGCGCCAACCCCGTGTGCTCCTGCCGCGCGAAGGTCGAGGGCCATCCGGCCACCATGCTGGCCGCCGACGGCAGGCTGTTCGTCGTCACGCGCGAAGGGGCGATCCACTGCTACACGGGCGCGCGCGTTGAGCCACGACACTTTGCCGCCGAGACGCCCACACGGCCCACCGACGCCATCGACCACGCCTGGGCCACGAAGGTGACCGCGCTTTTGGATGCCACCGGCAGCCGCGACGGCTATTGCCTGGTGTTGGGCATTGGCAGTGGCCGCCTGATCGAGGAACTGGTGCGTCAATCGGAACTACGCGTCATCGCCTTGGACCCGGATGCGGCCCAGGTCGATCACTTGCGAGAGCAGTGGGACCAGCGCGGTCTTTACGGATCGCGCGTCGTCGCGCAGGCCGCCGACCCAATTTCCTTCTCGCTGCCGCCGTACCTGGCCACCGTGATCGCGTCAGAGGACCTCGCAGCCGCCGGTTTTGCGCGCGGCGCCGCATTCGCACGTGAAGTCTTTCACGCGCTGCGCCCTTATGGCGGAACTGCCTGCCTGGAGCTGTCGGACGAAGAACACGTGGCCCTTGCTGACCAAGTGGCTCAGAACAATCTGCCGAACGCAGAGTTGGCTCGCCGTGGCGCGTTTACCACGCTGACGCGCGCCGGCGCCCTGATCGGCTCGGCCGATTGGACTCACGAATATGGCGACCCCGGCAATACGCTCATGTCGCGCGATGAATTGGTCCGCGCGCCCCTGGGCCTCTTGTGGTTCGGCGGCCCCTCGTCCCTGAACGACCTGTTCTTCGATCGCCATGAATGGGGTCCCAGCATGGCCGTGATCGACGGGCGGATCTTCATCAACGGCCCCGGCAAGCTCACCAGTGTCGACGTCTACACCGGCCGCATCCTGTGGCAGATTCCAGTACCCGAGGGTCGTGGCCGAGGGCGACAGGGTAATTTCGCCATGGCGGGATACCACTTCGTCGCCACGCACGATGCCGTTTACTTGGTGCAGAACGAAGTCTGCCTCCGCATCGACCCCGCGACCGGAGCGATTCGCGGCCAGTTCACGCTCGGCGACCAGCGCGATCGTTGGGGGCGGATCCGCATATGGCAGGACGTGCTCGTTGCCGAGGTGTTTCGCGCCGAACGCACGGTGCGCGAGTCACTGCCGGTCCGGCTGGTGGCCATGAACCGTCATTCAGGGGTCGTCCAATGGACCCAAGACGCTCAATTCAGCTTTCCCATGTTTGCCATGGGCAACGGCCTCGTGTTTTGCTTCGACGGTCACCTCGAGAAGTATTATCGCGATGCTCGCCGCAAGGGGCTTGTTCCCAAGGCGGGCAACGAGCGGTACCTTGTCGCTTTCAACGCACTGACGGGCGAGCAGGTCTGGCGAGTGCCGACCGAATTGATCGTCACCTGGATGTCATTCTCCGAGTCGCTCGACGTGTTGGTGGTTTCCAACAAGGACGCGGTCGCGGCCCACCAGGGTACGAGCGGCCTGGCGCTCTGGCGGCGAAACGACGCTGGGCAAGGCTTCGGTGGCCATCCCGAGAGCGTCTGGGACAAGGTGATCATCTGGAACGATCAGATCATCGACCAGCGTGGCCCGGGCATGGCCTACTTTCTGGAAACCGGCGACCCGATCACGCGCGAACATCCGATCACCGGCCAGCCGGTCGCCTGGGAGTTCACCAAGCAGGGCCATCACTGCAATTACGCGATCGCCTGCCAGCACTTGTTGACGTTTCGCGCCGCCGAGGCCGGTTTTTTCGATATGCTGACGGGCGGCACAGGCCGGCTGCGCGGGTTCCGCGCCGGGTGCCGCAACAGCTTGCTGCCGGCCAACGGTGTGCTGAATGCCCCCAACTTCGCCAGTGGCTGCGTGTGCAGCTATTCGCTGTTCACTTCGCTGGCCATGGTCCATGTGCCGCAGGCTGACCTGTGGACCTACAGCGCCCTGAAGCCTGCCCAGGGGCCGATCGAGCGAGTGGGGATCAATTTTGGCGCTCCTGGTGATCGGCAAGATCCGAACGGATCGCTCTGGCTGGACTATCCCAGCGTCGGCGGCTCGTCGCCGGATATTGCCGTGGAAATCGATTCCCCGAATGCGCGCTGGTTCCGGCACCACGCCAGCCAGATTGCCGGCGACGGTCTGACATGGGTGGCCGCTTCGGGGGTTGAAGGTATTCGATCGGTCCGCATTCCGCTGGGCCAGAGCGCGGATGGCGTTGTGCCTCGGCGCTACACCGTCCGGCTCTACTTTGCCGACCCGGATGACTTGGCCGCCGGCGCGCGCATCTTCGACGTCGCGCTGCAAGGCGCGACCGTGCTCGACAAATTCGACATTGTCCGCGAAACCGGTGCGCCGCGGCGGATGGTCGTCCGCGAGTTCGACAGCATCGAGGCCAAATCAGACCTGACGGTCGCATTCACCGCGCACGCGTGCAAACCGCTGATCTGCGGCGTCGAGATTGTGGCAAAAAGCCAATAGCTTCCTGTGTGATCGATACAGGGCAGGTCACCGCTCGGCGGGGCCAATCAGGACGAAGGGGGCCCAATAATAGGGCGCGGACCACTGGGGATTACTGGGGTTATTGCGGATTTCCTGGCGCGCACGATGCAATGCGTCGGCGTAGCTGGATTGGTCTTCGTCGCGCGAAATGTTCTCGAAAAATGAGCCCATGAGCTCGGCCGTCGATTCGTCCGCGACACGCCAAAGGCTGGCGACGGCGCGCTTGGCGCCCGCCACCAAGAAGGCCTGAGCCAGCGTGGTGCCCGCCTCCAAAGGACGCTCGGGGCCGACATTGGTCTGGCAGGCGCTCAGCACCGCTAGCTCGCAGCCAGAGATCCCCGTCGAGTGGATTTCGTGCAGCCTGAGAAAGCCATCGTTGTCGTCGGGTGGCGGATCGCTGGCGGGAGGAGTCAGCAGCAGTGCACCGAAGAGATTGTCCGTTCGATCATCCACCAGGCCATGCGCAGCCACATGAATGAAGCGCTTGTTTGGCATGGCCGCCACCATGTTCCGCTCGGTGGCATTCGGACCCAAAAGCATCTGCGTTTTTTCCCGACCAAAGGCTTTCGCAACACGCTGGCACTCTTCGTTAGTTGCAGGCAAGCGCGGGACGACGCGAGGAGCCGGCTCCGCGTGAGGGAGCTCCCTGAGTAAACTTCCCGAACGTTCGGCCAATGCGACTGCCTCATCGCCTTCTTGGGCATACGCGGGATCTCCGACGGTCAGCGTCGCCGCCGTTTCATCGAGCGCGTCGGCGCGTCGCGCGGCAAGGTTCAGTATGATATTGGCGGACGGCGCGTACGCGATCGGCGGCAGTTCATCCAGCACGAACTGGGGCGAATCTCCGGCTTCGAGCACCAGCGCCTCGAGCGGCAGTTGGTGCAATGCTCCGTCCGGGACGACGATCAGGTAATCGGGATTTCGATCCTTGATCAGCTCCAGAACTTTTGGCGGAAGCAGGACGCGCGATAGAGCCAAAGCCAGCTCCACGTAATCTTCGCCGGTGCCGCTTTTGACCTTTCCCACGACACCGCGAGTCTCGAGCTGTTTGTCGTCGATCAATTCGCGATAGGAGCTCACCAGCACGTTGGCCACCGAACGTGTCAGGGGTGCTGAATCACCGGGCGATTCGGGCAAAACGTGCGTGGCGGGGTCGATTTCGGGCGAGTAAACCGTGTCGACGACGGTGCGCTCTCCTTCACCGTGCGCCACGCGGCGCTTTTGCCGCTCGTCCACGACCAGGCGCACCACCTCTTGCGGAAGATGGAGTGCGTGTACTTGCGGCTCGAGCGATGAGTCGCCGAACACGATGAGATAGCTGTGCGCGGCTCCCAAATAGTAAAACAGCAGGAGGTTTTTGGGCGTCAACAGTTGCGCGCGGACATCTTCCAGCGACCGCAGCGCCTCGTTCTTGGTCAGCAGATTGCGGTAAACGGGACTGCGGTTGCGAATCTCGGTCCAAACCTCTTGGTATTCATCGCGTACCGCGGTGATATTCTGCGTTGCCTCGTCCGCGTGCTCGGGGTGGCCGGCCTGCCTGGCCACACCACTGGTTGCGGTACCGAGCGACGCCAGCTTGACGCGCAGCGCCTCTTCCTTCTTCAACAGCTCGGCGTCCGCCACGGGATCGAGCGTCGTGCGCAGATCGGTCCCGGCCAGTTGGAGCTGATCCAAGAACGTGCGGTTGCGTCCACGTTCGGCGAACCGGAACGCTTCTTCGATGGCGCGCGCGTTCGGTGGTTGACCATAGTTCAACGTCCAGTCGACAAGCAGGTCGAAGGCCGCCGCGAACCGCGCGAAGTAGGTCGCTCGCTCGTGCTCGGCGCCCCATGTTTCCGCGCGAGGCACCTCGATAAAGTCGATGGCGTCCTCCAAGAGCCGAATCGCCTCGTCATTTTGTCGTCGCTCGTGCAGGACCCAGGCCAGGTTGCACTGGGTGCTGTATTGCTCTTGCGGGGGGACATCGACGCGGAGATGGCGCTCGCCGGCCTGGCGAAACCACGTTTCCGCCTCGCCAATCCGATGATCACGCGCGGCGAGCACGCCCAGGTTGTTTTCGCACCGCGCGGCCAGCGATTCCTCTCCGTGCACGTCGTAAATGTCGCGCGCGGCCTTCCAGAGTTCTTCCGCTTCAGCCTTTTTGCCGTTGATCCGATGCAACACCGCCAGGTGATGTCGCGTCGAAGCCGCCGTGGGATGCGCCTCGTTGCCGGTTGTCGTGCAAATCTGCCAGGCGCGATCAGCGTGCTCTCGCGACTCGGCAACGTCGCCTTGCGATCGACATAAGGCTGCAAGGGCGTTCAAGTGCGGCACGAGACGAAAGGGCTCGTTGCCGAAAACCGCTTCCTGGATTCTTAATGATTCCTCGCAATGTTCGACCGCTTTCGCAAAATCCCCCTGCGATTTGTATGCGGTCGCGAGGTTCAACTCCGTGGCGCTGTGCAAGTCTTTGTAGTTTTTTTCTCGGCAGATTTCGATCACCTGCGAATACAACCTGATCGCGTCGAAGAATCGCCCGCGCGCGACATGCACGCTGGCTAGATTGTTCAACGAGCCGGCGATATCCACGTCGTCGGGCGGTAAATGCTTCAGGCGGATCTCATACGCGTCTTTGATGTGGCCTTCCGCATCGTCCAAGGCCCCCGTCGCGCGTTCGACGGCTCCCAGATTGTTAAGGGCCGTGGCCACCAAGAGTGGCTCCGGGACATCTTGCTGTTGCCAATACGTCAGCGCTTGGGACAAGTATTCCTTGGCCTTCTCGAATTGACGAATCTTGAAGTGGCCATATACATTTCCCAAGTTGGATTTTGTCTCGAACACGCGCGGATGATTCGGGCCAAACGCACGCGTCTGGAGGTCCAGCAGCTTTTCAGATGCCTCCAGTTCGCCGGCCAGGTTTTCTCGTTGGTGGTATATCCCGGCAAGCTGCTCCAAGCATTCCAGTTGTATGTCTGTGCTTCCTTCCGCTCGCTCCGCCGCCTTGAGCCGACGACAAATCCGTGTCGCCGCTTCGTCGTAATGCTGATCGGCCTCGGCGTGGCGCGCCTCGGCCCGTTCGACCGCGGCCAGCGCGATCAACAAGGAGCCGAGCGTGCGATCGTCCTCGGCGTCTCGTTTTAACTCACGCTGCAATTTGATCGCGTCGCGCAGGCGCTCTGCTGCTGTCGCGCGGTCTTTCGCGGCAAGATGATACGTTGCAAGCTGTTTCAACGTGTCCGTGCGACTGTCGACTTCGTTGGCGCCCGCTGGTCGCGCGAGCAGTTCCTCAAGCAGCTTAATGCCATCGGCCGGCTTTTCCATCATGTCGTAACACGCGGCCAGACTTCTGACGAAGAATGCTCGGTGCACGGCCGGCAGGATCCGCTGATCGATCAGTGAGAGCGCCTCATTGACGGTCGCTTCGACCTCGCGGCAGCGCCGGTGAAGTTGTTCTTGGTTCTTTTTTCGCTGCGCGATCGCCGCCAGGCGGTATTGCGCGTCTAGCTCGACGAAAATGTTGAGCTTGCCATTGCCCGCCGCCAAGGCTTGCTCCAAAATCGCTTCCGCCTCTGAGTATTGACCCAAGAGGAATTGAAATTCTGCGACGGTCGTGGCGCTCTGGACCAATTCCCGCGCGGGTATGCCTTTCCGCTGCTTCAAGAACTGGTCGTAACGCAGCGCCATTTCCAGCGCGTCGCCGTAAAGAGCGCTAGATCGGTAAAGCTTGATGAGAGCTTGAAGAGACCGGCTCACATCGCGCGGCACGGAGTCGCTGGATTCCACGATGCGGCGATAGATCGCCTTGGCTTCCGCCAGCCGGCCTCTCTTTACCAGGACTTGTGCTTCGAGAACCGGATCTTTCTTTGGCGCCGCTGTCGCTCGGCCCGGCTGCGCCTCAAGGAAACCGATCCACAGTACCGCACACAGCACGATGGCTCCTCGGTGACGCATGGCACGATCACCTCCGCCGCCTATTCGTGAGGCATGAGAAATGCCTTGAACCAGCGAAACGTACGGCCAAGCTGCTCTTCGAAATTCTGCGGCAATATCCGCTCGGGAGATTGAACCTTGCCCTCAATGCCGCGCTCGATGTCGGACTCGATCGTGGGCGACGACGACCCACCATAGTTCATGGAAAACAGAGCCTGCTTTCCCGCCAGATCGACCGGCGAGTCGAACGACATCCTGTCCAACTGTTGCAATTGGTTGCTGGTAAGGCGCTTCGGAGCGACCGCGACAATGGCTAGCTCGGTCCCTTTCGCTCCGCCGATCTCGTACCATAGCGTTCTCTCATAAGGAAACCAAATTTCGTGATTCGGCGGCGAGTCGCGCAGGTCTTCGAACCTCTCGGGCCAAAGCCGCTTGACGCCGCGTGCGTCACACCAGAAGACGTACACATAACCCGGTTCAGGCAGTTTCGCGCTCAGCTTAACTTTGTCGCCGTCGCGCAATGGCAAGTGCTGCGCTCTTAACATCCGCATCTGGTTCACCGAATCAGCCGCTTGATAATAGATATGCGCATCAAACGCTGGTTGCACTGAGGACGGAACGGCTGTTGGACCGGGCGCGCTCGTTTCAGGCTCGCCAACGGGTTCGCTCGTTTCAGGCGCGGAATTCGGAGTGCCTGCCGGCACGCTCGCCGGTGTGCGCCATGTGCGATAAGACGCCGGCGCGACGACGGCCAATACGACGAGAGCGGCAAGAACGGCAGACCCGATCTGAACGCCTCGTTTGCCCAAACGCTTGGCCGGACGGGGTGCCGCCGTGGAAGTCGTCGCCAGGTACGCGCGCAAATCCTGGGCCAGGTCGCCGGCCATCGTATACCGGTCCCCCGGCTTTTTCGCCATGGCGATCAGACAGATTCGCTCCAGCTCCTTGGGAATCGTATCGTCCAAGGAACGTGGGGGATTGGGCGTCCGCTGACGCACCTGTTTCAACAACTCGTTGGGGCTGGGGGCTTCAAACGGCGGCCGGCGGCACAAAAGCTCGTAGAACACCACCCCCAGCGAGTAGATATCCGATTGCGAAGTGACCCAGTCGGATTGGCCGCTCGCTTGCTCCGGACTCATATAGAGCAGTGTGCCGAGAACCTTGCCGGCGTCGTCCGTGAAAAACTCGCCACCGATTCGCGCCAGGCCAAAGTCCGCAAGATGCGCGCGCCCCTGGCCGTCGACCAAAATGTTCTCGGGCTTGACGTCCCGGTGGAATATCTCGTGCTGGTGGGCGTGGTGCAGCGCATCGGCGATTTCGGCCACCCACCGCGCCGCGTCGTCGTGGCTGTACTTCCTTGATCGAATCCACGCCTTGAGCGTCTCGCCCTCGATGTACTGATAGACGTAATACGTTCGGCCCTCGACCTTCGTGCGTCCAAAATCCAGCAATTGAACGACCGCCGGATGGTTGAGCTGCATGGCGACTCGCACGCCGTGCAGCAATTCCCCCTCGCTGCCCCATGATTGGCCGGTGCGCGCATGCTGTACCTTAATGGCGATGCGCTGAAGTTGCTTATCGCGGCAGAGATAAACGGCGCCAAAGCTTCCTTCACCCAGGAAGCGGACCACTTCGTACTTGCCGATGCGCGTCGAGGGCGCTAGGCGCGCTCGAGCTGCTTCCGGCGCGCGCACGTTTCCGGCGCGCTCCGAGGAAGCGTCGTTGTAGATGGTGGTCACATCATCCATCATGTCGTCCGTCAGGTGCGCCAATTCTTTGAGATCGGGGAAGCGCCGGCGGAGGTCATCGGTCGAAATCGGCTCCCCAGTGCGCCGGCGAATGCGATACTCCCACAACACCAGCTCGGTCAGGGCGTCGGCTTCCTTCAATAGCGCCGCGTAGCGCTGCTGGTATTCCTCGACCAGCATTCCGCGCCCGGCCTTCCAGCGCAACTCGATCTGCACCTTGAGCAGATCCAATAGCGCCCGGTCGCGCAGCGACGGATCGAGCCGCGCGACGTAGTCGGTCGGGTCTGGAAATGTGCTCCCACAGGCCGCCTCGTAGGCATCGACGCAGTCGGCGATCGAGTGCCAATGGTGAGAACGTGGATCGCCGATGCGTTCGTTCATATTGCGCTACGATCCTGTCGCCCCAATCGCCAACGGCCAACCCCTTTGGCGGATCAATCGTTCGGCTAGCTGCCTGTTGTAAAAGTGCGTACTAGGGTCAGTTGTTGTGTGCCACGGGCTCTGCCAGTGTGAAACTCGCTCGATGGACTTGCACTGGCAAAGCCACTGGCACACACTCGACCATCCAATGCGCGTTCATCAACACGCTGCTAGTCGTGCGACGCCTTGAAATGCCCTCTCAAGAGTTCGGCCGCCGCGGCTCGTGTCTTGTAGACGGTCCATTCCGTCGTACCCACCTGCTTGGCGACATCGGCAATCGTGTAGTCCTCCAACAACAACAACAAGATTTTGCGTCGCCGCTCCGAAAAATTCGCCAGAAGTTGACCGATCAAATCCCCGACCACGACCCCGTCTTCCGGCAGCGGGCCATCCTTGAGGACCACCAGGTAATCGTCCCATGGCGTGTCACGGCGCCGGTCGCGGCGCTGACGCTTGTAGTACCTGGCGCGATTCCGCGCCTTGTTGAGCGTGATCGTCACCAGGAGCGGCCAGAGGCCCTTCTTCGAATCAACCTTGACGCGGTCTTCGCTCGCCCTTTGAAAAACCGTCCGCATGACGGACTGGGCCAGGTCCGATGATCCCTCGATGCCCTTGAGGTGCCAGCCCAGGTGCCGTCGTGCCAGCTCGACAAGCTGTCTGTAATAGCGCTCAAACAGCTCGGTCGCCGCTCGCTCGTCGCCCGCGCGAATAGCGGCAATCAATTCGTCGTCAGTCGGAACGGTTGACACCACGATCTGCCCTGTGCTCAACCCCATCGGTACTCGTGCACCACACAGCATACAGCACGGCCCACTCAAAATGCAATTTCCCGGCCCCCCGCCCCAGCCGAAAGCCCCACGCGCGTGGCGTCCCGGCCAGCGGCACAGCCCCGCAGCGCGGCTTGCCGACGACGCTCGACCGCCCAATAAGCGACAAAAGAGGCCGGCTCGCTTCCAATTTTGCGTGCTGGCGGTGCTCTATAGTGTGAGGGACGAAATCAGCAACCCCAAAAAAACTCAAACGCGGTGCTGCCAGGGCAGGTCTTCGGTAGATCCCCCGCGACGTCCCATTCGCTTCCGATGCGCGCACCGCGTCGCCGGACAGGAGGTGCCTCATGCACAGCCCGAATGCATTTCCGCCAATTGCGACTCGCCACGTGGCTGTTTGTCTCATCGTCGTCGCGGCCCTGGCACTTTTCGCGCAACCGCTTGCCGCCCGGAGCACCCCGCCGGGCGCGCGGTATCTCGAACGGGAGCTGAAGGAGTTCAAGCGACTGGTCGAAGGCCTGAAGCGCGATGAGCGCCAGGCTCGCTCACAGCGCAAGCGCCTCGAGCAGATCCGCGATCGCGCTCGGCGATACATCCAGGGAAGCTCCCACCCGCTGTCGGTCGCCGGCTTCAAAGCGCTCTCCAAGGAGATAGTCAGCTCGCCCAATCAGGCCAGCATGCTGCTGATGGAAGCGCCGTATGCGCCGCCCACCGACTTCCATCCCGCGCCCCAGGGCGACTTCCAGGGCGGCACCGTGGCCGACCTGGTGCAATTTGTCATCAAAGAGCACGTCGCCCCCAAGCCGGGCACCAAGGCGCAGTTGATCCTGGCCGAGCTGTCGCGCGATGCGCTCAACGAGCTCGACTATAAGATCGCCAATGTCCAGGAGCACATCGACCGCTACAAGGCCCAATCGGCCGCTCACAACTCGGCCATCAAGGAGCTCTTGATCGCACGAGCGCACGTCTACCATTGCTCGCATTGTGCCCACCACGGTTGCGGTGCCTGCGGCTATCGCCCCAGCACGTTCAACTTCTCGCCAGGAGAACAGCCCGCCGGGCTACAGTCACAGGCCTACGCCCCGCGAGCGATAGCGTCAGCGGAACTCGCGGCCGATGAAGGGCGGCCGCACACCAGTGGCGACCGCCTGCCGTTTCTCGTGCACCCGCTCGAAATACGCGACCGCGGCCCCCTGGCCCAGGCCAACCCGAAGCGATGACACCCCCATCGCGCGGGGACCTGCAACGCCGAGCCGGCGCGCCACAAAGCACACCGGCCCGGCGCATTGTTTTAGTAGTTATCAGTTATCAGTTATCAGTGGTCAGTGGTTAGTGATTGGTGGTCAGTGGTTGGTGAATCGTGACTGGTGACGTGCGCATGAAGACGCCGCGCCGGCCCACATGTCTTAGCCCCCGGCGAGTCGCCGGGGGCCCGACTCATGCAAAGCGGAATTTTCTTGCGACCGCATGGCCCGAGCGATATGCTCATGTTGCGCCAGCAATTCCGGCTGGGGTGCCTGGGGCTAAGGCCGCAGGCCGTGCCCCAGCGAACGCAAGGGAGCCGCCGAACGACCACTGTGAAGTTAGCGAGCGGGCCACCACGAGCCAGCGAGCGACCGGCGTAAGCCGGCCGGCGCCGAACCACTGACCGCTGACCGCTGACAACTGACCACTGATAACTGAAAACCCATGCCCACCTCCAACCCACTCACTCGCCTGCGTCACGCCATCCGCACGTGGCTGGGGCTAAGCGCAGCGTGCCCCAGCGCTGCCGGGTGGCTGGGGCTAAGCGAAGCGTGCCCCAGCGCTGCCGGGTGGCTGGGGCTAAGCGAAGCGTGCCCCAGCGCGTGCAGCGCGGACGAGCGCCATTTCAACGCTCGCCACGCGCCACTCACCACTCGCCACCCCTTCGGCACGTGGCTGGGGCTAAGCGCAGCGTGCCCCAGCGTGCGCCCACAGTCCGCTCGCCACCCCAGCGGCCGCGCGCCGAAGCGCGGCCCCTCGACCGAATACTTCTTCATCGTCGAGGAGCTCGAAGACCGCTCGCTGTTGTCGCTGACCGGCGGCCTGGTTGAAAACGCGCTCGACGGACTCGTCAACGCCGAGCAGGAGGAAGACGCACTGGCCG
>Ga0187892_10005518_pt1 | contig 19795 bp, 19 predicted proteins | sample MA1701073metaG_FD_139345 | JGI IMG/M metagenome (GOLD analysis project Ga0187892, IMG submission 139345) | Bio-ooze microbial communities from a basaltic lava cave in the Kipuka Kanohina Cave System on the Island of Hawaii, USA - MA170107-3 metaG ...
GATCCGGAACGTGTCGGCGATCTCTCGGCGCGCAATCACCTCGCGACCCTCCTCGGGGCGCGTGCTGGGCGGCTACTTCCTACAGATCGGCTGAGGTCGCGGGTTTTTGGATAGGCTCTAAATACGATAGATGCGTCAACACGAGCCTTTGGCGATAGTCTCTGATTAGTCCCACTTGGTTCGATTTGTGGGACTAATGGGCACTTTCCATACGCATTGTTTCCCATTTGGCCTCAAACGCTCTCGGAGCGTCGAAGGCTCTTCGCGGGCCGCCGAGGCAGTAGGCGAGGCCGGGAGACGGGACCGTGCAATGCCATGCCAGTCCCCAGACTTCGTTCCGGGCGGCGCGGTCGAGCCCCGCCGCCCGAAGGCCGGTGATCGTCGCGGCCGCAGGCGGCCCCAGAGGAGACTGCATCGGCGGAAGGTTCTGGACGTGCCGGGCAGAAGAGCCCGCCCTCGAGGACGAGGATGCGGTGGCGCTTGGTCGCGTCGTCGAGGTGGAACTGCTCGGCCATGGCCGCGCCGAAGGTCCCGCCCCCGATGACGATGACGTCGAAGGGCTTCGCGTCCGGCCGGAGGTCGGCGCGCGTGTTTTCTATGCCGTTCGAAAATCTCTGGGGTGTCCATTCTGGCCACCTTGTCGCGCGGGCCCCGGCGGCGCTATAGAGAACTCTTCGAGGGCTAGGCTGCATCGGTTCGAGGACCAGCGGTGCATCTGGCGTGCGTAGGGCGAAATGATCGACCTAGGACGGGAGCTGTCGGTGCCGGTGCTTCAGATCGATCTGGCGAACGGCTTCTTTCGCGATCGTGTGCGGGTCGATCTGAACGGGCGGACCGTCCTCGATCGCGAGGATGTCACGACCCGAACGCAGATCGAGTTCGCCGCGGACTGCTCCGCCGAGGTGGCAACCGGGCGGTCGAAGCTTCAGGTCGTCCTTTCCGAGCGGGGCCTGTCGGAGTCGTTTCCGGTCGATGTGTCCGGCCCGACGTATCTCGAGATCTCGATCGCGCCAGACGGGAGGATCCGCTGCCGCTCGTCACCCGAGCCCTTTCGCCGCGCCTGAAGTCGACTCAGAGACATGAAGACTGGAGACCGAGCTAAGGAGGAAAGTCATGGTGAAGAAGACGGGGCGGGGCGACCCGCGCGCGGAACCCAAGGTCGCGATCCCGCGGTTCACCGATCCCGAGGCTGCTGTCGAGGTCGAGCCCGAGAGCGCAGCCGAGACCGCGGCGGCAGGAATAGAAGCCCTCGAGGAGCGCGGCGCGCGGGCTATCCCGACCGAACTGCCCGTCCCGTGGCCGCTCAGGTTCGCGGCGAGCGGCCGCTACGTCCACGAGATCCAGATCCCGGCACCGATCGCTCCCTCTCAGCCGATTCCGGCCTCCGCGCCGCAGCCGGCGGCGCGGCTTGACGGCGCGCGACTGATCCCGCTCTTCCGCGAGGAGCTGCGGCTCGATATCGACGGGCGCTTCCCGCAGATGACGGCGAGCGGGACGATCCGGCCGGGGCTCTCGACGAGTATCCACTGGATCGCGCGCCTCACGCCCGCGGGCGCGAACGTGTGGACCGGTGTCATCTGGTACAAAGACGGGAACGCCGCCGCCTTCCCCTACACGCAGGTGCGGATCACGGTCGTGCGGAGCCTCTTCCCTCACCAGCGCACGGCCACGGTGAAGTTCTCGGGCGGCGGCGCGCCGCTCCGGCGGTCGATCTACCGCTTCCGCTCGCCGCACTACCACCACGTCGAGTTCGAGTTCGACTGCGCGACGGGGGTGACGCCCGTCACAAGCATCGAAACCTGCGCCCACCCGAACCGGCCCCCCTCGATTCCCTGCCAGACGCTCACGATCGAGGAGGCCTTCCTGCGGGCGGGGTTCCAGGTCACGAAGTCCGGCGGCGACTCCGTCGTGCCGCTCGCCGGCGCGGGCCCGGACGCGCGCTGGAGCGACATGGAGATGCATGACGCGATGCAGACGTACTGGTCGCGGTTCGCGAACCAGGCCCAGTGGTCGCTCTGGGCCTTCTTCGCCTCGCTCCACGAGTCGGGGACGGGCCTCGGCGGGGTGATGTTCGACGACATCGGCCCCAACCACCGGCAGGGGACGGCGATCTTCAACGACTCCTTCATCAAGAACGCCCCGCCGGGCGATCCGAACCCGGCCGCCTGGGTGCGCCGGATGCGGTTCTGGACCGCGTGCCACGAGATGGGGCACGGGTTCAACCTCGCGCACTCGTGGCAGAAGTCGCTGGGCGCTCCGTACGGATCGCCGTGGATCCCCTTGGCAGACGAGCCCGAGGCCCGGAGCTTCATGAACTACCCGTATAACGTCGCGGGCGGCCAGACGGCGTTCTTCTCGGACTTCGAGTACCGGTTCAGCGACGGCGAGCTGCTCTTCATGCGCCATGCGCCGGCACGGTTCGTCGAGATGGGGAATGCGGACTGGTTCGACCACCACGGGTTCGAGCAGGCGCGGGTCTCTCCGGAGCCGACGTTCCATCTCGACGTGCGGGCGAACCGCTCGAAGCCGGAGTTCGAGTTCCTTGAGCCCATCGTCCTCGAGCTCAAGCTCAGGAACATCTCGGCCGGGCCCCAGCTCATCGATGAGAACCTCCTCTCGAACCTCGAGCGGCTGACCCTCGTCGTGAAGAAGCGCGGCAAGCCGGCGCGGCTCTACATCCCCTACGCGCGGTACTGCCGGTCGGCGAAGCCGGTCGTGCTCCCGCCGGGTGAGGCCCGCTACGATTCGGTGTTCGTCTCGGCCGGGCAGAACGGGTTCGACCTTGCGGAGCCGGGCTGGTACACGATCCAGGCCGCCCTCCATCTGGACGAGGAGGACGTCACCTCGGAGCCGTTCCACCTCCGGATCGCTCCGCCGACGGGCTACGACGAGGAGTACCTGGCCCAGGACTTTTTCTCGGACGACGTGGGCCGCATCCTCGCCTTCGATGGCAGCCGGTTCCTCGCGACGGGCAACGGCGTGCTCCGCGAGGTCGCCGAGCGGCTCTCGACTCGGCGGGTTGCGCTCCACGCCCAAGTCGCGCTCGGCTCTGCCCTCGCGCGCGCGGCCAAGGTGCTCGACCTTGGGAACGGGAAGCGCGAACTGACGTCGGCCAAGGCTGCCGGAGGACAGATCGGAGCCGCGTCGGCCGACCCGAAGGAGGCGCACGCTCAGCTTCAGGCGGCCCTCTTCACGCAGGAGCCGCTCGCCGCGGAGTCGCTCGGGCACGTCGACTACAAGTACTACGCGGACCGGTACAGCGACTGGCTTGCCGACGAGGGCGACACCCGCGAGGCCGCCCGCGTGCAGGACGAGCTCTACAAGACGCTCGCCGAGCGGAGGGTGCTCGACCGGGTGCTTCGGGAGATCCGCGACCGGAAGGAGAGCTACGGAAGGCAGCGGCGATAGGACGCTCTGGAGAAGGCTCTCGCCGCAAGCACGGCGGGCGCGATCGCGTCCGGGCGACACGGGCTGCAGGAGGGCCAAGCGCAGCACGCAGAAGGTCGTCGTTCCGCTCACGAGCGCATCAGCGCAGGAGGCGGCTCCAGATGCGGCCGCCAGGTGTCCGTTTCGGACACGTTGCGGCGTTGGCCCTCCGAGAAGTAGAAAGGCGCAACTGGAAGGAAGACCGGACATGCCCCTCAAGGTGCGTGCTGCTTCGTTCAACTTCGAGAACTTCTTCTCACGGCCCATCCTCCTCAATCGGGACAACGCGACCTCCGGGCCCCTCTTGCAGGATTGGGCTCTCCTTCAGATCGAGCTCGGGAAGAAGGTCTACAACAAGGCGAGGATTGCCACGCTCTACAGCAAGCTCAAGCGATACGTGGTCCTTCGCGAAGACAGAGGCAGGTTGCTTTCCGGCTCCAAGGTCGTTGCCGGTAGCACGGGAGACTGGGAAGGATGGATCGAGCTGAAAAAGGAGACGATCTCGATCGATGCGCAGGAGAACACGATCCGGGCTCTGCGCGCGCTCGATGCCGACGTGGTCTGCGTCGTAGAAATGGACGACCGCGCAACACTCTCGGATGTCGGCAAGCACAAACTCCTAACTGCGGCACAGCGCTACCGGCACGCCATGTTGATCGAAGGAAACGACGCTCGTGGCATCGACGTCGGCGTCCTCAGCCGCTATCCGATCGCGGATCTCGTCAGCCACGTCGACGACGAGGATAAGGCCGGCCCGATCTTCAGCCGCGACTGCCTCGAAGCAAAGGTGAGCCTGCCGGGCGGTCGCGACCTCTTCCTTCTTGCGAATCACCTGAAGAGCCAGGCCTATGGATCGGCACAGCAGAATGATGCCAAGCGGGTGCGGCAGGCCCGACGCATCACGGGCATCCTGAAGAGCCGATACGACCTCAAGAAGCAGTACGTCGTCATTGCCGGCGACCTGAATGTCGATCACCGAGCAAAGAACGCCACTTCGATCGGTCCCCTGCTGAAGCACCCCGAGCTGGTCGACGTGCTGGGCACGCTGGGCAATGACGACTGGACGTATTCCTATCGTGGCAAGGAGCAGCGTCTAGACTACCTGCTCTGCTCACGCGCCTTGGCGACGCGGCTCCAGAACGTCGGCATCGAACGGCGAGGGATGTGGAACCTCAAGAAGATCACCGGTGGGGCTCAGAAGCCCTTCCCGGAAGTCAACGGTCCCACGACGGCCGCCTCAGATCACGCTGGAGTCTACGCCGACTTCACGCTTCCCTGACTCCCAAACCCATGCGACTTGCTCCCTGGTTAGCGCTAACTCCTGCGCCCACTCGGCACCTACCGCAACGGAGGCACTGACGGATGAGCCGCCCGCGACTGCTCGTGAGCATCTACAACCCGGAAGAGGTTCGTGCGTCTGTTGCAGGGGGGGCCGACATCATTGACTGCGAGGATCCCCGCGTCGTGATGGGCATGTACGAGCCGCACACGATAACCGCGATCGCGCATGCGGTCCGCCAGAGCGAGGGCCAACGCCGCCTGCCCATGAGCGTGAACATCGGGGCGGAGCTCACGCTCTATCAACCCGCCGGGGCACCCCGGGCGGATTCAGAGACGCGGGCGAGGGCGGCCCAGCAAGCCCTGGGAATGGCGGCCGCCATGGATGTGGGCGACGGTCGGCCGAACATCATCAAGTTCGGGGTGGGCGGGGTCAAGCGATCCAGGATCCGCGACCTAGTGGCCGCGGTGAAGCGGGCCATATACAGCCACGCGCGCTACCAGAGTCACCTCGCGATCGCGGGATTCATGCCCTTCGACTGGGAAACGTGGGAAGCTCGGCGCAATCTTCCGGACGTGATTCGGGAGCTTGTCCGCGTGGGAGAGTACAGGGTCCTCGGCGATGGTCCGCTCGTCTTCCGCGATCACTTCTCGACTGCGGAGCTCGCCGAGCTCGGCGTGGCGGGCGACCAGCGATTCGGCCTCACGGAGCCGCCGCAACCGCGCAGCCTCGACATGCCGGAGGATGATCCTGTCCAGAGGATGCAAGCCTACATCGACGAGATCCAGGCCGGCGGCGCCGATGGCGTGCTCATGGATACTCCCGTTCACGCCAAGGTGGCTCGCATCTGCCTCGTCGACCATCCGAGGAACGCGGAGGAAACGTCCGGCGGCACGAAGCCTGCGCTGCACGGGATCTTCGACCTGGACGCCCTGCAGAAGTACGCGAGCTACTGCGCCTTCCACGGCATGGAGTCCTGGACCGCGGGATCGATCGCGCCGTTCCATGCCGAGGAACTGGGCAAGCTCCAGGACCTCGATGTCGTGCTCTGCCGCGGGGCGGCGTCCGAGCCCGTGACCAACCCGTTCGGCGCGGGCGGAGAGAGCACACGCATGGGCAACCGAGTGACGGCGCGGCGGGTGGCCGCGATGGCGCGAGCGGTCAAGGGCTGAGGCACGGCCGTGGGCGTCGAGTTCGTCTTCTTCGACGTGCGAGACACGCTCGGCTACGTGGACCGGCGAGGCCACCTCGTGCCGTTCAGACCGTCCACGGAGCGATTGCTGAACGAGGTAAAGAAGACTATTGGCCTCCGCGTCGGAGTCATCACGAACCTACCGAACGACGTCAGCTCCGACCAAGGCCGAAAGATGTTGGAGGACGCCGGGATACTGCCGTACTTGGACCCGAAGGGGCTCGTGATCAACCACGACGCGCGCCTCGAGAAGCCCCGGGCGCAAGTCTACGAGTACGCGGCGAAACAGGTGGGCGTGGCCGTGGATCGCTGCCTGTTTGTCGGTGAGAACTTTTCGGAGGTCATCGGAGCACTGAGCGCCGGCATGCATGGCTTGCTGAAGCCATTCCCGCCCGGCGGGGAATTCGGATTCAAGCCTAGTTTCGCGGGCCCGGCGACGAGCACGAGCAGCGGGAGGCTGTTCGAGGTCCTGCTCGAGGAAGAGCATGTCATCGGAAAGCGCATCACGGATGCCGCTGCGCGGATAGCCGTGGACATCGCCGCGGGCAAGGACCGTCTCCAGGCTTTCGGCGTGCTCGTCTACCTACTCGAGAAGTACATCGACCCCTACCATCACCGGAAGGAAGAGGACGCGCTCTTCCCCTTGGCAATGGCCCGCGGGCTGCCGAGTGCCTTGTGCGAGCGCACGCTTAGAGAGCACGACCAAGGGCGGGCATACTTCCGAGCGCTCTCCGTCGCTCTCCGCCGAGCGCAGGACGGCGACAAGAACGCGCTCGGCGAGGCCCGTCTCGTGCTCGAGGCCTTCGTGACGCTCTATCGCGCCCATGGGCCTGACGAGAACGACCATGTCTTCCCGGAGCTCGGCAAGTACCTGACCGACGCGGACGACGCGGTCATCGTCGAGCTGATGCGCAGGATCGGCCCGGCCGACGCTACCCCCTACCTCGAGCTCGTCAGGTCTCTAGAGCAGGGGCTTGGGCTGGGAGGGTAGCGGGAGGAACTCGTCATGTGGCAGATCGAGGAGCCGCCTAGTGGATTCCTGAGCGATGCCGAGAAGGCCCAGGTAGATGCCCTCTTCCGTCGGCTTGTCCCCAGCGACCCGCTGCGCCGCATACCGGGAGCCGCGGAGGCGCACGCGGTCGAGTTCTTGGATCGCCTGCTCGCGATGTCTCCGGCGACGTATCACGAGATCCCTTCCTGGGGGATCCTGTACCGGCAGCGCTTGGCGCAGCTCGACCAGGCCAGCCAGCACCGCTACGGCACGCCCCTCGCAGGCCTCAGTGACCGGAACATGGTCGAGTTCCTTCAGTTCCTCCAAGCCGGCCTCCTCGGCACGGCATCGGGGCTCGGCGCAGACGACCAGAAGAGGTTCTTCGAGACGCTGCACCGGCACTGCATACAGGGCTGTGTTGCCGACCCCCGCTGGGGCGGCAATCGCGATCGGATCATATGGCGCTGGCTCGGCTACCTCCAGCCGGCGGAGGAGCTCTAGATGCCGCGGATCGACAAACCCGACGTGATCGTCGTGGGCAGCGGCGCGGGCGGCGGAACAGCTGCCCGGGTCCTCACCGGTCGCGGCAAGTCGGTTGTCGTGTTCGAAAAGGGCCCCCAGCGGCGCGCGGACGACTTCCTGCCGTACGACGAGCTGCACTATCAGGAACACAAGGCGCTGCGTCCGTCCGTCCAGACGGACCCGCTCATCTACATGGATCCGACGAAGGGCCACCGGGCCACGCCCTCCGAGAAGTGGTGGATCGGCAACATGGTCGGTGGCTCCACGATGATCTGGGAGGCGAACCTGCCGCGCTACACCGCCGAGGACTTCTCGGTGTTGACAGTCATGCGGGACTCGCCTCCCGGAACTTCCACGGTCAACTGGCCCTGGTCCTACGAGGAGTTCGTACCGCACTTCGAGCGCGCCGAGTGGGAGTGGGGGGTGTCGGGGAAGATGAACCAGTGGCCGGCACCGCACCAGGAGCCGAGCCGGCCCGGCTACGACTACCCGATGCCGCCCATTCGGCAACATGCTTCCACGGTTTTCTTGATGCAGGCCTTCCAGAAGGTTGGCATGCACCCGTACCTCAGCCCCCGTGGAATAAACTCGCGCACGTACAACGGTCGCCCGGGCTGCCCCTTCTGCGGCTACTGCCAAGGATACGGATGCGCGGTGAACGACCGCGCGAGCAGCACGAACACGGTGCTCGCCCGGGCTCTCACAAGCGGCCGCTGCGACCTTCGACCCGGGCACTGCGTGACCAGGATCCTCTGGAAGAAAAACGGGCGTGTCCGGGGAGTGGAGTACAAGGCGGAGCCGAACGGAAAGCCGCAGGTCATGGAGGCCGACACGGTGGTCGTCTCGATCCAAGCCATCGAGTCGGCACGCCTCTTCTTGGTTTCCGAGATTCCGAACCCCAACCACATGATCGGCCGATACCTCACCTATCACACCAAGGGATCGGCCGAGCTCTGCTTCAAGAACCAGCCGGTCTGGGACGAGGGGCCCGATCGCATCTTCCAGCCCCGCACCTCCCTCGGAAGCCTTCAGCTCCGCGACCTCTACGTAATCAACGATCCGAGCACGTATCTGACGAAGGGCGGTAAGTTCTCCATCTACGACCCGTTCACGATCTACCCCGTGATCCGGCTGCTCTGGGGGCTGCGGCTCTGGGGCAAGCCGCTCCAGGATCGCATGCAAGAGCTCCGTTCGCGGGGCGGCGTGTCGTTCTCGTTCACCGGCGAGACCATGTCTACCTGGGACAACCGTGTCGAGCTCGACGCACGTACCGACCCGTGGGGCGTGCCCCTGCCCCGCGTGTACTACGAGCACCACGAGTACGACATGGCCCTCAGCCGCTACGCGCTGCAGCGGGTCGTCGACGTCATGGTCGCCGCCGGCGGGGAGCTCCGGCGCTTCGAGCCGCAGGGCAGGGCGAACGCCGGCTACGGGCACAACCACGGGACCCTGCGGGCGGGCACGGATGCCGGAAGTAGTGTCCTCGACACGCAGTGCCAGAGCTGGGACGTGAAGGGCCTCTACGTCCTGGACGCGGCATGGATGCCGACGGCCGGTGCCTCGAACCCGGGTCTCACCACGATCGCGAACGCCTACCGCGTCGCCGAGAGCATCCCCTAGGAAGGTGAAAGTGTGGCCAAGGTGCAGTCGATCCTCTTCCCGTGTTACCGACAGTGCGTGGATCCTACACGCGGAGCCATATAGCCATGGCCCCTCGCGAACCCGTCGCCGGATTCCCGATGCGCTTCGAGTGGAGCGACGATTGGGCCAAGATCTTCGACAAGCAGATCGCGCTCATCCGTGACGACCTCAACCGCGCGGTTGCCGAGGATCGGCTCATCGTCTACCTCAGTTGCCCGATCTCCTCCCGAGGAGGAGGACACGCGGGCACCAATGTCGAGATCGCGAAGTTCGTCGAGAACCGGCTCATGGATCGTTTCGGTGAGCGCTTCTGGGTCCTGAACCCCGCTAGGTATCAGATGGAGTCGAAGGAGGGCACGGGTCTCATCGTGAAGCATGCAAAGGAGCTCGGGATCACGCCCGAGAAACTAGCTGCGCTCGGCAGGGCGGGCGGTGGCGACTACATGCGCATGTGGACGCAGGTGCTCGTTGAGAATCGCCGAACCGAGCCGGCCCCGCCGCAGCAGCATGTAGGCAGCTACTTCGACATGTACTACTTCCTCGGTCCTGCCGACGCCGCGGAGTTCTTCGTGCAGGGAACCGCGCAGAACATGACCGCCGCGGTGGAGGGCTACTTCGCCAGGAAGTTCGCGACTGACGCCGACTTCCGGCGCGAGTACCGTGCGCACGGCGATGACACACCCCAGTGGGAAGACCAGCGCAAGGCGTTTTTCCGATACTACGCCGTGAAGGTGGGGGCGAGTTTCAGCCTCGGCAGCCACGACGAGTGGAACATCTTCCTCGAGCTCAACAGGCGCCGCCGGGAGATGGCGGCGCAGGTCGGCGACCAACTGGCTGGTTTCTTCGAAGGCCGCCAGATCGACCCTGCTGCGGGCGAGGCACGTGTGAGTCCTGGGTACGCGACTTGACGTCGCGGCCACGCGCGTCACGGCGGCCAAGAACGTAGGAAGACATGGACCTGCAGGCGGCCTCAGCCGGTCGTGCGCCACGGTGCGATGTCTGTTCCTAGGGGTAGCGTTCTGGGCAAATGACGCTCATCAGCAAACGCGCCCTCATGCACCTCTTGATGCGCACCCGCGCGAAGGTAGATCTCCGGATCGAGCTGCCCGACACCATGGGAGACCTGTGTCTTTCCTTCATCGAAGGGTCGCAGCATGTCGCCGCGTGGCGCGAGCAGGACGAGGAGTTCGGCTTCGTCGATCTCATCGACCTGCGCGGCGCTCGTTCGTTCATGGAGATGCTGCCCGTGTCGCTCGAGGAGCTATGGCGCGTCCACTACGCCGACCGCCAGGTGAGGGAACGCGAGTTCGTCGAGGTCCTCCAGAGAGTTTCGAGATTCCTCGAGCAGCCGTTCCCCGTGCCCGAGTGGGCCGAGGATCCGCGGGCAGGCAGACGAAGTTCGAATGTGAAGCGCGGCGAGCGATTCGCAGTTTTTCGTCCACGCTGTGCTGGAAACGTATGCGACATAATCGATCCCTGTTGGTCGACTCGCGGAAGACGTGAAGTTGAAACTCGCGGTCCGTGAAGCCGCCACGAATCAAGCCAGCTGATTGTTCTGACCGGGATCTCATCCGAGCCGCACAGAGGTGCGGCTTTGTCGTTCTCTCCGGCCGGAAGCACTGGCTCGGCCGGCGACAGTCGATGCCTTGACTGCGACCGTCGCGGTGCACATGTCGTACACCTACCGCTGAGACCCCCCGACCGTGCCCGCGGTCCCCTCACCTTGACGGGGCTAGGTGTCATGGCGATAATCACGCCCGTCGCTGGGGCCCGCCGGACCCCTTGTCGTGGGAGATCTTCTTTGGATGCCATCGTCGTCGCCGGAGCGTTCGGCGTGATCGGCTTCGCCGCGGAGCTCTACCTCGTCGAGGCTGCGACGCGGTCTCGACGGTCGACATGCGAGCGTTTCCGCAGGGACCTGCTGACCGAACTCGCAAAGCGCACGCTGCCTGCCTCTTGGGCCCAAGTAGTTAGGCTCGGTGACGCTGGTGAGGCGCGTGGCTACCCCTACGGGTTGGGCCTCGCCTTGGTAACATCGCTGCTAGCCGTCGCTGCATATGCTGCCGCTTCGATCTCCTTCGAGGTACTTTCCATTCTTCTGGTGGCGACAACCCTCCTCGGCCTCGCCGATGCGGTTGCCTTTGCAAGGGCTGTGCCTGAGTCGTACTGTCGCCGCGGACCCGCGACCGTGCTGAGCTACGAGCAGGCCAAGTCGCGCATGCGAGCAGCAAGGAGCGTCCTCTTGTTCCTTCTGGCCGCCGAATACTTCGTCCTATGGTTCGCGCTGTAAGAACCCTCGCCTTGCTCGTTTGGGGACCGCTCGCCGTTGCCGGCCGTGCGGTTCTCGCTGGATGTGATTGGCTTGTATCGACCGCAGCTCGAGCCGTCAGCATCCGGACGCTTTGGGTTCTCGTCCTCGGTCGTCCTCCTCTTCCACCTACGCTTCGCATGGGGCGAAGCGCGATCGCCCTCGCATCTGCGCTGGCGGTCTTTCCGATCGCTCGCCTCTTGCTCGACAGCGGCCTAGCCTCGGCGCCTCTGAGCCTGCCATCCTGGCCTGTCCAGGGCCTGCTTTGCGCCACGGCGTTCGTGATCGGCATCGTGCTCCGCTACGTCATTGATGAGATATTGGCCGTGATCCTGTTGGGTCTCCATGACTGGCCGCCGCCTCCTCGAACGGTCAGTCGGCGGCGCGTCAAGCTCGCGCTTGTCTGCATAATCGTCTGCCTAGTGCCGCCTATCACAATAGCTGTGATGCTGCATGCGTGGCCCGCTATCTCGGTTGCCAGCTCCACGGCTGCCTTTCTCGTCGGCTTCTGGGTGTTGTCCATAGCACGGGAAACCGAACGAGAACTAACGCGCCAGCAAAGAGACAGGGCGCGGATAGAGTTTCTCGCCGGGTTGCGAACCGAGACCGACGCTCACGGTGTCTTTGGCTGGAGGCGAATGTTCTGGCTGCGCTTCAGGGCGTTCTCAGGCGACCGGCACGCCGCCACACAATTTGATGTCTTTCGCTCGGCCAAGTATCTACTCGACGCGTACTCGTGCGCCGACTGGAATCGTGTCCTAGACTACGCTGCCGTCCGTCTTGATCTCGATGACGCGCGCCCCGTCGAGTTCCGCATCGCGATCATGGCGGCCAGTCGCGCCAAGAACTTCAATCTCGCAGAAGAGATCCTCGCGTCCTGCGCCGAGCGACTAGAGGCTGTGCACCGCGAGGACCCGTTCGCCCGCGCCTCGTGGTCATTTGCGCGAGCATTCTTGGCAATCGAGAAGGACGAGCGAGTCGCTGCTGGGTACCTGTCCGACTTCCAGAGGGAGTACCCGCACTTCTACTGTGGCTACACCTTGGAAGCGCGCCTACATCTGCACAGGATACAGGCAGCGATCCGAGCGGGTCGCGATGTATCACTCGATGAGCGAGCGCGCCTCTCTCGTCTCTGGATGACGGCGAACCGAGAATTCGCCCAGGCGCGTCGCTACGAGAATCCAGACCTCATGGCTCGGTTGGGCGCAGCACTCATCGTCGAAGCGGCAGCACAAGAGATGGACTCGCGAAAGCGCCGCAGCGGTCTTGCTCTAATCTGGCGGGGCATGATGTCTGCGCGTGCTCAAGAGCCCCACCTCCTCTGGGCGAGGGTTGGCTTGATTGGCGACCATGAATGCCTTGTGGCCGAGACCACTCTTGCAGAGGCGGCGAATCGGCTGGATTCGAGAGATCCACGACTCAAGACCGTAGCGGACTGCCTTGCGATCATCAGGGATATTCGGGCGGGCCAACTATCGCCAGCAAGCGAGTTGATTCTGTACGCGCCGGACTACGAGACAATGCGGTCGTGCTGCACAAACGCACAAGATCACGGCCACTTGCTGCACCAGGAGTACTGGAGAGCGATCCGGGGTGCAGTCAGGGGCACGGTCCTTGCCTCAGTTGGTGTTGCGCAGTGTCCTGCCGACGCCGAGGCGAACGGCTGACCGCCTACGCTCGACGCCCGCCCACGATGTCTTCTCACTTGCGTAGTGTGCGGTACGACGTGTACAATTAGTAGTTAGCAGTTGCATGTGCGCGTCACGCGGAAGCTCGCTTCCCGCGTGAGGCGGGGCGAGTCTTCCAGATCCACAAGGAGGACTTGCTACGTGAGACCGGACATAGAGGGAAGTAGCGTAGAGTTGGAACGACTGATCCGCCTCTTTCACCGAATACGACTGATCGTGGGGTTCGCCTTCGGGATGGTAGTCGGCTTCTCGGGCGCGGTGCTGTGGGCGCGTATCGACATCGGCAAGGTGGGGTACTGGGTCTGCGGGCTGTCTGCAGCAGGCTCGCTCGTGTTTCTCCTTGACCTGACATTGTCCATTCTTGCTTGGGAGAGGCGACGGGGCGCTGGCTGACATGGCCCCTGGCGGCTCCGACGTTGAGCGCAGCCCCGGTACACCTGACGTACCGGGGCTTTTTCGGTCGTAGTGTCGCCTGTGCGTCAGGCATGCTTCATCGCTCTCTTCACAGCCCAGTACGCGATGTGTCTACGCGGCGGCCTGCGCTCGCGGAGGCGGCAGTCGAAGCTCGAACGCGAAGCGCTGTGCGCGCCGCGCCGCTTCTCGTCCACGCTGTGCTTTAGGCGTGTCCGCCCGCCAACCCGGCACGTTTACCCGCCTTGCCCGTTCGACTTGTCCGTGGTCTTCGGCCGCTTGCCGCGCCGCGGGATGCTCGCTGCACCGAGTCGTTTGAACTCCTCCTCGAGCAGCATCGCGAAGGCATGCTTGACGAGGTGCTTTTTCTGGGGATAGGGACGGTGGTCCCAGATGACGCGAAGTGGGCGTTGTGGTTTCCCCTTTTCTGTTCGCTTCATCCAGTGAGCGTAGCACTCGACTCCGCACCCTTCGGGCGCTCCTACCTCGGCACTTGATCCTCCGCGCAGGGTGAGAGTTGCCGGCTCCGAGGCGTGTGCGTGCGATCTTGTCACGTTCCCGAGCCGGGCGTAACATCAAACTCATATGTCCCTCATCGTGAGCGTGTACGTCCCGACCGGTATCGTTCTGTCGGGCGACAGCCGGACGACAGGCACGACATCCCAGCAGGTTGCGAATCCGCAGAACCCGGGCACACAGGTCACCGTCCAGACGAACGTGGTTCTTTCGGATGCGGCCGAGAAGATCTTCCTCGTCGACGAACGATGCGGTGTTGGCACCTACGGGGCCGCGCTCATCGGCAACCTCCCGATAGCTCACTACGTAGAGCAGTTCGTTCAGCAACCGGGTAGAGCAGCTGCGGCCAACCCGGCCACGCTGGCTCAGGCCATCCTCCAGTTCTTCCGCTCGATGACCCCTGTGCCGCAGTCCTACTTCGTGGTGATCGGGTACGACGGCACTGCACCTTGGGTTGGGGTAATCGATGTTCCGAACAACGCCGTGCAGCGCAAGAATGTCGATGCGCAGGGAGCGACCATCTACGGAGCCCAGTGGGGCGGCGACGTCGCGGTGGCCAGTCGGTTACTGAGTCAGCCGCAGCACCAGCCTCCCTTCGCGGTCATGAACCTCCAGGATGCAATCGACTTTTCGCGGCATCTCATACGATCCACGATCGATCAGATGCGGTTCGAGCCGCGGTTCCCGAGCGTTGGCGGCCCCGTGGATACGCTCGTGGTGAGTCCGACGGGGGCCCGCTTCCTTGAGCGTAAGAGCCTTCGTTGCATGTAACGCTCGCGACTATGGATCCCCTTGATCTCCTCGATAACCTTGCGAGGCGGCGTTCCATTCGGGCCCGTGCCGGCGAGTTCCTCTCGAATCTGCGCTACCGACTGATGGGCAGACGAGCGCTGCTGCGAGCGGTGACCAGGCACTACCTCCGCTCCGGTGACTTCAACGGACTCCCCGTGCCTCCTACTCTGCGGCAGTCCGTTGTCACCAATCTCATCCGCCGTGGCGTCGTTTCGCTGAATCGCGGTGATCGCCACCCGAATCCGCACATCAAGGCGTTAGAGCCGGAGCCGGTGGACGATCAGGTAGCCAAGATCAGAACCGGCGGCCTCGAGGGCTGCCTGTATCCCGAACCGCGTCACCTGGAGCGAGTCGTCGATCGTTCCCAGTACGACGGCTGCCCGTTCAGCCTCCGGCTTGCCCTCGGTCAGCCGCAACTTTCCCATTGCTCGTTCGCGCTCAATGTCCTCGAGCACTACCGCAATGACCCACGATACTCGTTCTCGGTCAGCGACGTGGATGGTTCGATGAGCGTACGCGACAAGTACTTCGAGAGCGACCTGATGGAGGAGCGCGACCAGACCTTTCTCCAGACGTTCGGATTTTCATATGACGAGAACATGCGTCGTGCCGTCGCCGTGTTTCTCCGATACCTCCATGACCTGACTCCAGAGCATCAACGAATCTGGGAGGCTCATCTACTTGATGGCCGATTCGCGCTGCATCCCGACTACCACGCGGCGTCGATGGGGCACTGGCCGGAAAAGATGCCGATCCTCGTCGCGTTCTGCGAGGAGATTCACCAGATCAACGAGATGTGTCGCCTCATCGGCCGCCCGACGCTCTTCAGGAGAGAGTTCCAGGAGAGCGACCGGCCCCGCGAGTTCACGTTCTTACTGCGCCCCACACTGAAGGCATTCAACGAGTTCGTCCACCTTCTCGACAAGATGCTGTCCGAGAACATAGACGTCGCGTTCTTCGAGAACGATGTGCCTCTCGAGCGCGATATTACGAGGCCGGATGGCAAGGTGGTGGTTGAACGGAAGGGAACGCTTCAAGTCCTGGCAGAGTGGCTCGACAAGGCCATCAAGCTCCCTGACCCGACGCCCAAGGACGAGATGATCAAGACGTTTCGCGCCATCCGGAAGATGCGGCAGCAGCCTGCGCACACGACGACGGAAGACGAGTTTGACGAAAGCTACTTTGCCAAGCAGCGCGAGCTCATCATCGACGCGTACAAGGCAATCCGGACCATGCGACTCCTCCTGGCCAATCACCCAGCGACGAAGAGCCACAAAGTGCCCGAATGGCTGTACAAGGGCCACATTAGGAATTTCTGAATTGTCTCGCGGCTTGCGGCTCGTAGGAGCCGATGCTCGCGGCGACGACAAAAACGCCCCGGTCCGCAATTGCGGCCGGGGCTGAAGAACTGAGTGCGGGACTCGTCTCCCGCATGCTATCGGGCGGGGAGCCGCGGCTTGGACCCCACGGGTTCCCGTCACGTTTGAACCTGCCACAGGTCTCGATCGGCCGTCAAGTCAGGCGCTCTCCGCGGTATCATGTGAGGCGCCTCTGCTGCTCTTTGAGAAACCGGAGGAACACGAGTGATCGAGCTCGTCTCTTACGTGCTCTCGATCATCGTCTCCCTGGCGACGATCGGAAGCGCGATCGCGTTCTACGTGACGCGCAGGAGGCGGTAACCCCGCCTCGAGGTGTTAGGACCGTCTGTGACCGTGGCCCTCGGGCCGCGCACGAGTTCACCTCGCGCTGAGCACGCGCAAACCCAACTCGTCGGTGGTTGCGCGAGGTCGGAGAACAACCCTGGCTTGTGGGTATGACCACTCGGGTTGGCTACTACCTCTACCCGCACCGGAGGTCGCCGGTGACTTCCGGAAACCTTGGACAGGGTGGCAGAGGCTTCTTCTTGATGCGTAACGAGCCCTGGTCTCGAGGACGACCTTGACGGCGAATCGCGGATCGCGCTACGGTTAGACCATGGTCCGTCTTACTCCACGAGACAAGCGCGAGATCGAACGCCTGCGGGCATCGTTCTCTCAGGAAGTCGCGGTTCATGTCCTTCGCTCAACCGACGGGGGTCTTGTCGCAGAACTTCGCGGCGTTCCCGGCTGTCGAACGGAAGCAGACACCTTCTCGGAGCTCATTGAGATGGTGAACGATGCGATCCTCACGTATCTCGAGATCCCGAAGCAGTACGCGCCCTTCATGCCGGCCTACGTGCCACCCATGAGCGAGGCGGAGCGTCTCAATCTCTTCCCGGTTCGTCGGCTCGCGGAAGACGTGAAGTTGAAACTCGCGGTCCGTGGAGCCACCACGAATCAAACCCGCTGATTGCTCCGATAGCGATCTCATCCGAGCCGCACAGAGGTGCGGCTTTGTCGTTCTTGCCGGGCGGAAGCACTGGCTCGTGAAGACCGCCGCCGGCGTCGTGGTCACGACGATCCCGAGACACCGGCGTCTCAAGCGGGAGACGGCGAAGGGAATCGTAGAGGCCCTCGTCGCCCATGGGGCCGCCATCGAGACGAGGTAGACGCCGATTCGGCACTCAGTTAGGATGCGCTCTCCTTCGGAGGTCGCTCCATGGAAGCGGATGACTCATCGCAAGCCGGGACCCTCGGCCTCATACCCGAGGCATTCTACGATCTCCTCGCGATACTAGTTCCCGGACTTGTCGTTCTTTGCTTTGCATACTATGGTCCCAAGAATCCGTGGCTACCAGTGCCGGCGACCTTGGGCGAGGGGGCCGTGCACATCCTGGCGGCCTATCTCGTCGGTCACATGCTCTCGGTCGCGTCCATCCAAGTCGTCGCTAGACTCGCTAATCGGCTCCACGGCTCACCGCGCGCAATGTTGATAGAGGCCAATGGACGCCAGCCCATCCTGCCTGGTGCGCGTCCCTTCAGGCCCGTCCTCAACGATGCGTTTCGCCACCTACTGCGCAAGCGCATGACGAATCTCTGGAAGCTGCCTGATGACGCTCTCGACGGACAACTGTGCTACGAGCTCTGCCGCACGTACGTCGCGGCACGACATGCCGAGCGCACGCGGTTCATCAGAAAGGAGCAGGCCTACGGCGAACTGTTCCGCTCCCTGACGCTCGTTGGCGTCCTCCTTGTACCGGCATCGATATTCGCTTCCTGCGGCTGGATCGCGTTGCTGGGCGTCGCGATGGCGGCGGGTTCGTGGATTCGGTACCTCAGCGCGCGTTTCACCGAGGCCACGCTCATGTATCTCGCCTTCTTTGCCCTGACGGGCACCGAGAACGGTTGACCGACGGCTGCGCCCCGACTACGATCAGGACATGCGCCTCACGCTCGGACTGAAACTTGAGAGTTCGACGGGGCATCCGATGCCCGGCTACATGCTATTGCCCGACCGTGTCAGCCCGGCCCCCATCGTGGTGCTCTTGGCGGGCCACAATGGCTTTGTGAACTGGTCGTGGTACCCGTACCTTGCCGAGCGGCTGCGGGATGCAGGCCTCGTGGTCGTCAGCTTCGACTTCTCTCTTTGTGGCGTCGAGTTTGGCCAGGACCGTTTCGCGAGACTCGATCTCTACGAGGAGAACAGTCCCACGACTGAAATCACCGAGACGTTGCAGGTCGTTGCTTCGCTCCGTGACGGCACCCTGCCCTACAGCGAACGCCTCGACACGCGACGAATTGGTCTATACGCGCACAGCCTTGGAGGCGGTGTTGCGCTCTGTGCAGCGGCACAAGACTCGGCCATTGGTGCGCTGGCCTTGTGGTCGAGCATATCGACTATAAAGGTGTGGCCGGAGAGCGCGATGACGGAATGGCGTAAGAAGGGCCGATTCGGAATGCGGAACAACCGAACCGGCCAAGATCTGTACCTCGGTCAGAAGTTCCTTCGAGACATAGACGAAGCCGCGAGTCGGTTCAACATCATTGATGCTGCAAAGAGGAGCACCTGTCCGATCCTCTTGGTGCATGGAGAGGATGACAGGGACGTGCCGGTATCACACGCCCACGAACTCCGCGCAGCGGCCGGCCAGGCTAGGGTAACCCTCGAACTCATTCCCGGAACCGGCCATACGTACGGCGTGGCGCATCCCCTCGCTCAGACGACACCGCACCTTGAGCGTGCCATAGGCACGACGGTGACCTGGCTGACCAGAACACTCAAGCCAACGGTCGGACCGTAAGGGCAAGCTCGCACGCGCGCATCAGATCCATCATTCATCCCCAAGGTGCCTTGAGGTCACGCCGCGGCGCGCGTTCTCAGAGGAGGGAGTCGAAGCTCGAACGCGAAGCGTTGGGCGCGTGCCGCCGTCTTTCGCCCACGCTGTGCTGATGGCGTGGGCGAAAGGCCGCGGCCCGGTCCCTCGGACTCGGGTGCGCGATGCGTGGGGATCTCGCCGACGACCCGCAGCGTGTCCTCGCCGATCACGATCTCGCTGAGGAGGGCGCCTAGGAGCTTCTGGCGTTCCTGGTCGGTGGACGTGCCGAGACGCTCACGAACTGCGCGAGCCCAGTGGAGGGTGTCGTTCAAGAGGACATCCGCGCGCAAGGGGGGCATCACTTCATTTGCCCGCTCGTACTCGCTGAGTCGGCTCGTTGCGCCAGCGCGCCTTCGGTTGACCTTCCCGATCTCGCTCTCGAACTGGGTGACGCTCATGACTCCCGTCCGATAGGCGTGTAGGACGCGATCCTCCTCGCGCTGAACGTTCTCCAGGTCGCTACGCAGCTGCGACAGATCGTGGCGTGTGCTCTCTCGCTCGGCGGAGTAGCTCGCATGATACTCCCGCACGCGCGCGAAGAGCGTCCGCGGGTTCTGCACCGCAAAGACGACCGCCTTCCACACCGCAGCCTCGATCCTGTCGGCGAGGACGGATCGGGCACCACACTTTAGCGCGCCCTCTCGATTGCAGCATCTGTAATACCTCCGGCCATGACTAGGCCCAAAACAAGCGAATGCGGAAGACTCGGGCGGCCGGGCAGCCGCCGAAGCAACTGAGGCTGCCTGCGGGTGGATCGCGGCGGCACTCCCCCCTTTCCCCCAGGCTTCGGGTCGA